>Ga0210059_1003317_pt1 | contig 25690 bp, 22 predicted proteins | sample Ectturendosymbi2_FD_188042 | JGI IMG/M metagenome (GOLD analysis project Ga0210059, IMG submission 188042) | Ecteinascidia turbinata endosymbiont from Florida, USA - Sample 2 (SPAdes) (version 2) | ecosystem: Host-associated > Tunicates > Ascidians > Unclassified | place: Key West, Florida... | reverse complement strand
TGGACGCCAACATCCCTCTACAAGCGGTGAAAGTTGCAATCAAATTCCCAAAAAACAGCAAAGCTTCGGGAGCTGATGGCATACCTGCCGAAGTCCTGAGAAATGTGGCCGCGAAGCCCTAGCTGCCGAACTGCACGCGGTCTTCGAACTATGCTGGCGCACCCACTGTCTTCCGCAGGACTTCAAGGATGCCAACATTATCACTCTGTACAAGAACAAAGGAAGTCGGCATTCGGCAGGACTGCAACAGTTATCGAGGAATCTCGCTACTTAGTGTTATTGGGAAAGACTTATCCCGCGTGCTTCTCCCAAGATTGCAAGTCATCGCAGACAGGGTCCTACCGGAGAGTCAATGTGGTTTCCGTGCATCGCGCTCAACCATTGACGCGGTGTTCACATTAAGATAACTTCAGGAAAAATGTATCGAGCAACAGCGTCCTCTGTACGTGGCGTTCATAGACTTGACCAAGGCTTTCGACCTTGTTAGTAGGTCTGGTTTATTCGCGATCCTCTAGGCGCTTTGGCTGCCCTGAGACATTGCTCAACATTATAGTGAAGCTCCACGATGACATGCATGTTACTGTTCAGGTCAATGGCTCGAGATCTCCCCGTTTTCCAATCAAACGCGGTGTCAAGCAGGAGTGCGTCCTTGCTCCCACCCTCTTTGCAATTTTCTTTCCTGCACTGCTCACACGTGCCTTTTCGAAGCCGTCTGGTGTATTATTGCATTGTCGCACCTATGGGATATTGTTTGATCTTTCCCGTTTTCGTGCCAAGTTGAAAGTCAGACGACTATTCATCCGAGAACTGCTGTATGCGGACGACGCTGCCATTGTGGCAACCTCCACATCTACCCTTCAAAACCTCTGCAGCTCCTTCGCTAGTGCCTGTGCTGAATTTCATACTGCTATCAGCCCGAGCAAAACCGTGGTCTCATCACAGGGACCTTGCTCTTCCCCGCACATCAGTATTAACGGAGCTGTGCAGCAATCAGTCGACAAGTTCTGTTACCTGGGGTCCACAGTCGACAACACGAACTCCCTGAAATCGGAGCTTGACATTCGCACAGGCAAGGCCACGACAACGTTTGGTCAACTTCGTCCACGTTTTTGGTCCAATGGTAACCTCTCCATCCGAGTTAAAATCCAGGTGTGCATGGCCTGTGTGGTCAGTGTGTTACTCTATGGTTGTGACACGTGGACAACATACAGGCACCAAGATCGCCGTCTTAACGCTTTCCACATGCATTGAATCCGCTCTATCTTGGGGTTGTCCTGGAAGGACCGTGTGCCCAATACATCAATACTGCAGCTGACAGGTTCTTACGACCTCATAACCATCATCAGACATCGACGTCTACGATGGGCTGGGCATGTGTGCCTGATGGAGGACAACCGCCTGCCAAAGCAAGTTCTTATAGTGAACCACGCAATGCTCCCCGACCGATTGGACGTGCAAAATTGCGTTTCCAGGACGTGCTAAAGCGTGACTTAAACGCATTTAGCATAACAAGTACTTCATGGGAAAAACTCGCTTGTAACAAAAGAGAGTGGAAGTCAGCCATTGAAACTGGAAAGTAAACATCAAAAAATCATTCTTGGAAGATTGAGCGCCGCCGTGCTCATCGTCGCACACGACGGAATAGGCCTTGATGATATGCAGAGAGGTTCTACTGTGTTTTGAGAAACCGTCGGAAAGGTTTGAGAGACCGTTTCGGTCTTTTGGAAAACCACTTGGTCGCAGTATATTTCAATGACGGCAGAATCTTTCGACAAGATATACTGGAGTAACTGCCACCAGGGCTGTGGAGCCGATACTCTAATTTCAGGCTCCGGGCATCTAAATTTTTTGGCTTCGGCTCCAGAACAACTTGGTCCAAAAAAAAAAAAAAAAAAAAATTGTATATTTGTATAACTCGCTTGCTCCAAAAACTATATCTGTGTAACCGGAACCCAAATTTCAGGCCCCGGCTCCACAGTCCCAGCTGCCACTACATTCACAGCAGCAATGTTTTTCAGTCGTACCGGCTTATTTGATTGTTGCCGAATTCATTCAAGAAAATCCATGATTCAATCTCAGAAGTAAAAAAAGTCATTAAAACCCTCCTCAGGATCCTTATTTTACTATGCGCGTCAGTAATAGTAGGGTATGATGCTACCCATAATTTGCATACGTCTGCCTGGGACACGTGACATCCGTTATTTCAAGACCATACTGTTTTTTACTTTCATGTGTCCATTGTTAATCACTTTGGCAACAAAATTGTATCTGCGCAGCGAAACGTACATATCATACTAATTTTACGCAGGGTACCACCAAAAAAGGGATTTTTAGAGGTTTTTTTTTGTCTGTGAATCGAGAATGTCATGCACGAGCCAGATCCGTTTTCTTACAGATCAAGTCATGGTGTTGGAAGACTCATCAGTCATCACATATTAGGTATAGCCGGTCATATCTGGCCAAACAGGTTTTGCACTTGAAATGTTAACTTGGAAGTGTCTAAAATTGTCTACACATCAGGTACCCCTGGGTAGTATAGTATCCATACATCCTATATATAGGCTTTCAGGGAGATTTTTTGAAAACAACTCTGGCACTATTCCATTTGTCTCTGAAAATCAGAAGTCATGCAAGCACAGGTTTTTAAAAATTTTCTAAGAAAGTGAAATTAATAAAAGAAAATGCCTCTGGGTAGGGGACGACCCATGATTCCTCAATAGCCATAAATTTTCGATGAACCGTTCACCTCAAGCCTTCCATTACGATCTTCAGTCACGTTAAAAACACGTTTATTACACGTTCCAGTTAATCTCGTCCGGTTTGCACTACAATACCAGCCACTGTCGCGTTTGCTTAAACCAGCGCCAGCGACGAATAGACACATTTCACAAAATTCGGATTTTGAAGAGAACAAACCACCCACAACAAAATGAAAAACGCAGTAACTGCAACGAACGTTTGCACGCAGTCAGCAGACTGATGGAGTCACCAGCCAACGATGGAGTCTCGACACTTGGCCTCGATGCCGATTTTTGCGAGTCTCGGCCTCGAAGGTTGCTGGTCCTGGTATCGGCCATTCTGTCTCGAAACTTTACATCCTCCATCGGTAAATTCAACCTGTTGACTGTTTGTCGCATCTTCAGGCAAGGAAAAGCAAAAAACGTGGCAAAATGCGGTAAATTCGACACAGTTAACGTTCGGAAGTAACGTTAAAAATTTTCAAAAAACGAAGTGTTGGTGACGTTTTTTTGAAAATTTAACAAAGAATTTTTGGCAAGACTTAAATTTTCACATCTCGCTTCTCGGGAAGTTACGGTCTCGACTACATCCCTGCAACCAACACCGAACAGACCCAGCTTTTGCGCATGATAGACGTTGAGTTCTTGCAGGACAATGAACCGACGCCACCGTGATTAGCAGCGAACAACGTTGTAGCACTTGTCCTTAAACGTGTTTTACACACTGTTTCAAGGACGTTAGTAAAAGTGCTTGTAATGAAGCAGAGAAATATTCAAAAACAAATGGCACGCATTATCTAACTGAATAAACGAGGTCAGTTTTGCGGATAATAAATTGATGCGCGCCACAAACTCGAAAAACAACAGCAATCGGTAAACTTCTTCACAGCATGGGATTGCTGCTTGCCAACAAGGCATATTCTTCTAAACGAAACAAAAGATAAAGATCACACACGGAACAAACATAGACGCGCACAAAAAATGTATGGCGAGTTTTAACAGCCGAAAGTAAGATGTGAGGAGACGTCCTGGAGGATCTGAAAGTCACTGAAAAGTGAAAAAAGTGCGTTTTGCTGCAACGGCCATGGTCTACAGCCCGATGGTTGCCGTGTACTGAGTGCAGCAATATGGCAACGGTTATCATACATAGCTTCTTCTGGCAAAAACTCTCGGCTTTTAGCAGATATGAGGATAACGCAGCGAAACTTTTTCCACAAGATTCCGAATAGGTAAACTGCAAAACAACAGTGCATTTGCATACTTGTATAGGAAAGCGCAGTTGCATACATCCAGCCTTGAGCTGCGTTTCACAAGTTGTAAAACGCACGAGCTTCGCTTTTCAGTGACAGGAACAAATCTTAACTCAAACGACGAAAAAATCGATTGAGCCGACGATTTCCTGACGTCACTTCGTGCCCAGAACAATTTTTTACAAGGGCGGTGGGGCCAAAACCCGAGAGATAAAATCGACAGTGTTGCCGTTCGGAAAAGTGATATTGTGTTTTCGATGTTACCGACGATTTGACTGAAAGTGTAGTTTAGTAAACGCGGAAGATTAGGCCTTTGGTCACCTTCTAGTTCTATGCAGGCTTCGCGTGGATTCGCGGACTGGACATTTAGAAATACTTTTGATTTGTTAGAAAATTGTTTGAATACTAATTTGCGATCTGGGTGGGGTTGGGTGAGTCTACACAAGCAGTTGAAAATTTAGACGTAAGCCGAAACTAACACTTTGCATTGCAGGGAAAAGCGCCCACTGTTCAAAAATAATGCAAGTGTTGTACAGGGTTGATTTTCTACAGCCGACGGTTGCTGGCGGAGTCAGGGTTGGCCGAAGGTGGGAAACTGTGAAGAGAAAACGAACCATCGAAGCAGAACATTTCCAAGATTACAAACTGGCGCATAGATAAGGTGGAAGTCTTGTGGACGCCACGAAGACACTATACGTATGACTACGACAGAACAGTTACGTCACCCTAAAGGCAAGAATCGATTTCATTCAATTGCACGCGGTTCAAGTCGATCACGTACACACAAATACACACACACAAAAAGTAGATACTGTACTTTGTTATGCAGCAAGGCTAAGTGCGAATAATAAACACTACTGCTGGTCGTCGACTTAGCATGTGAAACAATCACAACAAACTAGTTGAAACGATACAAATATCAAAATCAAATAAGGGGAGGAAATGGGTATCATTTTTAATTTTAAAGTCTAACAGCTCAATTTGCAAGAGAAAACCAATAAAAACGTTCCCTTTCAAGTAGACATTTTCAGAAATCACGTCAGCTGCACAAAAGTTGACAAGTAAAACTGTTTTTAACATATGGTTCGAGGAAGTGACAACTTTTGCTTAACATATGGAAACAAGGACAAGAACAATAACATTTGCTAGTAAAACACACAGATCCGATAAAGCGTAATGAGACTGAAGTCCACCACACGGATTTTGACGGAGTGTTGAATAAACACTTCGTGCGCAATACCTCAAACCACGTGTCTTCATTAAAATGCAATGAAGTAATGCGTAGGTTGCTTAACAAACGCGGTGTATGCTGGAGTCGACTGAACGTTCGTTTCACAAAAAGTTTACAGACTTAGGTATTTCGTTTCCTTCATTTACTTGTAAAAGTTCCTTTCAGCCCTCCGCAAACATACTGCTTTACGCTGAAGCGTACCCCGGGGCTGCGACAAAATCCCTTCTTGGAAAGTGCGCACTTTCTTTCAACCAGGGAAGCATTCTCCAGAAGAGGTATAAGAAGCAATTGCAGGTTACTTTTCAGATCTGACCATTTCATATTTTCGAGAATGTCCAATGGTGGAAAGTAAAGGACACTGCCCGCGATTGTTGAACCACGAACGAAGACGTGGAAACGCAACAAATTCAAATCGAAATTGAATTTGATTCCTTTGCAAATTATACAAATTTACTGCTTTATGCTAAAGCGGTGCCTCGGACAGCTCTGTACACCATTATACTTTATTTCTAGAAAGAGAGCGCTTTTTTCAACCAGGTAAGCAATTTTCAAAAGATGTGCATTAAGTCAATGCAGAGATTCTCTTATTACGTCTGCTCAGAAATTTCCAGTAAAGGCCTTCCGGCTATTATAAAAACATGAGGAAACCCAACATCCCAAATCCAATTATGACTACTTATCTTCGCATTATGACTTCTTATCTTCGTAAGAAAGTTCGATAGTGTTTTCGCTACTACCACTCGGTGGAAAGCGATGTACATATGAAGACGAAAGTTTATCGCAGCCTTAGTCGTTTGCTTAACGTAATAAACATCAAAGTTTAATAAAGAAAAACAAAACGCGATTATTATAGCGCGTATTAGGGAGCTGTTTAAAGACAGCACTTTAATACGCGCCTTTCCTTGTAGCAAACAGTTATATCTCGTTTGCAAATCAGGGAAAATCACTCAGATTTCACACCAGGTTGTTCGCCGCTCGAAGTTCATGCTCAAATCTCTTTATCATAAAACTTCATCTAGCTGCGGAGTCATTTCACGGAGCTAATTAAAAATACCGGCAACAAGAACAAAACAGTAGCTTGATACTATAATACCTATGATGGTAAAAACAGTAAAATCTGATGGCAGAAACAGTTCAGCCTGTGACACACATGTCAGTGAAGAACTTGTAGAACCGTAAGTTGCCTTAATGGAAGCGCAAAGCTTAGTCTGGGGATCCTTACATATTCAATGCAAATATACCGAAAATGACAAAGCAACAAACTTCCATCTGATGCAAATAAAAAGCAGATGGCACTTGTTGTGGTACCAGTCGTTGATACAGATCACAACACATTGAGAATTTGCGAAAGACCAGCAAGGAAAAACAAGAAATTGAATGCACAGTGCAGTCTTTCTGCAAAGGCAAGTTGAAAATGAAAAGCATCAAACTTTCCTTCGCCAAAAAACACTAATTTTTACAAAAAAATACGTTTTCGTTATTCTAAGGTCTTTGCGTTTCTCCGCACTTGAAATTTCCTGAATGGAATGCAGCTTGCTGGAAAGTATTTCGAGTCGTAGTGTTCATTCAATCGCTCTGTTTTCTGAAGAATATCCCAAGTCCTGGTAAACAATAAACAATGCATATTACCGGCCAGTTGGGACAACGACTACAATCGAGGCGAGTTCACAACCACAAGGAACTTACTTCTTTTTCGGCTAAAATACCTAAAAACCATTAAAACAATTGATTAGTATTATAAACGTAAACCCACGTTAACCAAGTCTTGATCTGCTTGCACATTCAACCTCTCGTACTCGGGATTCACCACCTCCTCCACAGTTTGTGGCAAATGCCTTCCCAAGGTTACTGGGAGCAGCAGTGTAAGCAACATGGTCAGGAACGTCGTCGCGCCGAAGATGACAAACGGCATGTATCCGATATCTTGGAGCTGTAGTGCAAGAAAAGGTGCGGTGCAATGCATTTATCTCAGGCGCGTGCAACTGCTAGACATTTGAAAGAAAACAAGCGACGTGCAAACCGTTGAACGAAACTCACAAAGCAAGCGTTAAAAGACTGGACAAAAGCTAAGCGTTCGAAGAACATTTGCTAGAGGCGCTGCGTGAAAAAAAACGATTGCTTTTAGTAAAACCTCTCTACATTCTGCACTTACTGCACCCTGGTACGACCGACGAACCCATTTGACGGATCGCGCTTCGGTAGAAACACCAGGAATGGCAACTGCTACATTCCTTCAGCGCTACGTTGTACTTAACAACTATTTGCGAAGGTTGCAAAATCGCTGACAAGCACATTCTTGACGGGCTTACATTTGCCATGGATGACAGTGTTAAGGGGGAATACGAGTAAACTACGTGGAACGAAACTCAAAAGCAGAAAATATTTCAAGATTTTTTTGTAAACATGCTTGATCACATGCAGAATGCCTAAAATTTGAATTTGTGAAATACTGCGCAGGCAACTACTAAATCAAGCAAATCTGTATTTTTACCTTTTTAGAGTCTATCCTACTGTGAGAGGCTACCTTTTTACGGTAGCGGTTGCTCAGCACGAAGTAAGATATCCCATACTTTTTGCGAAAGGACGGAATGAGCTGATAACGCACCGCGTGCGGCTTTCGTATCAACAAGTTGTGCGAAACTCATTTTCGGGGGGTGGGGGGGTGCCGGAGCGAACGAACCGAGACGCCGTGATACGAATCTTAACTCTACGGTGCGGCTAACGGTGAATGAACTGAAGCAATAACACTCTTTTTGACAAAATCATTTTTAAATGCACTAGAATCCAGGGTGTCGCCAGAAATTAAATCTATTGACTTTTACAAGTTGGTCACTACCAAAGCAGACAAAGTAAGTTAGTTAGAGGATCTGCATACGGTTCAATTACTGCTTCTCGTCGATGTATTCTTCCACTGCTGAGGGTTTGGGGAACACGGAGGGCAGTTTTCCTTTTTCAAACTTCTTTACACGTGACTTGTTTATTGCACAAGCGGTCAGAACAGAAAAGTAAAATACGCAAAGGGGAGGTCAAGCAGGAAGCATTAAGAAATCGTCACAGTGATAGACGAAAACAGTTTCAACACACTTCTATTGTGGCTGTTTCGGACGTAATTTAATGTCGAATTACACCGCAATACAAATATACCGGGCATCACCATCCTCGGAGCAAATGGTGATCCAAGCGAGTGCAAAACACGGATCCACAGAACAAGGAAGGGTATTTTTCTTGCATCAATTTCGCCGGGTTGGCTCACAGCTTCATGAAGTTCCATTACTTGACGTGCAGTCCGAATTTAGATTTTAGAAAATTTCCCGTGGTATTAGTAATTTATAAAGCAACTCTGAAGATGAACGGAACTCACGCGTTCAAACACAGAATACCGACGCGCGCACAAACAGCACCACGAAATTAGCTCCGCACCAACAATCCCACGCAAATAATACACGAAGCAAATCGGCTCCAGAACAGTGGCACGTAACGGACGCGGTGCTGCTGAATGTTGACACTTGTGAGGAAGAAACATATTTGAAACTTACCAGGAGGGGAATGAACGAAGCAATAATAGCTCCAACCCTTGCAACCGTTGACGACGTTCCGAGAGCGATTGTTCGAAGTGGTGTCGGGAAGATCTCGGTAGTGTAGACGTAAATCACAGCAAATACCCCAGCGCTAGCCAGCTTGCTCGCTAAGCCCAGTACAAGACGCACTGTTGCCGCATGCGCTGGAAACAAACAAAGTTGCGTCAGCACTCAGCACGAATTCCGACCTTTAGAACGAGAGACCATTAGTGCACAGAGCTACGTTGTCGCTATGAAACATCGGGTACTGTCCGGAACTAATGTAGTTAAGCAGCACAGCAGACCTGATACGAAGATGGTGGCGATGCTTGCGGCGAAGCTTAAAGTCAGTAGAAGAATCACAGAGCCTTTCCTTCCGAGCCTACACAAAGTACGATGGCAATTTTAGCAGCTTCCTCAACTACATTCCATCTTAGAGTTCGTTCGTGCAACGGCAACTCCAAGCATAAGGCACCCACATCTAACGGCAGTCCTGCCGGATTTGTTTATGGTGGCATCGTGATGGAAATGGTCTTTCACAAAGTTCAGCACATTTATAGTCTGGTGTGGTATGAAATCAGTGCTTGAGCACTTCAACAAACGTAGCAAGTTGCCTGACAGCATGAACTAGGACGAGTTGTGCTGCTGCACAATCTGTACGGTGCAGTAGGTCTGCAAGACGTACTGCTTTATTGCTCATCGTTTCGTCACCGGGTCAGATCGATAAACATCTAAAACTTGGGAAATTGACAAACAACCTAAAAACTTTAAATTGAAGCCTGCTGTTTTCAGCGTCAACTTAAACTTAACGATCACCGATCATTATACAAAAAAAAACAGAAAATTCATTACGTTTAACTTAAGTCCAACTTCCTTTACGGCGTTCAGCTGATGCAGCCGAGGCACGCACGAGCGGAGATGGAAGAACTTTAATGAGGATAAACACTCGCAACGAGACATCGACAGAGATCGAGCTTCGACGTGAGACTTACTTCCCAATCAACCCAAAGAAAGTCAAAAACATATCCAGACTGAGGGGTGCCCTTTTTGGACGATAGCAGTTTATGTATGTATACGTGCCTGATATAATTAAAATTGCGAAAACACAAAACTTGCCAAGTCAATTTTTGGCCTTGGAATGATAACCTCCGGCTGCGTCTAGGAAAGTAGGAGGTATTGAGATTTTTACAAATCATGTGAAAGGTTGTGAGAGCCAAGCGTTTTGTAACACAAAAAGATACCTCATGCAAATTACTCGAGGTCAAACAAGGGATAGATTGATTTTGCACTTCGCAAAATTTTACATTGGTTGCAGCCAGGGGCGTTGGATGGCGCCTGGGGCAAGAAACAAGTTTTGGCGCCCCCGTGTTCGAACTTAAGGTCTTTGGGAGCAAATTTACCATCCTGAAGAAAGTACTTGCGACATTGTTGGTACTTTTCTGCGCCCCCAGTTATTCGGCGCCCGGGGCATTGGCATTGCTCCCCTTGCCTTCCCTCTGCTACGTCCCTGGTTGCAGCCGCGCTGATCACGTTTGTTTTTGAGCAGTTTTTACGAAATTTATCCAATTCAAAGCTGATTTTAGTTTTCGCTATACTTCCATTTCAACAGGACTGACCATAAAGTAAAAACAAAATTAGATCACAGTGGCAAGTTATTCTACTGACGAGCGACTCCCCGTGATTATTATTAGTGGGTCTTTTGACGCAATAAATCCTCAGTGTCAAACTCCGAAACAAAAGACATACTTTTGCAAAAACGGTTACGCAAACAAACACTTTTTACAATGTTTTTCCTGAGACTTCTGGTTACATCAACACCAGCTTTGAGACAGCAAAAGATTTTGCAATCCCGCAGTACAACAAAAAGGTAGTGTGCATTTTGCGTCTATAAAGTTTCTAATCACGTCCCACAGGGCGGGTACGCATCGCTTGTTAAGTTAATCAGACGTCCCAAGTCAGTTTTTGCATTAAATGTTCTCCCACAAGGTGATATGCGACGTTAAACATGCCACAAGAATATAACTTAGGGCCCGCAATTAATTATACCTTTCAAGTCACGAAACTGTTTTTGACCATCACCAGATCTAAATTATCCAAAGACTTGTCAAAACGACGGGTAATCATCAGAAGCACTTTTCTGAAAGCTGAAGTGAAGGGCAACGTTTCCAATTAAATCAGGCGGCTAATGGCTTGACTGCCACCCGTCTTGCGAGTTAAACCTGATCTGAAGCTCCCATTTCTTTCACACAGTTGGATTTTCGCATGACTTACGACAAACACTCTTGGTAATGGTATCTTTTGCGGTTTTCCTGCGGTAACTGCAGCACCATTGCCAGAATACAGTATAGGGATTAGGGAAAAGAGAAACAAAATTTTCCAAGAGATGATGGTATATGCTCTAACGACGAATGTGTTAAAAAAGGTAAAACTAACTCAAGACGTAAACTACTTAGACCAAAACAAAACTTTGTTCAAGTACATTATCCGATAAAAAAACAAAACAACTATACATTACCACTTAAGGTCCATCAGGAAAATGCAGATAAGTACGGCAGGTATTTCCACAGCGCCAGTTAATACTATGCCCACATATAAATCTGTGGTGAAGTCCGCAGCGCTCATGGTCAAACCATAATACACCAACGACGTCGTAAACCTGAGCAATACATTCGTCACAGGTAAAGTTCTTAACAGTAAACAAACATCCTGGAGCACGTTTGCGCAATTAAACAATATCATGAACAACCCACCACACGAATGAGATCGCTCCGGTCCAAATCAGTAGTTTTTTGTAACGAAACATGTCCATGAATGTGTGCTTCTTGGTCTCCGATTGAAGGTAAGGCGGTAATAGTTTCAAATCTGCAAATCATGCTTTAGCCATTATTCAAAACATTGCAACACAAATAGACCCGGACGAAAACCTACGAGCATGTTCTTTGCCGTTTTTCTTCGCTATGAAACAAAAAACTTTTTCTGCTTCGTTTGTTCTTCCGATCGCGTAAAGCCACCTCGGAGATTCCGGAACACTTTGAAGTAAAATCAAAAATATTCAAACGCATTGATCCAACGACGTTTGACGAGAAAACTGCGACACAGCCTTACAAGAAAAGGAAGAAAGGAAGCAACGTGATCCCCATCCCACCGCAAACCATGCATATAATCCGCCACTTTTGTATAAGATAGGTCAAACCAGCCAGGAACATTATTCCTATGGAAAAGCAGCACTGATACAACAAACCTGTCAAAAAGCAATTAGTAAAATATTAAAATCTCAAATTTAGACGTAAAACCGGAACTTCGGCGCAATAAAACTGCTACGGTACTAGCTTTTCCTATCTTGATAGATGAATTACTAAAAATGAAGGATTTGATCTGTTTGAAAGATGCTTTGTGGAAACCAACTAAATGTCAAAGGAAATAAAATACATAACATACAAATAAATATCCATATCTGGGATTAGCTTAGAAAAATATAGCACCATCAATGTTTTTTTCTTAACTTAGAATCAAGCTATCTTACAAAACATTTACTTAATGACTGAACACAGGAGCCTAACTAAAATGTTTGTTTGTGTTTTAGTTGTTAGGCAACATTTCTTTGCTGATGGCGTTAACTTGTTCAAATCATTCTTATGCAACAAAATTGCAAACCAAAAACCACATTGGAGCTTATGCACTCAACTTCGCAATTTTTTACATCTACAAGAATGCAGGTAACAGGAATATCATGTTACCAAGGTTAACAAGTAGATGGGACCTAATTGAGCATAGCATTTTGTATTGATTTACATAAAATTGATTACAATTACTTCAAAACGTACAAGAAAGAATGTTTCGTCATAATCGCTTTATACAGTACTCCTTTTCGAGTGTCACGAGTGGTGTGCAGTTACCCACCTCCGTTTGCACTGTGCCAAGGGGCATGCAGTTACTTTTGTAGTAACTTCTGTATTACTGGCAAGGCAATGGCAGCACTGTCCTCGAAGCTTTCCCTAGCACCAAATCCATTGACGCCAAGCATGAGGATGGACAGTTTGCAAGTACCGTTTTTCAAACCATCAGTATGACCTGCTCAAGAATCAAACCTAGCCCACCAACTTTGGTGGGGTCCTGCTCAATTCATTGTCTCAATTTGGTGTTAAAAACGTTCTATGACTTTAATGCTCAGAGGTCATTACTGCAAACAAAAAGTAAATTTGGTGCTTGGCTTCTACTAGCATGATTTCCTTCATAAAATCAAGGCATTCGCTATCCTGTTGGCAGCACTAAACTTGACAGTATTAGCTGCAACTTTTGGACTAATAAAATGGAAAAATTTGAATAAATTGTAACTGCAAGGTGACACAAGGGCTGACAGCAGTCTCTCAAAATGTTTTTATGATTAAAGTTGCAACTACACTAGCAAAGTGAAAAAAAACATTCTGGTTCAATCATGTGTAAGCACTGGTACTTCAGGAGGCAGAAAATATACTTCATCACTGGTTGTATATCACAGTGCACAAGACAAGCAGCAAACCATCAGTACAGGCATGTATCACTGCTTACCAATTGAGTGCCACCAATGCCTTCCTATTAATTCAGTCATAAGCACATAAGCAGCTACACCAGTTCCTCCAGTGAAAATGCCAGTAAAAAAACGGGAAACTGCAAATGTCTGCCAACAATTTGTTAGACCGGAACAGAATGCAGATATTCCCAACAGAAGTCCAGCTACATGTAATAAAAAAACACAATGTGTCTAATCAGTATCACTATTTTTATGTTCCAGACAAGAACGTTTAACGCAGCTATGTCCAACCTGTGGCCCTCAGGCCGCATATGGCCCGGTCAAAGGTTTTGAACGGCCCGGTAAGCTTTTGGTTATAATGTATGTACAATACAATGACAACCTGTCTTTGTTTTGATAATCTGAAATTCGACATTTTCAATGCAATTGTCTTTAGAGCCTGAACTACACAATGGCAGATTTCCACATGTCCACTGACACCTTGGTGAAAAATTAATTTATAGTTTTCTGATTTCTACTCATGTTTTCTCCTGCACTCTGAACTGATTTCTAACTACTTTTGTTGTTCCATTAGCACTAAATTAAACCTACCGTAAGTTGCTATCATTGCAGTTAGTATTGGAATGCTTTCAGTAGCTTTGGATGGCTTTTATGAAAGTAAGTTATTCAATGTGTGGCTCTTACGAAGATAGTGACATAATTTTTGGCCCAGTAAGGCATTTCGGTTGGACATAGCTGGTTTAAAGCACCTCCTTTTACTGAAACTCACAGAAAATCATGACTTTTTTCCTTCCAATGAGATCTGAAGCTTGACCAAAGATTACTGCTCCTGCCATGTAGCCTCCCATCATCAAACTTTGCATTAGGTCAACTACCCAATCTTTGTCATAGAGTTTGAACTGTGGAAATGTGATGCCTGGACTTGTTTAGAACTTATTAATAGAGTTCAAAGTAAATAAATCACTTTCTGCTACACGTTCAAAACAAAACATTGCGAAGAGTTAATGCTCTGCCAACTCCTTGCAGATATGAAAATGTTATCAAATTGTGTGTTAAAACAAAGTCATCTTGAAACACTGCTATTTGATATACAATGGTACTGCACAGCAAACTTTAACATGAATGTTCTTTTTCGCAAAAATGGTTAAAAATGTGGATCAGTTACTCAAGTTTTCTCTGCTATTCCACTTAAAGTCAGGCAGCTTAAAAGATATCTCAGCACATGTTTGCCTATCTGTTGGAGTAGCATTCCTGGTTATTGATTGATTGTTTCATATGACTCAGCAAAAAAGCAGATACAATTCAAAAAGTCATCACGCAAAGAAGTACTACATTTGATTATAAGGCAAAGTATCAAAAATTGAATGCCAGCTGTTCTTTTTTCATACATAACATACACAAAATTTATGTCACGTATGAGTGATTTTGATGACTACCAATTTTCTTTACCCCATGATTGGGGTAAGCGCATGGACTTTTTGAAATTTTTCATCACAAGTGAAGATAAGATACTTGAGACAGCCTCTTGTCAAGTTTTTACAAAATGAAATGAATACAGTAAGAATGAGTTAGTTTTGAAGTTAATTGATGATTTTCTTGCTTGTCAGTACAGTTCATTGTCCACAAAAAGTAGTCATTTTGTATGGTCCATAACTTGGCAAAACCTTAAGCAATTTCAGAAAAATTTAGTTTGTTGAAATCAGCATGAAAAGTTCTATCTGCTTATTAAATTTGAGGAAAATCTGAGATGGTGGGTTGACTGGCTGGGACAGTTGACATGGAATGACCCTTTTATTTTTTGAGTCTTTGACAGTCTAAGGCAGGGGTGAAAAACCTTTCGCTATTACCAGCCACATTACTTTTATTTATATAAAGTACGGCTGCCAATGTGTTCGAGTTATATTTATGAGATACGTTTAAATAAAGAATAGGTTTCATCCGGTGCATGTCATTTACTTGTGCCTAAAAGTATAATAAAATGTCAAATATTTCAACAAATTTATTAAAAGAAACATCACTATCCAGATTGTTACACATTGTGGCAACTGATTTTCTTGCCTTGCATTTGTTTTGCTTCAATATACTCTAGCACGGCCGTAAATTTCATTATCAAAGGCCGCATGTAGCCGTACGACCGCAGGTTGTGCACCGTTGGTCTAGGGATACATTATGGATTTATTAATTATTCTGCATTTTTGGCCATAACTTGCTAACCACTAAAACCAGATGGCCAATCAAGGGCTCAAAAAATCACCTAGTTTTTTTTATAGATAAAACAAAGAAACTGCCCCTTAAAATTTTTTCTCTGGTCGCAGTGGTGACATCACCTGAAAAACCCTTGCCCTGTCCCAGTTATGTCATCCCCCAAAAAGTTCAAACCCAAAATTTCTCAATTTTTTCAGTCAAAACTACAAGACTTTGTGCATGTTTAGAGGGTTTGAATAGCTCTAATGGCTGGTGAGTTGTGACTGAACATGTACTTGACCAAATTGGGTTCATGCGGGAATAAAGGGTTACAGCAAAGAACATATCATGGTAATTGGCACACAGGTAAATTAAAGATAATTTGAAAAACAATTAAAAAGAACCTTGTAAAGCTATTTCAAAAAAACTAAATGCAAAAAAATGTGACATGTGTGACATAAATATTTGTCAAAAAAGGTTGTAATATTTCAGAAGCAACATGCAAAATGGAAATTTCAAGCACTGAAGAACGAAGTACATATCTCTTGCACGCAATGATGCACCAAAAACTAACTGTGAAAAAGTTTTATCAAAATAAAAATTTAGGCACAAATAGTGTGTATTTCACACATTCAAATTCATTCATTCACTATTCTCCACATGTCACCACTAGATGATGCTTTGCATAACATGTTTTCCACATATAAAAAGATAAACTCCAGAGCTTTTAGTTATAAGATTTATCAATAAAATATGTCTAAACTTATTTTGAAAAAATAATCCGTGGTTGACGTTTGCATGGAATCGCTCCTGTTAGAACCTCTCAGTTGGCACGCTGTTGAATGTGCAATTCATCATAAATGGGATGTGCACAAAGAAGAGCACCCATATGTAAATAGCATGAACAAGCAATAATGGACTGATCGTGGCATGTAATCTCTGTTGATGCTAATGGCAAATGGTTAAATGTGACAACTAGTGGATGCGGAGAACGATCACAGTGTGTGATCTCTATTGTTGCTTGCTGTCACAGTGTGAAGCTTTGCGCACTTGCTACTTGGCTTTCCTATTGCAGCAGCACAATTGTCGTTGCTGCCATCAGTGCTTTTCCACGTTCTGCCTATGTAGGCAAGCACATAATTAACACGCTGGCTTCCAGTGTACGAATATATTGTACTTTGAAACCAGTCTGAAATCAAGCAGTTTTCATGTGTCCTAACAACAGCATAGCTCTTAGGCCAATTGTGCTGGAGAGCTGTGCGAACCCTCAAAAGACTCGGCAAGTCTTCGAGTCGGCAATGAAAAAAAAATTTTGGTTTTGGGTTTCATGTTTTTTGTGAGTGACATCATAAGCGAGGTAGTTTTATGGTCATTTTGGCTCATGTTACCTGGTCTAGAGCCCAACCATTAGACGGAAATATTTCACTGTAGTTTTGATTTGAAACTAGGCTAGAATCCGAGTCTTTTGAGCCTTTGAACAATTTTCTAGCATTTCCTGTTCAGAAGTTATGATCTAAAAACAACAATTTTAATTATCTAATTAGTGGATTAATTACTTATTTTGGTGTTTTTTGGTCATAACTTTTGAACCCAAAACCCCAGCAAGTCATCCAAAGTCTCAAAAGACTCAGATTTTAGCCTAGTTTCCAATAAAAACTTGAGAGCAATACTACCATCTCGCGGTTTGAAACCAGGGTGAGATGAATTGGGCAAGAAAGGCCGAAAACTATTCCACTTATGACATCACTCACAAAAAATCCAAAACCAATTTTTTTTTCATTGCAGACTTGAAGAGTCTTTTGAAGGTTTGAACAGCTCTCTAGCGCAATCGGCAGAAGAGCTGTGCACTTGCAACGATGTGTGCAAACGGTTTGATTCACGTGGGAAGAGCTTGACTGAGACCGGCTGCGAAGATGTTAAAATGTGCTGCACATACACCACAGCTCAAACACCTGGTTTTGCTTTCTTTCCATGATTGAAAAAGTTTTTCAAAGTAATTAGTTCAGCAAAAAATATCTCAACTAATGATTGTGACATCGAAAACCAAAAATGCTGTGACCAGAGGATGAAGAAACCAATTTATATTTGTACTGCAAGCTTGCCTCAATCCACAAGTAACTCAATGATGTTTTTGCACTTAATGTGATAAAGATGAGTTTGATAAAATATAATGAATCGACTTGGCAAAAAAAGTGAAAATAGGCAAAAAAAATTAATTTCCCAACCATGGTTTTTGCTTCTGCATTTAATATAGACAGCATATGTCTGTGTTTGACATAGACAGCATATGTCTAAGTAGCTCATGGACTTGAATTCTCCCCTGATTGACTCAAACAACAAGCTAGAAAATTACACTCCTAGTTGATCCAACCTCACACTCAGGATTGATGGGTTGGCACAAGAAAATATTTCCTGCACATTTTTGTTTACGCTTGCCCAAAATTGTGACATTTATGCAAGTGGTTGTGTTACCCAAAGAACATCTGTTAAAATGTAACCCTGGTGTGTATCATGCAAGTCCATTGAGAAATTTGAAAAACTTTCATTAAATATTATCCCTACAAATCACTAGATGTGATGAAAACATCAGAAAGGTTACTGAATACTATTTATTTGCATTAAACAAATAACATATTACAAAACAAATGTGCATCATTCACAAGATACATCTTCTTTCACAAAAGTATTCTTAAACAAGTCATGGTGAACATCTTTCAGATGTAACACATAACTTTTTAAACAATAATATAATTAACAAAAATATCCAAGCAAACCAAATTTATGTCTAAGAAAACTTGCTATATCACAAGACAAAGAGCATTAATCAGAACAAATGACTAGTCCCACTAGCTGTTGGATCACAGAATGTCACTTACGTCAGTGACAATTGTGGTGAGATTTTCCTCATTTGGAATCGAAGTATTAGGGTATGCACCAACAACTAGCATTAACACCATTTGCTGGGAGTAGACAAACTGAAAAAAATACATTACCAGGATTAGGAAGAAAACTCCATTGAAAAGACATGCATTGCAACATAGCAACAAGATTATAAATGCATAAACCGTGTATCACAGCAAACATAGCAGCAGAGAAACATGTTGTACAGATAAACATTTTTGCCTACTCAGTATGCACTTATTCTTAGAAAAGTACTTCAAACCTTTATTAGTATAATTTAATCGCCCGTGAGTATAAAAACGAAAGTTTATAAATGACAAGGGTTTCATGATAAACTAAAGTAGAGCAGATCTAAAGAAATCACCTAAAGTAGATCAGAAATAACAACATAGCAATATTCTAGTCACACAACTAGAAACCCAAGAAACTCCTCGATCTGGAAGCCTCGAAGTTGAAATACAAGCATATAGACCTATATTTCCTTAAAAATTGCCACTTTCACTGTATAACAGGTACATACAGTATTAGGGACAAATATTTTTGAAAAAGGTTATATTATTTGATATGCATCTTCATCAGCATTCATACCAACATATAATCTAATATGGGTGATTTTCAATGAAAACTACCTTTAAAATGATGTAGGTTTCAATAAAAATTACCTAAGGAGTAGTTTTTTAACAATAGTATATACAGTAAATATGAATGCTTAGCAGAAGAGTAAAATTAGTCTATCACTTTTGTCATCTTTATTACTATCATACAAACATTATTGTACGTTTTGTAAAATAAAAATTTTGTAAAGACTGACAACTTTTATTACTGGCAACTTAATTAGAAATACAAATTCGGTCAAAAATGGATCATAAAATAAACTGTATAAAATAAAAAAATATTTTTCATGCCAGGTCTGATAGTAAGCAGTTACCCTACTAACTTTCACTTAACATGGATGCTCTTATGCATGGATGCAATCTTTTCTGCATTCTGTTACATACTACTGCTAAGCAAAAACTAACTGCTTGGTTTTGAAAGGGGTATGTCAGCCTAGGCAGAGCTTCAATCTGTCTACTGTAGGTTTACACTTCCTCCAACACAGTGGTTCTCAACGGCCAGCCTGCGGACCGGTCCGCAAAACAAGTTACATTTTCCATCAAGTAATTTCCCAGATTTTCTGTCAAAGTAACTGAAAATGTTTGGCGTTCATGTTGAATTCAGTAAAATCCTGGTCAGTGACATGTGACTAAATGGACCAGATAGTTCAGTTTCATTTATACTCGACTTTTGTACAATGTACACCTTCCGGAGTGTCACAAGTGGTTTGTTGGTGCCCGTCTCTGCTTTCTTGCATGGTGGGCCATGTGGCTGTTTTGGCAGTGATTGCTGCACTGGTGGTGAGTCAATGGTAGCATGCACGTAAACTGTTTCCTTGCATCCACCAATCAGTTCCTAGCAGGAGACTGCATGGACAGGCCACAAGTACTGTCAAACAAGTCTTCGGTGTGACCTGATGGGGAATCGAACCAAAACCTACCCAGCTTTGGAGCATGCTCAACCAATCATACAACATAGCCAGTTTAGACTGGATATGACGTAAAATAAAATCCTTGCGCAGTTTCATAACTATTTTGTTCTTGAGAAATTCCCATGGCGGCTATTGGTAGTAAACAGTTTTTTAAAGACTAAGCTTTGGTGACTGCTAAGAAATTTTGAGAGACTGTTGTCTGACATTTTTACCCTGAACCTTGTGGTGCGCCACTGGAAGTAGCTGTATTATATACATTGCGGAATGCAGCAGAAGTGTTAAGATGCAGCCAAGAAAGCAACAGGGAATTTTGCAATTTGTAACAACGAATAATTTCAGCTTTCAGAAAAGAACAACTCTCAAAGTGGACATGAAGCAAGGGCCAACATTCAAATTTACAACAATCTACAAAAAAGAATATGTGCAGGTATGTTGACAGTACCATGATGAACTAAAAACTGAAAAAAGAGCATTTGTCAAGCAATATGTTGAAAAATGCTTGGCACTTGGCTTTACTACGGCTCCATGTAGTGAACAGCTACCAGCCCTTATGTTTAGTATGCTCCCAATTTATCTCAAATGATGCAATAAAACCTTCCACACTTGTTCGTCACTTTCATTTAAAGCAAGGGCGTGCAAAGGGTGGGTGAATGGGTGACAGCCCCAGGCATCCGATGAGTGAAATAAAAAAATTGAAATGCTACAAAAATTAAAGAAGTAGCGCATAAAGAAATGTTGTTTACTCATTGCATAGTCCATCTGGAGGATTTAGCTGCAAAGAAACTGATTTGAAAATGTGACGAAGAATGTAGTGAAAATTGTTAATGAAACTGCAAGCCCACCTTTGAACTCCAGACTATTCAAAATGCTGTGTGTAAGTGGATTCACAGCATGAACATCTTCTCCATACAGAAGTAAAATGGCTGTCAAAACAGCAAGTTCTGTCATGCTTGTTGAGCTCAAACAGTTAAGAGACAGGAAGACTCCATTGGTAGAATTTTTTTGGATGAAATGTTGATGAGTAAACTTGTGTATTTGGTGGATATGTTTTGCCATTTGATGTAACGCAACGGATAGTGTGTAAAGATGTAAAGTAAGCTTTAGAAGTTTAGAACAACTACATATCACGCCTTTATTTTTATAGCACTTCAAAAAGTCATACACGCCAAGAGAGTGTTGTATTGGTGTTTGAACCACTTGATGAGTAGCCACAACAACTGAGCTATTATTGATCACTAATTTTAGTTTGAATTACTAATGCCATATAAAACTAAAATTTATTTAGCACTATGATAGACTTAATCAGTTTGTGTTGACAAATGGTTAACTTTGGTTCATAACCATACATGCAGCAGAAAAGAAAATGGAATAAACATACATTATTTTATTTTCCCATACCCATTTTTGTAAACAAAAATTTGTTGACATTTAACTGGCATTACAGTACAAATAAAGCTTTCAGTGGTAAACCTTGTCAATCGATCAGTAAAATATGGTAAAAATGCACTAAAAATTCAAAACCTTAACATACTCACATTAGTTACAAAGAATATTGCACAAACAGCTATTTGGTATCTTCCAAGATTACCAGCAACAGAGAAGGCTCCTTCAGCATCCATGAAAATAATGTATCAGCAAACACTTTACAAACTTCAACTTTAAACGAAAATTTAATAAACTACACTATACACCTAAAAATACAATAAAGATTGGAAGGTACGCAATAACTCTTTTTAATTTCATCTATGTCATTGCATTCTCTAAATGCAGAGATGAATTTTTTTTCAGATAAGCAACAACCAACAAAAAATGATTATGTGCCAGGTAGTTTGCATACATCCTGACATGTGTCTGTTCTTATGTAAATCTTTTCTGTGAAACAACAAACAATGCATCAGTGGTTCTCACACACCACGTTAATCTTTGCACTTGCAGATGTTAAGTATTTGCAATGCAAAAATGATGGTGTTGCTGAAATGAGTCTTCAACCTTTGATTAGCTAGTAGGAGAGGCAAAAATTCCCAAAGGCTGACATGAGCAAGCAATCACTTTTATATAGAAAAACAGAACATGCAACTAAAAAACAAAAAACAGCCAGTTTTCATGAGTTTACATGATTGATTTTTTAGCTAATACAGTGTGTGAAACAATTTGGAAAAACGAATTTTCCATAGTTACCTTGAATTGTACGGCACGAATATAAGTTAATTTTAACAGCAATAGCATAAGGTATGATTGTCAACTTCAAAAAAATACACTGCATCAAAAGTAGATTTCAACATCTTCCTTAAAAACTATCACAAGAAATGCCAAATTGAATGAGTGAATTAACGGATCCAAATCTAAATAAGTTTAGGAGCATCAGTCTTGTCACTACATTCTATACATTATCCAGGAAATTTATTACCAGATATTTTCTCAGCTACCCAATTAATAGAAAATAACTCATACTGGGTAGAAAACTTAAAATATTTTTGTTGCCTACTTAAGCATTTAACTTACACTAAAAGTGTTGTAAAAATGCCATATGGTATAATTTTCAACATTTTTGTTCCATCTTCACTGATTTAGTTCATATACATAGAGTCGTAGTTTTCTGTAATAGATCAAAGTGCTGATGTTTTTACTATAAAAATAGCAACCAAATATCAAATATTCTAATTTACTGCAAGCCAACTCAAATTATCATTGCTTATAACTTGATAAAAGCCACTTAAACAAGCAATAGTTTTGCTCTAAGGCTATTTCTGGTTTAGCTTTCAAATAGGTTTAGCCATTGTTTCATGACAAGCAACAAAATTTTCACATGGCCTAACAAACCAGCTTTTCATGAGAGCTTCATCCTTATTCAAAATCAGCCTTATTAATCTTTATTACACTATGAACAAAAACTTGTTTATGCTAGCAACCCAAGTAAAAAACAAGCTATCTGAAGAAACTATTCATCAAATGAATAATCCAGACCTGATTTTGCAGAAGCACACAATTTTTGGTAAAATTTGTGTTATGCTTTAAGATTCATGCGTCCAGGTCAGTGGTGTAGATGCCACAGGATATAAGTTCATTAATATCTACAAACCTCCACCCTCATGACTCACGCCTATGGCCATCCCAACATTCTCACATCCCAGTCTGTATGCTGGTGGCTTCAACTGACAGCAGGCCAACTGGGGTTGCAGCACAACATCTCCTGAACCTGGGCAACAGCCAACAACCTTGGGCTGCTGCCCGGCCCAAATGGAGTAGCCAGTTTCTTCTCTCGCCATGGAACGTCAGCACTAACCCACACCTGGCTTTTGTGTGTGCCAGCCAGGACAACCAACTGCCTGACAGATGTGTTCTACGAAAGTTGCCACGGTCACAACACTGACCCTCTCTTATAATGTCAACAAGGTGAAAGTTCCTGCCAACAGCAATGTGGTGAAATGTTGGAACTGTCACAAGGCTGATTGAAAGTGTTTTTGCCTTGCAGGAGAATCCGTTGAGAGATTACCACCTCCGAACACAACAAACATCGATAAGGCATGTCAGGAACTATGCAAGAACCTGCTACTTGCGGCTAAACAATGTAGCCCAGATGTGACCACCGCAAGAACTGTGCCACATTGGGTCAAAGAGTGTGAGATCCTTTATCACTCCTTCCTTGAGCCCTAGTCAGGACTGATTCTGATGGAGTTATTTCATCTCTACCTTAACATCTCGATCAGAAGAGGCAGGAGCGAGGGGAAGAAGCTCTCAATTCCATCGACTTCTCACACTCTAGCCAGAGGTCTGGAGCACCATCCATAAACTCACTGGCCAGTCTGGACACTCCTCTGGTCTATGCCCCATCTTAGAAAACTCCATCACCCCACAACTTGTGAAGAACAGGACACATAAGACGGGAAACTATGAGTACACCAAGCTTATCAACAAGGCGCTGTCCGACCTATGGGAAGTCCCAACACCTGAGCAGAGTAGTATCTCTGGCCCCTTCACACCAAAGGGGGTTGCTTCTGTCCTCAAGCACCTGGATCCAAAAAAATCTCCGGGTTTGGATTTTATTTTCCCGGAGTTTATACTCCACACCAGGTCAGCACACAAATCTTGGTGAAATGCGATTTCCTCACTCAATGCATGCACCAACGCAAAATCCCCAGGATCTGTAAAAGAACACTAATTGCTGCAATCCATAAGTTGGAAAAGCCATTGGGGGATCTGATACATCTCTTATTGTGTGTCCACTTCAAGATCCTCGATAGACTTATCTATACTTGTGTCAAGCCAATCATCGACCCAGTACACCTGCACGAACAAGCGGGCTTTCAAAACGTGAGGTTAACTGTAGATCTGGTCACTTTACTGACACAAGACATCGAAGATAGATTTTTGGCTGAGAAGGCCAGAGATATGTTTGTCAATCTCACAGCAGCCTACAACATTGCATGGCATCACAGCCTCACCTGCAAGCCACTGCGATTGCTAGCTGACAAGAACATGGTCCGTACTCCACATGGTCATGGAGCTGGTTGGCAATCACAGCTTCCTCCTTACCACAAGTAACAACACATGGAACAGGTTATGGCGCTTCAAGAAAAGCATTCCATAGGGATCCGTCATTGCACCTCTTTTCTTCAAGATCTGCACCTCTGACTTGCAGAGGTGCTCATTTACCCTGCCATGAACAACGCCTTGCGAATTGTGACTAGATCCTACACCATTGGACAATCTTTCTTTCCTGACAGATATCCAATCTATTGAGCTTCGTCACAAAGGAGCCACATTGTCTCTAGCATGCCGTGCCATGGAGTATGGGCATCTGCTCCACTCAGCTCTCACCTGTTCACTAGGTGGGAATATGCACGGCATCTCAGATGGAGACACCCATTTGCACCCACCACACAACAAGTCTTCAGTTCATTTGACAATGAATGCAACAGAAGTGGTGCTCTGGGCGGCGGATCACAGATGGCATGCTGAGTGGATGGAGGACACAGCAAGACTCCATACTTTCATCCCTGACATCGCACCCACCATCCTGGAATGGCCCTGCCAAGAACAGTGTGGGTCCCGCTTAACCGCCTCTGTATCGGTGTCGGATGGTTTTACTCCTGCTTATACAAATGAGGTATGGCTGCTTCTTCAGCTTGTAATGCGGTGCAGAAGCACAAACCATCAACCATGTTGTCCTTCAATGTTCACTCCACTGACCATCCCACAGACTGATGGTTTTGAATGATAAAACAATTGAATGGATGTTCAACCCCTGCCCCGAGATGGTGAGACCTACTGTGGCCCAGCAGTGGATTGAAAGAACTAGCTCAAATGATTAAGTGGCATACTTGAAAAAAAACATATTTGTGGAACTGGGTATTAGAAGCTAAGTTTATTGGTCATAGACTAAATTATTTTTGCAATTACAAAAAAGTTACGTCAATTCAGTCAAATTGTCTGAAAAAGTAGCCTAGTGAATACTGCTATGGCTAGTTTTAATACTATTATGGGATAAATGACCAAAATGTCTCAGCCAAAAAACAAACTCAGGTTACATGTAGGAAGAGCATAGCAGGTGCAGAGGTCTTATATAGGCAATAAGTTTTGAATTTTCCTATATAATGGTGGTGATGAAAAAACGTTATCAATGTTCTGATGAGCACAGAACACTCTTTTTCTGTCTTCATTTTCCTAAAATACCCAACACTAGAATTCCAGACACTTTTGGTGGTCTATCACCACATATCTCTGGTCACTCAAAACACACCATATCTTTTCTACAGAGAAGTCATCAAATCTGATTTGCCACACTTAGTTATTT
>Ga0210059_1003316_pt1 | contig 25691 bp, 13 predicted proteins | sample Ectturendosymbi2_FD_188042 | JGI IMG/M metagenome (GOLD analysis project Ga0210059, IMG submission 188042) | Ecteinascidia turbinata endosymbiont from Florida, USA - Sample 2 (SPAdes) (version 2) | ecosystem: Host-associated > Tunicates > Ascidians > Unclassified | place: Key West, Florida... | reverse complement strand
TTGCACACTAACATTACGTCTACTGCAGACCAACCTCTTGTATCAAGGCACCTCTGCCATACTGACCCTTAATTAGACGATGTCTTGTCCAAGCAGAATGGCATACCTACAGTATGTGATGCTTGCAGTACTGCCTCAAAATAGGACTTGAGGTTGCTCATTTGCTTGAAAATGTTGCATCGATATTTTTCAAAAACAAGACTGCACGGCAGACGTTTCCAAAAAATCCACTAATAAAGCAGTCCCACCGTCAACTGTCATATCATCAGGCCACCTCCACAGAAGTATCATTCTACTCGCCACAATGTTTGTCAGGAATTTTTGCGCGATGTTCGTGAATCCTCCGAGTGAAGTTGTTTGTGTGCAGTTTTGGTTATCCCGCGTGTCTAGTTTCCACTTCGTTTAGTTTTTGTTAAAATTTGTGTTTTCCTTGACCTTAACTCTGGTCAGAACACAACCTGATGGTGAAAGTTTCGCAGTTATCTTTGCCCTTTCGTTATGGTGGATCGCAGCATTTTTCCTTCACAATGCCTGAAAATTGATTCGCCAAACAAGTTGACTAGTTTGGAATTTGATACATGCGGTCGATGGCGTTACAGTCACAGATGGCTGAACACGGATATCATGTGACAATCACCATCGAGAAACAGTGCAAAGCTACGAAGGGTAAATACCACAACTGAGCTATATCGTTCCTTGAGGTGAATAAATGATACACAACTGTTCGACGTACAAGCGGCGGCAGCCTGCCTGCTGAAGTACTTTTCCAAGAACTGCCGAAACATCCACCGGCAAACAATATTTTTCTCCGAGTAGCAACTTATCTCGTCATGCTTGCATAATAAACACAGCGGCACGAACGCTGCAGCCAACAAACTTGTATGTAGAAAGAGCAAACTTGAATCCGATGTACAACGCAGCAGCAATATTATGCGGCAATTTCGCAGCCAGAAATTTTGAAGGGGAGACATTTGATGCTAAAAATGCTGGGTGCGGTTGTATAAATGTACGTTGGGTTTCGTAATTGCAACTACGGTAATTTGACATGCTGAAAAGCTTGCTGGACAACCTGCAGATACGCAAATAATAATTATCACCCTGTAGCGTTTGCGATTTATCCCAAACGTTGTTATGAAGCGATGGGCATGGCGTTGGGTTTCAAAGCGTAGCACGGCTCTTTCTTTGGTGATATGCAGCTCTGCTTAAAATCATGTTCCGGTATAATACTGTGTTTGTTAACTTTTTATACATTCCTACGTATTTCGATGCTTGTTTTGCTCTCGCTGCCCTGGTATCTGTTACAGCCCCGCAAATGGGCGGGGTATGCAGCCTCCCGTGGCGAGTTAGTTGCTGAGGTGCTGGCCACAGAAAAATGGTCACTTTTCTGGCACGAATAAGAAATGAGAATGCAGTCAACAAGGCGGTGTTGTCTTTCTTCTGGAAAGTAAACGTTAAAGCTGAAACCTGGCCGGTACAACCTGCTGAGAACACCTGTTCACTGAACGTACATGCATCACAAATTTGATTTTCGGCATGGAAATTTAATTTTACATAATGTTATAAGCGCTTTGCAACGTCAGACATGAACTAAACACTCCACAGTACCAAGATCTACACGGCATGGTTCGGATTGCAAGGAAATGCAATAAACGCTCTATAAAGAAGTGGCTTCCAAACCTTCACGCCGAGCATGAGTTCTGGCCTGTATTATTCTCTGTTGCAATCTTTTCAAAAGATTTCATTCAGTCAAACTCTGCTCCTCCTTGGTTGAACACTGATAGGGAAAGAGTAGCTCGAATCTCATTTAATACAATATCGCCATCACATTTCAGTTTGGAAACCACCGCTCCAAACAGCAATAAACGCTAATATATTGAAAAACTCACACGCACCATTACGCACGAAACACAGCGTTCGAAAGGTTGTTGCTGAGAAGAATTTCACGTAGCCTAAGACAATAGACAGATGTTCGCAGAAACAAAATTAAGCGTTTGCAGATGTAGATTTGTAAAACGTGAAACAGATTTATCGAAAGTTCGATATGACATGCAATCGAATTAACAAACGCCTTGGACAAGCTTGACAACGGCATTAGTTTAGACGAAAACATTCGAAACCAGGACCCGACATCGAACCGGCCTCACAGCTTGCCGTTCGCTGACATGGTGATGGCCTCGTGGACCGATTCGACGAAGTAGTCGATGTTGCTACGGGTGAGTGAGCACATGCTGATGCGACCGGATGGAAGCAAGTAAATGTGCTTCTTTTGCTTCAAGAACACAACCTGGCTCTCTGAAAAAATTGTGATGGCCACAAAATATTTTTATCTTTTAACTTTACTGAGGTTTTTATTATTCACGAGAGGGTCGGTAAGAGCAGGCTGACGTCAAATCAAAAACGGTATTTTTAAACATATTTGTGCAGAAGCAGATATCGCTGAAGAACAAGTACAATGATGGTCGATAACGCGATTAACACTGCACAGGTTTTGATTAAGTTTTAACCAATCACCGGAAGTGATGTAGTACAATACGTTTTAACCAATCACCGGAAGTGATGTTGTACAATACGTTTTAACCAATCGCCGGAAGTGATGTTGCACGCCAAGCGACGATGTTCTAAATCAGTTAGGTTTAAAACAGCGGAGAGTAATTTTCATGCGATCAAAAATACGAGTAACTAGTCTCAAACTCAGGTAGGGTCCTGTGTGAACAGTCAAGCAAAATTGACCTTGCAAAATTTAGTCTGTCGATTTTGACAGACTAATAATAATTCTTTGAAGCTACGTCGAGGGTTGTGTCCAGAAAGAAATCGATTTCTTAAAAAGAGAAACGCAAATCCCGATGATTTAGGCGAAATCTTTTTGGACGTTTTGAAAACAACCTTTTTCGAAATTCCCGACATGATTTCGCTTTAATCATAGACTTTTCGATTTTTGTTTCTAATGTGCTGACATTTTACGTAATTCAGATAAAACTCGTAACAAATGAGATGCAAAGCGAACAATCGCAGCTGACTACATGAGACAGCCCATGGTCGCACTTGAGCTTTCAAAGTAAAAACAAATTTTTGATATGTATACATCAGCATTAGAATGCACAGTAAACTAGGGCGCTGCTACTGAAGTAATGCGTCTTTAGCTTTCATATAAAAAAAACAAAAAGTTTGAGCTCTTAAATTAAAAAAAAACAACTTTTCGATACTTATACAACAGCATCAGAATGCGCCGTAAACGAAAACGCTACTAAAGTTATGCGGATTTAATAGAACATTGGAAGAACAACTTCATGTCGGTACAATGACAATGATGCGGTTAGTTGGGTGTGTTTAAGGTTTAATGGTTGAACGAATTCCAGCACGCGCTGTTTTCAACGCTTTTTCTACGGCCTCTCGAACGAGATGCATTCTTGTTTCGCTTTTTTGAACTGTTGACCCAAATGTTCCCACGTCAGAAACGCACGACGAAGAGTCAACTCTACGTCAGCTGTCGTACACTGGAGTCAAGGTGGATACTCACATAGCACCGGGTTTTTTCACCCCAAACAACGTCCCACAGTAAACTCACACCTACCTGTCAGACCCGTGTAGCTGAACATCCCTATCTGACTGATGATGTGGTCCCAGTTTCCGGGCGTTCCCGCCGCCCTTAGCTTCGAATGAAGCAACTGCCTCATTTCCTGAATCCTCGACGCCATCGTACGGACGTTGTCCAACCTTCAAACAGTAGCAAGCGCACGTTTTTTGTGTTTGTATGTGCTGGATTGATGTGTGAATTTAAGCAACTTGATTCTGAATCTGATCAACTTGGTAAAAAACAGCAGTTCATTGCACGCCAGGTTATCGTACAAACTCAACTCAACAGGTAGCACAAGGGCATTTCATCACGCAAGGCCAGTCGCCTCTACTAAGCAGGGAAAAATATAAATTAAGGTCAAAAAATAAACGCACTACCAAGCTCTGATGCTTTACGTGGTGGGCTCGGCTCGGAAACGTAATGTCCACGACAATCAAGGCATGACCTTTGTGCGCGACCGCGCTACAGGCAGCCAGCAATTCAGATCAGATTTCAAATTCAAACACATGGCGCGTTGATCACGCAAATGGCAAGCCGTTAATTCCATTTAAGTCATCCGCCGTTCTGGAAGTTTCGCTGAAAGTATGCTCTTTATTTCAGTGTACAGACTACTACGCTCGCTTTCGAACACTAAACAACACTCGGAGAAAAGAAAAAATACAAACACACCACTCTTGTCGAAAAGCGGGGTTGCGCAGGGTGGTCGCCACGATTCTCGCCCCGTGACTGGGGGGGTTCGAGTACATGGTGCGGACGATCAGCTCCACCTGGCTGCGGCATCTCGAAAGAGCGTTGGCGTCCCTCAACACGAGAATCATATTCCCCGTTCGTTCATCTGCGAACGTCACACGCGACACATTTAGACCGAAAGCTTTGGTTTACTTCGCAAAAAAAACGAACGCTTCGAGAAAGTGGTTTCTTAATTAATATGAAGTGGTTCAGTTATTAAGGTTCCACCCGTTCCACGCTTGTCCTAAACTTACTGTATCACAGAAGTTCGAAAATTGGGCTCGTCGAGTCGAGGACTATGGAACTCTTCCTTTTCTAATAGTAGGAGACAACAAATGTATGTTCAGACTCAAACTACCAACTACAAAATGCAAATCATTTACATACTGTATATTGACTTTCAGTTTCGATTAGAAGAGGCACTTGATGACACGGAACAGGAAGACTAACATTTACTGGAAAGGTTCTCATGGACAGCTTTTATTTTTCTTTAAAATTTTTGAGCTGCGGCACTGCTGTATGACAAGCACGATAATAGCTCACGAACTATACGCATTAGTTCAGGATAAAAACAAACAATAAAAAAGTTTAAAAAATGCACGAAGCAATGTGACGTGAAAATGAGAAAAGGTATTGTAAGTTGCATAAAGAAAAAAGAACTAAGGCATTGTAGCAAATTCTACCGCTGGTAATTCGTTGCTTAAAACTCTGTAAAATGTAGTTAAAGTTTGAACGAAAAAAGAAATTAGCTGTAGGGAAAGATTTTGTTCGTTATCCACAAAACATCAAATCGTTTGCCTTGGTGCATGAAGATGAAGACTTTGTGTTTAGTGTATGTTCATAAAGAAATGAACGAATGTTCTGATAACGAAATGGAAGAATTTGATAACGATTGAGACTATCTAGCTAGCTTTCCCAAAGGCTTTGGGAAGAGCCAACTTGGGTACTTATTGAACAAACGTAAAGGTAATGACCTGAGTGAATTTTTCTTTTCCGAAGAGGTTTACACTCTGAGGATCTGTCTGATTCAGTTGATGGTTGCGAAAGATTCACGGCAAAAAACGATTTCGGATGCAGTGTCGAAAATCGTAGAAACTTTTTTTCTTTGTTAAGCATTACCAATTTTCTAACACAAGGGTCTCCAAACTACGGCCCACGGACCAAATCCGGCCCGCGAAACTATTTCATCTGGTCGCAAAGACATTTTGCCAATAATTAAAGAAATACAAATTTGTTGATTTTGCAGAATGCAACATATGTCCATTGTTCCGAAACAATCACATTACGGTAAGATGTCCGGTCCTCGAACTGTTGTATAATACTGTAGTTGATGTGACCCTCAGACAAAAGAGTTTGGAGACCCATGTTCTGACACACTGCATTTGCAGATCTAAAATTTATGGAGGTCTAACCACTTATAAAAATAAACAGAAGACTGGCAAGTTATTTAGAATGCAACGCTTCAGGTGAGTGAGGTTAAAGGAGAGCAGCAAAAATTGTGCGAACAGCTTTTCACACGTTACGATCATGTAGACATAAACAAAAGCCGGGCAATGTCGAAAGGTACAGCGCATATTTTGAAATAAACCCCCTTTCATGGAAATCTAAATCGACGAAACTTAAAAGAGAAGTGTTTAAACCGGGGCTTGGAAAGTGTACGTTGGGCGTCGGCAGGAATCAGAAAACATGTATACGTTGAAGACTGCTGGGACAACAATTTAGCTTTTGAGCTGGTGGCGCTTGTGTTTCGTTCTGATTGGCTGCTCACAGCATTGCCCCTCATGCTAATCCTGACCAAGCCTCAATTAATGGATCAGTTGCTGACAATGATATTCCAAATTATAAATATATTTTAAATTGTTTGCTTAAGAAAAGCAAGTCTTACCATCCAAACCAGGAAGATTGCAATGACTTTATCAGGGACCTTGGCGTGACCAACCCCAACGCAGAACAGTTGACATTGAGAATTAAACAGTCAAACTCGGTGGATGACTCAGTTCAAATCTGAGCAACAGCGCCAAGTGTTCTCCATTTCTATGCCATGCCGAAATGTTGCTGGGCTTTTGACTCAACAGGAATTCCTTGCACTGAAGTCACAGGCTTCTTTTCAATAACACCTCATCTAGAAGTCGTAAAGCCAGGTTTTTTTAAGGTTTAATCTTGGTGACCATCAAGACATTTTGATAGACCGCAACTACTTTGTCTGAATACCGAGAGGATCATAAAGAGAGCTGTTTGCGTATTTTGGTGGTGGTCGTAAAGCGGGGATCTAGTGTATTTTGAGAGACCGTTTGGGCTCCTCAAAGCACCATTAAAAATCATTGCTCAAGGCTGTGCTACTCCATAATGGAACGAATAACCTTTTTTCTCGCTTTATCTTTTCGCCTCAGAGAAAATTACGCATGTGCTAAGGCTTTACCAACTTTTTAAGTATGACCATTGCAAGTGGATGATCATAGGTGATTTGAAAATGATAGCATTTCTCGTGAGGCTGCAAATGAGGCATTAGCCAAATACTCTTGCTATTTTCAGCTTTATGACAGCAGAGACGTCAAGTCACGCTATCGTAAGGAAATATGACCAAGGTGTTTGAATATATAGTATTGTTGACACGAACAATGTAAAATGAAGTTAACGAAAAAAAAAGTTCTGCTGGCGTCACATGACAGAAAACCTGGTTTAATAGAACATTTCGTGAAAAGACTAGATAACACAGGTGCTGATTCAAAGTACTTCCTGCCCTTATTTCCTAAACTTTCCGGAGCTAAAGCGAAAGTCAATGTCTTTGTTGGGTCTCAAGAAAAAAATTATCGCGTCTGATGAAGCCTTCAAATTTTTCAGTGACGTCGAAAAGGAGATCTGGAGAAAAATTTTGCTGATATGGTTGGAGGGTGCTTGAGAAACCACATTGGTGGCACCTCTCCTGAGCTGGACCCAATTTGGCAAAAACTTATGATAACTGATTGCACAATATCCTTGAAATATGTTCCTGACTCATCAAGATAATTTCATGAAAAATGTGGGCGCGTATTCGGAAGAACAAGTGGAACGCTAATATCAAGACGGTGCGGATTTTGAACGTCCCTTCTAAGAACAACACAATGGAAATACGACGGGAAATAATTTGTGGGAGGTAATCGGTGCCAAGGACAATTCCGCGTTAAACTTTATCATTATACTGACGTTGAAAAGATGCTTGCTAAATAGAAATTAAACTTTTTTAAACGAATAGTTGCAGATTTTTGCCATACCAAAGAACCAGCAGCTGTTTACGTACGTACCATATGCACCCATCAACTTTAAGCAACTTATTTGCTGACAACAGCAAATGCAAAGTTTGAATACACGCATGCTGATTTTCAACAATCTCTGGGTGGGAGTAATTGAGAAAAGACAACTACAACCTGGAGCAAATCTGCGATAGTTTTTTTCCTAGACTTGTGGAACATGTTTAGTATAGTCTCTTCAGTTTATAAAAATAGTCATATCGAGAAACAACTGCAGGTGGACTGGGTAGTTACACACTTTGTGCGATACATCTCAAACGCTTAAAAACTCCAGGAGTACATCAGCTTTGTTAAGCACATGCATTGAGGATGATGTTGCAATTATTCGATACCTGTTTGCATTGATTCAAACCCGACTTTAAATGCAGTAAATGCATGCGCACAAAAACTTCAGTACATATTTGCTTGGAATACAACGTAACAAAATATGTGCTATTGAAGGCGCTCAGAGATTAGTGCACTGATTAGTGCTTTAAATCGCGAAGTAGCGCCAAGTCCAGGTTACAGAGAGAGCAAAGATTACCTACTAAACAGAACTGCCACGCGCAAAATTTTATAAGACTCCGACGCTAAGCAACACATCACTGCAAATTTTAACCGATGTAGCTGATCGCTACAGCCTTAGGAGGATACCTTCATTTGCTTTGAATCACAATTTTACTATCTGTCCTTAACTTTGTGTGGGCAACTTGAACATCGCAAAGTGACTGTCAGGTTAAAGTTTGTCGTTCGAAACACCAGGATGTTCGATTGTTTTTTTCCAATTTTTGAAAGAGTTTACGTAAAGCATTTCTGTACAGCAAGTGCATCTACTGTATGAGCTCAGAACTATCAGTGACGCCATAGCATTTTTATCCGTTGTAAATTCACTTGCTTTGAAAAATCGATCGGCTGCTCTCAAGTGAATGTGTTCTGAAAATAGCTTCTGCGACAGCGGTCACATTGCTCTGGTGTAAGCATGAGGCGGCACATAAAGTAAGCTATAAATAGGCAGCATTACGGCGGTACGGTGAACCTGGTTGAGCGGGGATTAACTATTGCCACTGGCTACTGCACCCATATCTGTTAGTGTTCTTGCCGTTGTGGGTTCGCGCCTTCCCTAAGAAGACCGCAACACTTGCATCGAAATGAACAACGATGTTTCTTGTAGTTAACTAGATCGCGGGGTCACCTGGACGCGACCGCATATGAACATGATCTGAAATCAACGGGGTCTGCATAAGTCTCAAATGATTTTGGTCTTAAATCCGTGGTCAGGCCAGGGTTACATATCACTGGCAGATCGACGACAGGTCTTACTGTACAATCCGAAGTTCTTCGAAAACGACTGACAGACGAGCATCTCGAAGCCTGCCTTGACGAAGTGTCTGATGCTCCACGCGTCGCGGTCACAGTCGCCAGATGCGAAGCCTTGGTAAGCGCAGTCGAAGATAGGAAAGAGATGGCGTTCTCGGCAAATCTTAACAAAGGCAAACGATACAATCATGAATGAACAATGTTAAAATTTGACAAAAAGATACAACTTTTTTGGGAAATCTCGTTCTTGCGCAGATTTAAAGAAGAAAATGTCGCATGGACCGTTATTGTTGAACATGCCTCTTTAGCTTATGATTGTTTAAGGTAGTGGTTTCTAATGTATAGTTGGATGAGTTGAGGCCACAATTTTCGTTGGTGCTTTTGCCAATCCTCCGTAATGAAAAAACGTAGAAACGATTCCTCCAAAAATAGGTATGATTTACTTGTACAGAATGTTTCAGAAAAAACATTTTGTTGGTCTGCTTAATATTATTTTACCCAATTGTTTTCCTAAAACAGGGTTCCCACACATTTTCGATATCAAATAAAAAAATGTTAATACCATCACTATCTTCATTTTTCCAAAATTTTATTCGTGGAACACAATGCAAAATACATCTGCAAAATTGCCATCAGCGGTAAAGAACAAAATTTGAATAAATAGCTGGCTGAATTTGGAATTTCCATACTTTTTCAATACTTCATGTACATTTTGGCCAAACTCAATACAGGTGTTGAAAACCGATTTCACAATTCAATACTTTCAATACCGCGTGGGAACCCTGCTGAAAAAAAACATCCTAAACATTTGTTGACTGCAATCCACTTCTGTGGGCGAACGAAACCACTTTTATCCAACTCCCAAAACAAGGGCATCTACTGTAAGGGTTGTAGATGTCCCTGGACTGAAAACATCGATCACAGGTCAATAATAACTGGTTGAAGTTTGCTGAGAACGAACATTACACAAGTTTGTCGAAGATGTCATTGACGGAGAAATGAAAGAGACCAGTTGTCGGTTTGACTCCATTTATCAAAAACAAGCAAACTACGTCATATGCAGCAGGGTTGCGGGGCCGGAGGTTTTTGGGTGGAGTCGGATTCCAAACAACACTGAGAGTAGGAGCCGGATTTTGTTGTCCGACTCCGACACCGGATATCCAATTGGATGTTTTACATCACATTCCTAAATTGGGAATTCCTGTTGAAATGATGCAAATTTTTTTTAAATTTTGTTGAAACAGAGATTTCTTGCTGTGCACCACGATTTCCACTGATTTTAACAGTCAAGCTTCATTCCCTTTATGTTAATGAGTCGGATTCGGAAATTTTGGAAAGGTCGGAGTCGGATATTTTACCTCCGACTCCGCAACCCTAACTTGCAGTCCAAACATCGGGATTTGTTTCCTTTGCCACTGCACCTAGGTTAAAAGATTGGACTAAAAATACAACAATATACACATATCTGACTAACATGCAACAACTGGCAACCATTGTGGAAGAAGTAGTGCTTTCTTATACAGCAGTGGCACTACATACTTTTCAAAATCAAAACAGTTTTTTTAACGACACACTGGCTAAGGTTGCAACTTACTTCAGCCAGTTTGATCCATTGCTCTTGCGTAGGGTCCATTCCAGTCGGGTTATGGGCGCAGGCGTGGAAGACAACGATCGAGTACTCCGGTGCAGAGCGGAGATCCTCGGTGAGGCCTTATAAAAAAAAGATCTGTGCATCAAACAGAAAGTATCGATTTGTTTGAAAAAAAAACAAACATTAGAAAAACCTTCTAAGTCTCCTTAACCAAATTTCAAGCGAAATTCCCGAATATATTAACACAATGGAAATACTTGTCGTGGCCACAAACGCCCAGCCAGCAAGTCCCAAAAAAGAATATTATGTTCTTCTTATTTTTAAACAAACCAAGTGATAATCTGCGCTAAAAATCTTATTGGAGACTGGAATTTGCTTCGCCAATGCCTTAAGCAGCAACACGCTTAGCAAACGTTATGCAAGAAGATACTAGTTGCCAAACATTAGCCAACAATGTAGCTATCCATCTGCCGAGCGTTGTCCGAACATAATGCAAAAATGTCAAATACAAAACAAACATACGCGTGACTTGCCACTGTACGCCAGCAATTGCGGAATCAGTGCAGTTTATGAAGCAGGTTGCTTTCAGAAAAAAAGGCTTAACCACAAACTATCACATTTCAGCAAGAAAGTAAACAGTCAACAACGAAAGTTAAGTTGTACGGCAAGGTGATATTCGAAAAATGACAAGAGCTCAACAATCGCAAGTGGCCCAAAAGTATTTTAAACCAACAACGCAAGAAAAACATTAAGTCGTTTGCAAAGATTTCAACAAAATATATGTTCACCTTCGAAAGCGATGCATAGGTTTGCTGGATCCCAATATCTATATTTGCGTATATCATTAAATCCAGCCTCTCGAAAAATTCCCAAATGGTTACCTGCGTAGAAGTTGCACTTGATCAGGATTTGTTCAGCTTTTAGTACCTGCTATATATATACATTTATACATATACAGACAAGTTAGCTCACTTTTGTACTAAGCTTTAAACAGCATGCACTATGTAACAGTGCACAACTGCAACAATGGGTTTAAAACGCCACTGAAGCGGCTAGGCATGGTTCCATTTCCCGTCGGGTCATACCAGAGATGCTAGCAAAACGGTACTTGCCAACATGTGGGCGCAAGGAGAGGTGCTGCCATTGACACTCATGGCACTCCAAAAAAAGTAGCAAAAGAAAGTATATAGTTTAACGAAACTTTCTTTCTAGTATGCAACAGGTGCGAAATTCAATTGCACCAATTGACCCCCAGTAACAGCACCAAAAGTAACGCACTAACCATTGAGCCGATAAGATAAAAACGATTTGCCAGTGAAAATGTTTTTTTTTCGCAACGCGAATTGGGCAAAGCACCCGAAAGATCGCACCCGAAAGATCGGAAGTAACGCAGTTAACTAAAGCAAACAAATCCTTTAATTTCAAATTCAGCCAATAATGTTAACAACAGCGGTCCGAAAAGAACTTCACGTAAGAAAATCCTAATTGCTCAATATGCAAGACCAATGACGTTTTTCTTCAATTCAATTCCGACAAAAATATCATCGCTCTTTTTGCAGAAACAAGATCTGTCTATTGTGCAAATCAGCATATCAGATGAACACAGCTAATTTGACCGTAATCACTAGGTTTAGAGAAAATTGCACAAATCTTCGTAATATACGTAAGCAAGTTTTGATTTTCGGCGTAAAGATCCTTCAACTTTTAAGTAATCAACACTTCATGTAAACAAACTTCAATCAGGCTCTACTGGCGCTAAAAACATAAAAACACGTTGAAAACTTGCCAACGTTTCGACAGTTATTACAACTGTCTTCATCAGGGCTAAAAAACGAAATGCCATGACATGCGAGCACAGATGTTATAGAATGTGTGCGCTCCAGGTGGCGCCGCGCTGACAAGAACTCGGGAGGCGGGGAACGTTGATTAAAAGATAAGACAGTAAAAAAAAACAACAGAATGATGAACCAGGTGGTTGATAGAACGAAGGAAATTTAGAATGTTATAATGTAGATTATTGTAACATAAACCGGTAGATGTCGGGAAATAAGTCCGATCGTTTTTCATTCATTGTGTCTTTGTCACTATTTATGTGAAAGGATTCGATAAATCGGCGTCTATAATAATTGGATTCAAATTCCAAGACTTTTGAGTTAGCCCAATCCATTCTGTGATTTAGATCAAATGTATGTTGCGTTAAGGCACTTTTGTCGAATCGTTTGTTTTTTATGTCCGCTTTATGTTCTTTCTGACGGGTTTCCAGACTTCTTTTCGTTTCTCCAATGTATCGTTTATTGCAGTCACGGCATGGAATGGAATAAACAACGCCTTGTCGAGACTTTATATCAACGGAGTCTTTGATGGAAGTTAGAAGGTTGCCCAGCTTTCTCACCGGTTTTGATGTGACTTGTATTTTGTGGGTTGTCAAGCATCGTTTAGCGCCAGTAGAGCCTGATTAAAGTTTGTTTATCGAAGTCCTGGCGTCTCCGAAGTAGAAAGATGAACACTTCATGTAGTTTTAGGAGTCCTTTTCTGCTTAATGCATATTTATACCTCGATTTTAAACCGGGGATATGCCTGCAACGAGCACAAGACGATACCATCTAAAACTTTTGAAAACAAAATGGTTTGATATACAAAATACATAGCAGTCACACCATTTAGAGCTGTATACGTCTTCAAAGCAAAAAGCTTAATTGCGGAGAATAAGACAAAAACTTGATAACAGGTCCGTGCAATGTTGCGTCGGCGATTTTCATAGCCATGATTGCAATTTAGGGAACCTGGGTTTTTGTCTCTGTTTTGACAAGACGCATAGCGACATTTGTCTCCTTACAAACTTACAGTAGATTAAGCGAGAGAATGCACACACCTTATGTTGACGCTACATACAGGGTTCCCATACATTTTCAAAAACCATTTTCCCATACTTTTTCAATACTAAATTAAAAGACTTTAATACCATCATTTAGCTTCATTGTTCATTGTTCGAAATTGGACCACAATGCAAAAAACATCTGCAGAACTGTCATGGGTGGTGAAGAACAAAATTTGTATAAACAAATGGTTGAATTCAGAATTTTCATACTTTTTGAATACTTTATGACATTTTTGCCAAATTCAATACTTTTTCAAGGTCTTGAAAACCGATTTCACAATTCAATACCTTTACAATACTTTCAATACCGCGTGGGAACCCTGTATATATATTAACACAAATTCAACTCGCAGCAAAATCAGTCACTTGAGGCGTCTTACAGTGCAATATACAGTACTTAGCCTACACTATAACAAAAGCGACTTCATTTTTGCTCAACCAGAGCACTATTTGATTTCTTCTTTGCAACATTATTCACTTCCATAATTCAAGCAAAAACTTTAGTAATTGTTAAGTTATGGCCAAATATTGCAGCAAATAACTTATTTCATTACATCAAAGCCTTTGTCTGCAGTAGGCACTGCACTGAATACCATCAAATTACTGCTCTGCCGTGGCTTGTATTGCCAAGTTTAGTGGTGCACTTGGCTGAAGCACACAGAGGTGGGTGAAACAGCATAAAGGTAGAAATCAAGGATTATTTCCTAACTTTGCATCTAGAGCCAAAGCGTTTCTTGTAAGCATTCGTTAACCAGCTATCCAACTGAAGAGCGTGTTTATATGGTTGAAATACACTTCAGTAGTTTAAAAAAAATTGTAAGCTTCACTAAATCAGGAGCAATGCAAAATTTAAAAAATCCACAAATTACAACAGATTGCAAGCATTGTTAGAAAGTCCTCAGATTAAACCAAACATAAAACTTTGAAACACACCCCAGGTTGGATCTGATACATAAACAGGCGTTGACTGCTCCCGTGTGTTGTAGAATTTCTTTAAAAACGCAGCAGCAAGTCGCAATGCACCTGTTCCACCAGGGGCTTGAACACTGCCAGCCTACATAAAGAAAGAAATTGTTTAGAAATCTTTTGGGCATTACAAAAACACACTGCTTTGGTTTACTTTTCTGTTTAAAACTTGGTGAAAAAAATACATGTTATGGGATGCAGAAAAATTAGGTTGAACAGAAAAAACCCTGTCTCAATCCCAGAAATCAAGGTTCAGACTAAGATCACAAAAGGTATTGGTGATGAACTGCTAATGTGTATAACAAACCTTAAACCTCCTCTGCTAAGATGTTTATTACATATTCTTAGTTGAAGCAACGTAAGCTATGTGTTCTTTACTAATATAATCAACATATTTGTAAAGGTTCATCAAATCAGTAAATCAATCGAATTATTTTTAAAGCTTGCAAATCACACTCCTGCCAACTCAACAAGCCACTGCATCAATATTTGAATTATTGAACAGAAGCTCAGTTTTATAACTAAATAGACTGTCAGATCGAGTTACAAAAAAGTGTGGTGGTTATCATCTCATCTGCATAGTTGTGAGTTTCATGATACTGCATCTGCAGCAAATAAATACAAGGTATTTTCTGAAACATAAATTGATGTAATTTTCTAGAGGTCAATATTAACATATCTGCAGATACACTGATTGATATATGTGAGGAGACTACCAATTTATCGATAAAAGGTATAATACCCAGTAATGTACTGGTCAAGCTTGATTTCAGTGAATGCTCTTCCTCAACAGAAACCTATGCATTAATCCAGTAGACAGCTGTAAATGTAAATATGACAAAACTTCAATTCCAAACACATCTTTGATAGTTCCATGACAAGGCTTCTGCAAACGAAATAGATATCCGTTTTTTCTATAGATTTGGCTTGGGATTTTGTAGAAGATGACTTTTTACCTGGTTTACCAAATTATTAAAGCATGGAGGTTAAGTTTCTGAAAAACCAATACATCATCTCTACATCCCCTAGTACTTCTTAACATTATAAACACCTTTCTTAAAAATGGTGTGAATGAAAGTGTCACCATCTGTTGTTTAAAGTCTAATTATAGGCACAGTAGTACAGTTAATTGCTTCCATGCAAATAAATGGAGCATACGCCGAAAGAATATTTGGCAAGACTGCCACTGTAAAAATGGCAATATTTGGTATAAGTAGACTGTCATTATAAAATGTTACAAAACTTAACTTTTTCAATTTAAAGTTGGTTCTGCTGACTGAATCTCAACGTGTGGAAAAAGCAATTAAGCACTTATCTTTAAGGTTAAACCATGTTAATGTTGATGAAAAACAACAGTTCACATTATCTCAGATGCTGCATCTTTTTGTCATCAGTTACCAAAAGCATGTTTTGCAGCTTCAACTGCAAGAAAATCAGTAGGTCATTGTAGTTCAAACCAACTTAATGTCATACATTGTGTTTCACAATTTATATCCCACAAACAAAAGAAAATTCAACAAGAAACTTGAACTAAAGATATCACTTCAAGTTTCTTTAAAGTTTAAAGCACAAATGTGGACTTGCACATATTTCTCTAATACAGGGTACTCATGAACAATTCAACACTCTCATCTGATAGCAATTTATTAAACAAATTTCCTATAATGAATTTATTCCAATCCATGAGTTGAACTTACACGATTTTCCACAATAGCTGGAGAATCTTTTCCAAGACAAAGCTCTGTTGCAGCTTCACAAAATTCTGGCATACCGAGAATTGGAAGATACTCGTGATTCAGCAGTGGGTCAATAGCCATCTGTGCCTCAACTGACTTTACAACTGGTAAGACCCATGGCAACCCTTCATCAGACCGATATGCTGGAAAATATGTAATATATGAGATGGACTAAATAAGAGCTCAAGATCAGTATCTTTGCACATAATTCGTCACAATTACACTTTTTATTTGCAGAAGTCAATGCTATAAGAATTATTAAAAAAATCATGAAAAATCAGCCAGTGCTCACGGCTCACATGCCTATGCTCTACAAAATGAATGATTTTGCTGTGTATGAAACTCATTCTGAATTTGACAAAATCAATTCAAAAACCAACAGTCATATTTCAACTACTGAATTCTTTCATCAAACCCTAATCATTATTTAGGGTTGGGAAGTTGGACAGACACAATAAATTGCTCACTAAACTGACAGCAAAAATATAAGCAACACCTCCAACTCCAAGATCAATCTTTTTCTCAGATGTGTCTGCTTTGCAATCAGCAGTCAGCTTGAATATTACAACAGGTTTTGCAAGGTCAACATCAGCAAACTGAGAAGGAAGAACTGTTGCCATATTTAAGTAAGCAACAAAAATCTGCTAATGGTTACAGAAAGGTTGAATTCTCTGGGAAAAAAGATTCAGCCTTCCTCAAATCAATAGTAATGTTTACAAACAGCTATAACATTACAAAAATGGACAATCTGGCTCTGCAATACAGAAAGTTATGTTTACATTGCTACACAGAAAGAGTTATTTGAATCTAGAATTTCAAAGCCTGATATTTTCATGAGTTAACAGTGATACCATCACATATTTTTAAAAAACATACAAATAAAACCAAGTTTTACGCCTTAGCTGTTTACCACACCATGGGATGATTTCAAGGGATTCAAATTGTTTTGAATGAAACCAGAGTTTGGTGGAGATTTTGACTAAGTTCTAATTTTTACAAAACAAAGTGTTGTTAATTATGCAATTGGTACATTATCAATTAGCTATTTTAAAAGTGAAGATAAGAAAAGTATACTCAGTGACAGATGAAACAGAGCATATTTATTACTTCTTAGGCATTACCTACATGAGCAAGAGATTGGCAAGTTAAAAAAAAACATGTTATTACCTCAGAGGGTGCTATTGTGATTGGAAAGCTTGAGCGGCATGTGCGCAAAGCTTCACACCGTGGCAGCAAGAAACAATAAAGATCACATGTCATGATCACTCTTTTATTGCTTGTTCACGTCACATATATATGGGTGTTATTCTTCACACATATCCCGTTTGTGGTGAATCGCACATTCAACACCACGACAACCGAGAGGTTGAAACAGCAGTTCCTCCTTTTTACAACAAACCGCATCGATTGCATGTTCTTTCTATGAAGTCAGCACCTGGCATGATCTTCACATCCTGGTCACAGCACCATTTTGTTGCGATCAGAAAGCCCGAGCGGCATGTGCACAAAAGCTTCACAGTTGCAGCAAGTAACAATAGAGATCACATGCCATGATCACTCTTATTGCTTGTTCACACCACACATATATATATATGGGTGTTTTTCTTTGCACACATCCCATTTGTGGTGAATCGCACATTCAACGCAATGCCAACCGAGAGGTTGCAACAGTGCTTACACAACATACTTCACAAATCATACATGACTGCTTTGTTGTTCTTCCAAAAGTGACATGCGAATGCAATGTCTGACAAATTGTATCAGTAAAATATACTACCATAGGTGTTTTCTTCTTCCAGTTTGAAAGCATGATATTTTTAACTTTGCACAAAATTCAAGTGTCACGCCAGGGCTGCAGAAAGTGTGGAAATCAGGAAGGAGCTTCCCAGGAAATCGTACATGCTCGCGGGAAATTAATCAGCTGCAAGTCATGTAAAATCAAATAATACGCTAATAATTGCAAGAAAACCACAAAAGGGTCTGTACGAACTTCCTCGCTCAGTCATGGTGGTCCAATACCTGGCCTTGTGTCATAACGCAGCAGTTACGCCTACCTAACAATAGTGGTCTCCTGCAGTCACTGGTCGCATGCAAAGTTGCCAATTTGGCATTTTTGACGCCAAATTTTGAATTTCTGGATTTTTTGACACACTTGGCTTTTTTTGAAAATCAAGAATACCAATCAAAATCTGGCTTCATCTTTTATAATTTTTTCAGTCTGAAAGGCTTGGCTTCTGGCAAAACATTGTCTGAGCTACATATTCATTACAAATCTTCTCTGATGTGAGTCTATGACCATTCAGGGTGCAAAGAATATTGCAAAAGATTTTACTGTTGCCCTAAAACTTTTCAATGTAGATAATAAGAAACAAATGCACAACAGTGTATTTACGGGGAAAGAAAATGCTTCTAAAAATTTGAATTGCATTTTATTGGTGTTTCTGATGAGTTTTAATATCTATTTTTGTTTGGTTATGCATGTTTTATGTGTAGCCTATATGCCTTAGAACTGCTATGTGGTTTATTTTGGCTTTTTTGAGACAAGGTCTGCCTTTTTTGGTGATCCTGATCACGTGTCATAGACTCGTAATGGCAGTGTAAAGCTGTTAATTTGAATATTGCTGCTATGGTGACACATGTAGCCAGAAGACATTGAAGCTAACACATCCTTAAAACTACATGCGTTTATGTGAGCTAACTTCATTACATTAGATAGCAGAGTGGATGGTGGCGCTAGCATCAGCTGGAAGCTTTTGAATACATTCAGATTGTTAGTACTTGTCTGTACGACTGCTTTGGTTAGTGTTTGCCTTACTGGGTAACCAATCAGAATGGTACTGCATTCTGAATGCCATTCTGGAATGTAGTGCCATTCAAAAATGCTCAACTTGCTCCCAAACCAGCGTCCACTGACAAGCTGACTCTGGTAACTGTGCACTCGCACCTAAAAAATGCATGCATTGAGTACTCACTCAACACAAACTTTTAACATCATCCGAATATTGTTCTACAGATCGAGTCGTTCTACAGGTCGAATGGGTTAAAAACTGTTTTTGCCACCACCAAACTGGCCACAACAATGAACATGTGAAGCACGGTGCTATTCTGGAATGGCATCGCACTTATAGCTGAAGTTTAATTTTTTTGAATGAGCATAAAATTGCTATAGCATACAATACATGATGCTGATACCAAAGCTAGCACTTTGTAATCAGGATTTTTTTGCAATTGTTCCAGAAAATTGGTTAGTTATTTATTATGAACATATAGTCATAGAGAGTCGATGCTAATTCTTAAAGCTGATTTTTGCATCTTTGGCTTTGTATATGATGAAGCAATAAGTGTAAATCGGTGTAGCCAGCGCAAAAATCCCAAGAATTAGGGCTACAGCATTTGCTAAAGACAATGCTGCAGACCTTCCGTTGCAGAAAGTAACACAATATGCAATAAAACTTTTAACGCAATCAAGTTTATAGCAAAAATGTTTAACTCATGCCCAAACTAGCATCCACTCACAACAAGCTCACTCTGGTAACTACACACTCACGTCCAAAAAATACATGCATGTAGAACGCTCCATCAACAGAAACTTTTATCACCATCTGAATATCGTTCTACAGATCTGATCAATTAAATCAATTTCGCCACCAGGGCTTGAAAAAATTCAAATTTCCTGGGAAGCTTATCGAAATTCCCCGTGGGCCGGAAGTTCAAGACGATCACCCCTTTGTGACATCACAAAAGGAATTTGTTTTCTTAAACACGTTGCACGAGATACTGAAAGAGTGCAAAACTGATGGAAGTGGCAAATTCTCATGCCTAATCCTTGCTAACCCAGTGGCATAGCCAGCACAAAATTTGGAGAGGCGCAATTATTGATTTCAGGCTAGAAACAGTGTTTTTTAGGAGATACCGCCTCTCTAAGCACAAAATGACTAGATATTCCAAAAATTAGGGAGAGCCATGGCCCCGTTAGCCCCTACCTGGTTAAGCCTATGGCTTAACCCACTTCTAAAATTTGTGTTTTTGTGGGCACTATTCAATTTATAGGGAATTTTTTTACTACATTAGATTTTTAGGTAGTTTATTTAAGTACTATATGGACTGCTCACATGAAACTTCACAACAATCACCGGCATTTAGAAAACCTTACCACGGTCTCTAACGACCAACCACATCGTAGTTAGCAGACCATTTAGAGACTTCGGGAAACCAAACTAAAGATATCCTTTGGATAATAAATTTTAATAATCTCTGACGCAAGTGTTACGGCAAGATTGTACGAAACTCGCACAGCAGGGACGAGCAATTCCTACTACAAGTCGCGTAATCACGGCATGCATGCGGCTCCTGCACAGTATAAACCAACTGTTCTCAACCCTTTTGCTGAAGGGAGCCAAATCCAAACCTATGATTTTGTGAGAAAGTCGCACTAAACAAATTTTAATACGAGTCAATTCACAAGTTTTGTTTCATTGCAGAACAAAGCTTGTTGCACAAAATATCAGAGGTATTATTCATAAGCGTAGCCAGAAAAGGCCTATGGGGCCATGCCCCCCTCAAATTTTTAAAACATATAGTCATTTTGTGGTTTGATAGGCTGCATCCCAAACAAAATAGAGTTATTCGCCTAAAATCAAAGATTTTGGCCGCCCAGAATTCTTGGGCTGGCTACGCTGCTATTTTTATTGAAAGACTGCTGAGAACTGCACAACAGGCGCTTGGGAGCTGCATGTATCTCCCAGAAAACAGGGTTGAGAACCACATGTATAAACGGTGTGGAATTTGCTTTGCTAGTGGTGCAGCATTTGAAGTGATTGTGGCATCGTGTTTCCAACGTTGATTATTGCGGCCAGTTCGTGGTGGCAAAATCGGTGTTTAACTGATCTGACCTGTAAAACGATATTCAGACAGTGTTGAAAGTTCCTGTTAAGTGAGCGTTCTATGCACGCATTTTTTGGGGCGCGAGTGCGCAGTTACCAGAGTGAACTTGTTGTCAGTGGACACTGGTTTGGGCGCAAATTAACATGTATAGAGCCAGCCTACGGGATATTCGTACTTTGAGTTCGGCCTAAAAAACAGCAATTTTCAGTTGCTTTTCCAACGCCCTAGCTCCTCCGCCGATTGCGCTAGAGAGCTGTTCAACGGCTCAAACGGATCGGCCAGTCTAGTAGATTGCACTCGAAAAAAAAATTTTTTCTTGGGGGCTGCGGGTTTTCTGTGAGTTATGTCATAAGTGGAGGGCTTTTAGGCCACCTTGGCCCACTTTGCCTGGTCCTGGGCGCCAACCGTTAGGTGGTAGTATTTCGCTGAAGTTTTTATTGGAAAGTAGGCAACCACTAACCAAGGCTGACTGCAGGAGACCACTATTGTTAGGTAGGCGTAACTGTTACATCACAAGGCCAGGTATTGGTCCACCGTGACTTAGCAAGGAAATTTGTAGTCCATTTTATGGTTTTCTTGCAATTCTCAGTGTATTACTTGATTTCACTTGACTTGCAGCTGATTAATTTCCTGCGAGCATGTACGATTTCCCAGGAAGCTCCTTCCCGATTTCCACACTTTCCGCAGCCCTGTTTGCCGCCACCGAGCTAGCCACAACAATGTTTGGAACATGACGCCACAATCACTTCAAATGCTGCACCACTAGCAAATCAAAACCACTTTTTTGGAAGTTGCATGCGGCTCCCAAGCACCTTTTCTGCAGCTCTCAGCAGTCTTTCAATAAAACCAGTAGCGTAACCAGCCCAAACGTTTGTGGGGAGATCAAAAAAATTGGGGAGCCAAACTGCTAACATTATTTTGTTTGGGATACCGCCTCTCAAAGCACAAAATAACTAGATGTTCTGAACGTTAGCGGGAGAAAGGCTCCAAAGACCCCCCTGGCTATGCCTATGAATAAAACTTCTAATATTTCATGTAACAGGCTTCGTTCTGCAATAAAATAAAGTGTATGAATTGACTTGCGTTAAAATCTTTTTAGTGCGACTCTGTCACAAAATCGTAGATCTGGATTTGGCTCCCTTTAGGTGAAAAGGTTGAGAACCACTGGCTTATACTGTGTAGGGCTCGCAGGCATGTTGTGATTATGTGACTTGAGAGTAGGAATTGCTCAACCCTGCTATGCGAGTTATGTACAGTCTTGCCAAAACACATGCGTTATACATTAATGAAATATATTATCTACAGGATATCGTTAATTTGGTGTCTAAAAGTTTTTTAATGTTCTACAAACTACAATTTTGTTGGTCGTTAGAAATCAATTTATGGTTTTCCAAATGCCGGCGATTGTTGTGAAGCTTCATGAAAGCAGTCCACATCACTTAAAATAAATTATCTAAAACTGTAATGTAGTAAAAGAGTGCCCACAAAAATACAAATTTTAGATGCGCATTAAACAAGGATTAGGCATGAGAATTTGCCACTTCACAGCAAAGATTCACCACTTGCATTGGTTTTGCAATCCTTCAGTATTTTGTTTTGATGTACCAAGCAGTAGTGTGGTACACTGCGATGATGCAACTGTTTATGCGTTGAATGTGAACCGATGCTAGTTGGCTGAATCAACCCAGGTTGATCTATGCGAATGCAGCGACAGTTAAGGCTCTTGAGTGCAACGTTTCAGGAAAACAAATTCCTTTTGTGGCTTCATAAAGGGGCGATCGTCTTCAACTTGCAGCCCATGGGAAATTTCCACAAGCTTCCTAGGAAATTTACATTTTTTCAAGCCCTGTGTGACACCTTCTTCCCTACACAGCATGATGTCCATTACCTCGAAAAGTTGCTCGAGCAATCAAGCCATTAATATTTACGCAAATTGTAAACCTTTGTTATTAACCCAAAAACACTTTATTCCTTGCTTCAAAGACTACTTGTAAGCAGTTTTCAGTTCAAGTGCTTGCATGTGACAAAAAATTGTCATGCTACACAAAAATTTTAAATCCATTGCCTTGCTAATTTTCAATTTCCAGTTGAAAAACACGATTTACCTCAGCTGCCAAAACAAATGCAAAAATGTTGCATGCAGGAAAATACTCTTGTGAATGCAAAATCGGTATGTGCAGAACCTCACATGTGCAGAAATGCTAGATTCTATTTAAACTCTAACATATGATGCAGACAACTGCCACACAATCTAAACTGGCACATAAATTCCAACAAGCTAATAGTTTAGCTCTGTGGTTCATACTGCTTTCATGGAATAAATTAGTTTGACATAAAATTCAACTTTCAATTCATTTCAGATTGACATGCAGGTAAATGTTCTATACTATAAACTGAAAACTGGATTAACGTGTTCAACAATTTAGTTTGGACTCACTCATTAAGAAATGCCTGTAGGCAAGATGAAAGACACAATAGCAATCACAACAAATTTGAATTAGACATATGAAGAAATTATTTAATGGAAAAAGAAATTATTCAATGATAGAAGAGCATATGAAAAATTTCTTCAACGGAAGAAGAAATTACATGCAGATTCTAAGCAGAAAACCACTGACTTTTTAGGTATCTTGCCCTGTAGGAATATTCACTCTTCAACATTTTCAGCATCACAACTATATTCTAGTTACGCAGGGAACATTAGAATATTTTATTTTTTTTGCATAAACAAGCTATAAGTATACTTTGAAGTAATGTATCGAAGGCCATAGTTATTATCTTTAATTAGTATATTAATTTCTGTCGAATTTGTTGGTTTGGGTGATTTTCATGCAAAATTTAGCTATTTGGTGTATTTTCTTAGATATGCTGGAAAGTATCCAGTTGGCAATTGTCCTAGAACCATATTGAGAATGCTATCATTGAAAGCATATTACAAGACCAAATCATATGCAGTCCAAAAGGACAACCAACACAGATAGACATGGACACATGGAAGGAAATATCATGCTCAAAGTCACATGGATCTTACTCAGTAAAATTAGCTGATGAAACAGCCACCCTAGTCAAACACCTTGCTACAGATGCCATAATTACCCACAAATCTATACACTGAAAAAAGACAATGGTATCAAACCAATAGGTGTTGAAAAATGCCTGCAGCGATTTATTGGTAAAGCAATCACACAATTGCTTCAGAGGACATCATTTATGTAGCAGGTGTGCTGGACTCGAATAACACATGGAGGTAGCCATACATCCTGTAAGGCCATAGTTCACAAACTGTGCGTCACGACACACTGGTGCATCGTTTTAATTTTCCAAAAGCATCGCACAGAAGTAAATTCTGTGCAGTTTTACTCATTGAGCTATCAATAGAAAAATTCAGTGCAGCTTTATGCCTTTACCAAAGAACAGTTGTAAACAATGTTTACTAATAAACGTATTACACAATTTTAATTTACTTCTTCTCAGACAAATGAAGGCTACAGTAGTCAGTTAGAAAAATAAAGAACTTACTGATATCTTTGTGCAGAACAAATATTGATTAAAATTTGGGTTAATAAAATAAACTCAATACACCTAGGCAATGGCCGGATGAAAATATGCTTGATGTATCAGATAAAATTTTGACTTTCAATGAAATGCTATCGTTGTGGGAAGAAGACATAAAAAACATGTCTGTAATTTTTCAGTGATTTACTTCCTTGTCTAATTTCCCTGAAAAGAAATGAATGACTCTGTCTTCAAATTTAGGAAGTATATTTTTGCAACATTTATATTAACTCGAGTAGATATTTTCCTTAGTACTTTGCAGAGAATTTATCAAGCTATGAATGTATTTGCCATTGTTTTGTCCAACCTGTCTATCCTCCTTTACTGAACAAGAAAAAGAAGACTCTCTTGACCTTTACTTGTGATAGTTCCTTGGAAAGAAAGATTTATTTCGTAAATCTGACAAATGTTTGCATTTCATTGAATGACGGATACCTAGCTTTAGCAAAAATGCTACAGATGGTTATCCTTTTCACTATGTCGCACTTATGCGAAGCAGGATTTTCTACCATGGCCGTGATTGAAAACAAATATCAATCATGAATGAATCTTGAGAAGGAAATGGCAGTTTCACAAATTCTTTCAAGATTCTACAAACTCTGTGAAAAATAAGCAAACCAACATATCACATTAAAAGATGTATACAGGGTTCCCACACAATTTTCAAAACCAAATTCCATGACATTCCATGACTTTTTCCATGACCTTTGTTGCACTTTTTCCATGCATGTTGAAGTGATACTTACAATTGCAAACTGGTAACAGTCTTATTAAAAGTAGCTGATGTTGCGCTAATGGGATCCAACTCTGCCAAACTTGCTCCCTGTGTAATAGCTGTGTCGCATCTCAAAACCAAACCAACAGTGCTATCAATATCAACTAGCTACCTACATTGCCAAATACAGCAATATAATTACCAAATATTTATCATTTAACACTTTGAGAACCAGGGTACGATATATTCATACTTTGATTTCAGCCTAAAACAGCAGTTTTCGGTTGCCTTACCAACGCCCTAGCTCCTCCGTCGATTGCGCTAGAGAGCTGTTCAAGGGCTCAACCGGATCGGCCAGCCTAGTAGATTACACTTGAAAAAAATTTTTTGGTTGGGGGGTGCGGATTTTTTGTGACTGACGTCATAAGTGAAGTAGTTTTAGGGTCATTTTGGCTCATGTTGCCTGGCCTAGGGCCCAAC
>Ga0210059_1003315_pt1 | contig 25691 bp, 13 predicted proteins | sample Ectturendosymbi2_FD_188042 | JGI IMG/M metagenome (GOLD analysis project Ga0210059, IMG submission 188042) | Ecteinascidia turbinata endosymbiont from Florida, USA - Sample 2 (SPAdes) (version 2) | ecosystem: Host-associated > Tunicates > Ascidians > Unclassified | place: Key West, Florida... | reverse complement strand
AATACTACCACCTAACGGTTGGCCTCCAGGGCCAGGCAAAGTGGGCCAAGGTGGCCTAAAAGTCCTCCACTTATGACGTCACTCACAGACAACCTGCACCCCCCAAGCAAAAAATTTTTTTTCGAGTCTAATCTACTAGACTGACCACGTTTTTTGAGATTTTCGCCGAGTCGCTAGAGCGAACAGGAGCGGAGATATTCATCCGCAAAGCCACGTTCGAAACAGCTGCTTTTTGCGAACCGCTTGAATTAACCCGGCAGCGAAAGTGTTAAAAGAACATTCACCACAGGTCTAAGTTCAACAAAATGAAAATAATAGACATAGATCTTTGCCATTTTGCCTTTGAAAAGTCGATTCAAACAATCATTTCAACCAACAGCAAATCCAGCCTCTGAGTCGGGGGAAAAATTTAAAGCATTAAAAGCAATGACATGGAAGTGATTTTATATGTAAAGCAGGCACAAATTGGGAACAATTCACGGAATTAATGTTTTTATCATTTACAAAACATTTCCTCAAATGGTATAAAATTCAAGCAAACCAAGTGAAGATCCTCAATTTTCCAGGGGCATATGTTTAAAGAACATTCCCAACAGTCTGCAATCAAATTAAAAAACAATGGCTATATAGTAGAGAATGACCAATATATCAGCCGATATTTGGGTTTTATTGATATATCGGTATCGGCCAAAATGGCTAATTTTATCGGCCTCAGTAGGAGTTGACAAAACCTTGTTATATTCCTCACGCATTTCTCATGCGCAAGTAAGCACAACGAAACAAGTCAAGTGGTTTATCTTACAGCAACACTAGCAGGTGCGGTTTCATAAACAAGCAGACAAAATCAACCATCGAGAATGTGTCAGCCATCACAGCCGAAACAAAAGCATCATCGGGAAGTTACACAATGCTTGAAGCTACCACGTACAGGTGTTGTACACAAATAAACTCACGTTGTACTACCGGAAGTTTTCCCAGCACGAAAAGTTTAATTGTAACATAAGGGGCAGAAGTCCAATCGATGCCAAGTTTAGCGCAGATTAATTTTTAAAAAGTTTGCATGAAAAATGAATTGCGTTATGTTAAGAAACATTCATGGCGTTATGAATATGATTACAAATCAGGGTTGATAAAAATCATGATTTTTTATTTTCTGTGTAGAGGGTGGCCAGCAAACAAGTAGTAATTTTTAAGTTTAATTAAAAAGTTTGTTTAACACTTTGAGAACCGGTCTACGATATATTCGTACTTCGATTTCGGCCTAAACAACAGCATTTTTCGTTGCCTTACCAACGCCCTAGCTCCTCCGTCGATTGCGCTTGAGAGCTGTTCAAGGGCTTAAACGGATCGGCCAGTCTAGTAGATTGCACTTTAAAAAATTTTCTTGTTGGCGGTTGCAGATTTTTTGTGACTGACGTCATAAGTGAAGTAGCTTTAGGGTCATTTTGGCTCATGTTGCCTGGCCTAGGGCCCAACCGCTACGCCAAAGTGTTTCGCTGTAAGTTTTTATTGCAAACTAGGCTCGAGTCCGAGTCTTTTCAGCCTTGGATTAACTTTCCAGCGTTTCTGGTTCAAAAGTTATGACCTAAAATAAACAAATTAATTATCTAATTAGCTAATTTAGTCAAATATTTTTACTAACTTACATCACAGCTTTTGAACCCGAAACCCCAGCAGGTCATCCAAAGTATCAAAAGACTTGGATTGTAGTCTAGTTTCCAGTAAAAACTTCAGCGAAATACTACCACATAACGGTTGACGCCCAGGGCCAGGGAAAGTGGGCCAAGGTGGTCTAAAAGTCTTCCACTTATGACGTCACTCACAAAAAAAACGCATTCCCCAAGCAAAAATTTTTTTTTCGAGTGCCGACTAGAAGACTTGCCGCATCTTTTGAGACTTTTACTGGGTCTGTAGAGCATAACGACTGGAGAAATTCCCACGCAAAGCCATGTGCGTTTAGGCGTTTTTTTTTCTGAAAATCCCCGAAAGCAGCCGGACGCCAAAGAGTAATATAAGTCTTATGTACTGTGTTTCTTCTAGTACAGCAACAGTTGCTATGATTGATAAAATTTGTATTGCTTTTATATCTTGTGTTGTCATAAGAAGTCTCTGCCTTCTTTAACACTTTGAGAGCCGGTCAATGATATATTTGTATTTCGATTTCAGCCTAAAAAACAGCAGTTTTCGGTTGCCCTACCAACGCCCTAGCTCCTCCGCCGATTGTGCTAGAGAGCTGTTCAAGGGCTCAAACGGATCGGCCAGTCTAATAGATTGCACTCGAAAAAAAAATTTTTTGGTTGGCGGGTTGCGTATTTTTTGTGAGTGACATCATAAGTGAAGTAGTTTTAGGGTCATTTTGGCTCATGTTGCTTGGCCTAGGGCCCAACCTCTAGGCCAAAGTGTTTCGCTGAAGTTTTCATTGGAAACTAGGCTCGAGTCCGAGTCTTTTCAGCCTTGGATTAACTTTCTAGCATTTCTGGTTCAAAAGTTATGATCTAAAATAAACAAATTAATTAATTAGCTAATTCGTCAAATATTTTTACTAACTTACATCATAACTTTTGAACCCGAAACCCCAGCAGGTCATCCAAAGTATCAAAAGACTTGGATTGTAGTCTAGTTTCCAGTAAAAACTTCAGCGAAATACTACCACCTAATGGTTGACACCCAGGGCCAGGCAAAGTGGGCCAAGATGGCTTAAAAGTTCTCCACTAATGACATCACTTACAAAAAACACACATTCCCCAAGCAAAAACTTTTTTCGAGTGCAGACTAGAAGACTTGCCACGTCTTTTGAGACTTTTACCGGTACTGTAGAGCATACTGGACCGGAGAAATTCCCGCGCAAAGCCACATGCGTTTAGGCGTTTTTTTTCCAAAATTCCCTTAATCCTAGCGGACGCCAAAGTGTTAATAATAAGTGAAACCGATTAAATTACTAATTAAATATGTCATAAAAATCATGCAAAGCTTTAAAACTGCATATGATTTTTTGCTTGTTTTTGTTGATGTTATCACTGATTTAAATGAAATGACTTAAATCAATCAACCCTGACTGGAAATAGCTGAACTTTCATTCAAATTTTTTTGCGCTTATGCAAAATCCCTTTATGCAAATAAGTTCACAACACAAGTACTGGTGAACAAAATGAAATATTTATTGAAATGCCAATACAGAAACTGCCAGTTTAGTTTAGTAATTTCATTGACACTCATGGCACACATGCATAAACTGTTATCTCTTTGGCATCCGCTAGGATTTGGGGATTTTCTGGAAAAAAAATGCCTAAACACGTGGCTTTGCGTGGGAATTTCTCTGGTCCGTTATGCTCTACAGACCCAGTAAAAGTCTCAAAAGACACGGCAAGTCTTCTAGTCTGACCTTGAAAAAATTTTATGCTTGGGGAATGCGGGTTTTATGTGAGTGATGTCATAAGTGGAAGACTTTTAGGCCACCTTGGCCCACTTTGCCTGACCCTGGGCGCCAACCGTTAGGTGGTAGTAATCCGAGTCTTTTGATACTTTGGATGACCTTCTGGGGTTTCAGGTTCAAAAGTTGTGATGTAAGTTAGTAAAAATATTTGACTAATTAGCTAATTAATTAATTTGTTTATTTTAGATCATAACTTCTGATCCAGAAATGTTAGAAAGTCGATCAAAGGCTCAAAAGACTCGGACTCGAGCCTAGTTTCCAATGAAACCTTCAGCGAAACACTTTGGCCTAGCGGTTGGGCCCTAGGCCAGGCAACATGAGCCAAAATGACCCCAAAACTACTTCACTTATGATGTCACTCACAAAAAATCCGCAACCCCCAACCAAAAAATTTTTTTCGAGTGCAATCTGCTAGATTGGCCGATCCGTTTGAGCCCTTGAACAGCTCTCTAGCGCAATCGGCAGAGGAGCTATGGCGTTGGTAAGGCAACCGAAAACTGGGTTTTTTAGGCCGAAATCGAAGTACGAATATATCGTAGACCGGTTCTCAAAGTGTTAACCAAACATGAAATTGAAAAAAAACAAAATCTCAGATCAATGCTTCTCCCATTCAATTTTATAGGTTCACCAAAAGTGATAACCCTGCCCAACTGTTGTGGGAAAACTTTCAATATTGGCATTCATGGCCAATAAAAGTAATCATGGCCAAAATGACCAAAACTTTCACCGTTGGTAAACTTGGCCAAGAAGAATTGTTAGATGTCTACAAAAAAGCTTACTTACAGTCAAATGCCAAGTTGCTTCTTTATGGATGTCTGACATTTTTTCTCGGCCTTTTTGTCTAAGGTTGCCAATGGTGTAAGTTTGGATTTTCTTGGTAATTTTGGCCAAAGTTATCAATGGTGAAAGATTGGGTTTCTGAGCCTTTTTGGCCAAGGTTACCAATGATGAAAGTTTTGGTTGTTCTTGGCCATTTCTGGCCAAGGTTACCAATGGTGGAAGCTTGTTTTTCTTGGCCATTTTTAGCCATGGTTACCAACGATGAAATTTTTTAGCCTTTTTGGCCAAGGTTAGCAACGGTAAAATTTTTTGTTTTTCTAATGTTTTTGGCCAAGGTTACCGATGGTGAAGGATTTGGTTTTTCTTAGACATGTTTGGTCAATGTTACCAACAGTACAAGTTTTAGTTTATCCTGGTCTTTTTGGCCAGGGTTACAACAGTGAAAGTTCTGTTTTTGTTGGCCAAAGTTATCAATGGTGAAAATTTTTTTTTGCGTTTTTGGCCAAGGTTATCAACGGTGAAAACTTTGGTCATTGTGGTCATGGTTACTTTTATTGGCCACTGACTATCAACACCAATGATGAAAGTTATGTTTTTGATTGAGTTTGCTTTTGAGCAACCTCTGGCATCCCGCTCTGCCAAGTTCATGCGTGTTCGCTGGAGGCAGTGTCTGGCACCCCACTGTGCAAGCAAGAGTTTGCGCTCTGGAAGGCAACTGCTGGCATGGGATTGGAAGTACGAGTATCTCGTACACCAGTAGGCAAGAAAGTACGATTATATCGCACCATGGTGGTGAAGCTGTTAAGAGAAAATGTAGCTTTATGCTGAAGAGTGATATCAAAAGCTGCCCTTGCACGACAGACCCCTCTTTTCCAGGCTTGATGCACCACTGTTTGGAAGTAAAAATATTTTTCTTGGTCATTTTGGCCACGTTACCCTTACTGGCCATGAATACCAACAGTTAAAGTTTTCCTACTACACCACAACTGAGCAGGGTTGACACCACTGGTAGGAATATAAATTTACAAGTAATAAGCATTGCTCTGAAGCAGTGGGTTTCAACCTGGGATTGGCCACCTCCAGAATGGTCGTCAACCAATTTCGGAAGGGTCACAAGTAGATATTTTATGTACAGTGGTGCATTACATTTACTTTATTTGAGTTTGAGATGGGGTTTGTTGGGTTATAGTGAGTTGCTGTAATGGGTCACAATATAAGAAAGGTTGAAAACCACTGCTCTAAAGATTTATTTTCTCTATTTTGTGTTTGCTTGCACATAAAACATTTCATCAATCACTACGTTTACATGTCAAGTGACGGCCCACAAACACGAGATAGCTGATTCTGACATGATTGTACTGTCCGGTTTACATGTCTGAAAGTCATTCACATGTCGATGTATGGCAGACGCGTCAGTGAACATCTGTTGTGCCAGCTAGTTAGCAAAGGGCTGTATGGAGTTGTACACTGACGTACAGATTTTACTATTGTGGCAATTGCTGTTCATGCCTTTCATGAAGTTGGTGCTGCGTGAAAGAGGGATCCTGCTGCACCCTCTAAAATCCATCCATAGCAGACGTGCACTGATGTTTACAGCATGCGTTGATGTCACATGTGTAAAGTTACAAGCATATAATTACGCAAAGGTTTTCTAAGCACAATGCTGAAAAACATTTGAGATAACCGCTTAATACTGCATGTGTTGCAAGTGTCCAGGTGCACCTTTTGGTGACACACCAGTCAAAATATCTTTTAATTTGCACTGGCACTTAAACATATAGCCTCATGTCACATGATGAATACAAAATAATTGGTATATATTTGTTATAATAATATATCCTATGACATTTTTTTCAAGCAGCTAGTGAAATAATTATGTAAATTTTATTACTATCACCACTGATGTCAGAAAGTTTCCCTATTTTTGCAAGCCTGATTTATGAAGGTTAGTACAACACACAAAGGCTCTTACTTTCAAAACAACTATTATTCCAAACACTGCCAAGCCACTCCCTGCTGATCAATAGCTTATTCAAAACATATATTTATATCTAAACAAACGAGAACCTTCCATCAGATGTTATGCACAGCTTTCAAACTTTGTTGTGAATAAGCATCTTCTCAATAATATTTCATTTCTAGACATAAGGGATATGTATAACTGGCAGATAGCCTACATTTCAAAAAACATAATTTTAGGATCTTCTACTAACACCACTGATGGCAGAGAATGATTGCACTCAATTTTCTTTAATACTTTCTGTACCAGCCCACGTATATATACGTGAGGTAAAAACCTGCCACAGTTGCCAAGCAACATATGTATACGTTCTTAGTGAAAATCCTTGTTTTATGGCCCTGGAAGCCAAACCAATAAGTTTTTTTTGTGGCTCAAGGGTTTTTGGAAATTAGGCTATCATCCAAGTCTTTACAGCCTGTGATCGGCTTTCTAGCTTATCTGGAACTGAAATTATGGCTCACAAACCAAAATTGGATACGAATACAAATTCCACAAAAGGTGACCTTGGTCATTTTGGCTAAAAGCCATAACTTGCCAGCTAATTGCGCTAGAGCAGCGGTTCCCAACCAAGGTGCCGTGGCACACTAGGGTGCCATTTACAATGCTTAGGGATGCCGTGAGTTAAGACAATTGCAATATTCATTGATAATACATTTTGAAAATGTCATGAAACCTTACATCAAATTGCTATGGGTTCATCATTGGGTGCTGCAAATTATATTTCTTGCCAGCAGGGTGCTGCAACCCTAAAGGTTGGGAAACACTGAGCTAGAAAGCTGTTCAAACCCTTCAAAGACTTGGAAAATCTTGTAAAACATTTTTTATAAATTTTGGGTTTTTGGGTGATGAAGTCATGATGGGGAAAGGTCTTGCGTTTTTTTTAGATGAAGTCATTGGTTGATTTAATGAGCCAATTTTGTGGCTCAAGTCATTATTGGATTCTAGGTTATAAGAGTCTTGAGAGCCCTTTATCAATTTTGTAGTATTTCTGGGGACAAACTTATGGCCAAAAAATTCCAAATATTTCAAGAATTCCCTCGGGGATTAGCAGGGATTTCCCTATTTAATTTGCGTTATTTTGACCATAACTTTAGAACCAGAAATGCTAGAAAATCTATCAAACCCAGACTTGTATTATATCTTCTTTCCAATAAAAACTCTAGTTCAAAAAATGGCTTTTGGCACTGGGGTCCAGGACCTAATGACATCATCCTAATGTAAACAAAATATGCACAAACACATTCCCGCCATGTAAACATCAATCAAAGAATAACATTGAAAACTAAATTAAGTTTTTTCATTGCAAACTACAAGACTTTCCCCATCTTTAAAGGGTTTGAACAGCTCTAGCTCAATCAGCTGGCGAGTTATGGCCATAGGTAGAATATCCCCTGGGTTTGTATTTGTGTGAGTAGAATTTTTAATAATTTTTGGTTTTTGAGCCATAATTTTGGCTCCAGATATGCTCGCAAGCTAATCAAGGGCTATGAGGACTCGGATAATAGCCTAGATTCCAATACACTTAGCAAAAAAATGGCTCAGTGGTTTGCGGCCCAAGGCTAGGTAACCTCAGCCACAAAGGCGAAAACATGCCCCATTATGACATCACCCACAGAAAACCCCAAACCCAAAACAAAATGTTTCAGTCTAAACCAGAAGACTTGCTCAATTTGTAAAGTGTTTCAACAGATCTCTAGCTCAATCGGCTGGCAAGTAATAGTGTTGCAAAGCTCTGCCAAAACAGTGGCTCTTGCGGTCCTTGAGGTAAACCACCAGATAACGGTGGATATCGTCTCAGGGAATCCACCTGGTATTGAAACTTTTAATACTTTGAGAGCCGGTTTACAATATATTTGTACTTTGATTTCGACCTAAAAAAACACAGTTTTCGGTTGCCTTACCAACGCCCTAGCTCCTCCGCTGATTGCGCTTGAGAGCTGTTTAGTGGCTTGAACAAATCGGCCAATCTAATAGATTGCACTTTAAAAAATTTTTTTGGTTGGCGGGTTGCAGATTTTTTGTGACTGACGTCATAAGTGAAGTAGTTTTGGGGTCATTTTGGCTCATGTTGCCTGGCCTAGGGCCCAACTGCTAGGCCAAAGTGTTTCGCTGAAGTTTAATTGCAAACTAGGCTCGAGACCGAGTTTTTTCAGCCTTGGATCGACTTTCTAACATTTCTGGTTCAAAAGTTATGATCTAAAATAAACAAATTAATTAACTAATTAGCTAATTAGTCAAATATTTTTACCAACTTACATCATGACTTTTGAACCCGAAACCCAGCAGGTCATCCAAAGTATCAAAAGACTCAGATTGTAGTCTAGTTTCCAGTAAAAACTTCAGTGAAAAACTACCACCACCTAATGGTTGACGCCCAAGGCCAGGGGAAGTGGGCCAAGGTGGCCTAAAAGTCTTGCACTTATGACATCACTCACAAAAAAACCGCAACCCCCAGGCAAAAAATGTTGTTTCGAGTGCAGACTAAAGACTTGCCACGTCTTTTGAGACTTTTACCAGGTCCGTAAAGCATACCGGACCAGAAAAATTCCCACGCAACGCCATGGGCGTTTAGGCGTTTTTTTTTTCAAAAATCCCCATAAGCAGCCGGACGCCAAAGAGTTAAGGACAACATTTGCCAAACTTTAGTAAAAAACAAAAAAACATGTGCATGCTTTTTTAACAAGAATAGTCATAACAAGTTTGCCTTTCCACAATAGGACTGTAGATATGACTGAGAATACTACATGAAAAACACATAATTTTTTGCTATAGCAAAGTGAATATTAGCTGTTGTCACGTTTGGTTCCCTGTTGAATGCTGATTGTATGCACAGACATTGCACAGATTAGTGATAGGCTAGACCAAGGGTCAGCAATTTCCAGGCCATATCCCAGTTTTGTCTGTGAAAAATTCATTACTGGGTTAGACAGTACCAATGTCAATTTTCTTTAAAAATTACAAACTTTTTTACAGGGCAGTGGCTATAGAACCGCCTGCGGATATTTAAATTTGAAGTCTTATTCGACCGCCTTCTGTAACATGACAGTAATGCATGACGAGAGTGCAGTAGGCTTAGTAGAAACGAAGTAAATGTAAAAGATAAACCCTGAACCTAACCCTAACCGTACCCCTAACCCTACTGAACCAAATGCTAACCTAACGCTAACCTAATTTTAACCTAACACTAACCCTAAAGGTAAAAGAAAAAAAACAAAACCAAAGTCAGCAAGGTGAGATTTGAACGGAAAACCTAAAGCGTAGAACTAGAAGGCGTTGCTCATAACCATTACACTACACGATCCACACGGTTTCAGCGACAAAGTGACCCTTTTATTTGAATTGCAATAGGACAGACGAACGAATAGTCACTTCCTTTTTATAAATTCACCATGTTCGTTTTTCTATGGAGAAATCCTAGTTGACCAATGGCTAAGCTTTACATTCCCACTTCCCAGGACTATTTGCACTGCTACGATAATGTTGAAACACCCAATTCTTTTTCAGTAACTATAGTAGCAAACTTTTACGGCTAAAAGTAATCATAAAAATGATAATTTCATGACGTTTTCTGCAAAAACATAAAATCTATTCTAGAAGTTGGTTTTCTATTTTGGAAACTTTTGTGACACTGGGATTATTTTGTTATGTTTACAATGGTGCCCCTTATGCTTCATTTGCTATTTTGACGTTGGGTACACTGCTTGCTTGTCTAATTATATGTTTGCATACTGGTGGGTATGGCAAGTCCACTGCCCCCTTCTTGAGCTGTCTCGCAAAGAAACTTGTTGACATTTCAGGCGACCCCAAGGAGGTACAGTGGCTCCACCAGCGCCTGTCTCTGGCCGTGGTCAGAGGGAACACCGCTAGCCTATTGGCCTGTGTGCAAGTTTGATCTGATTTTAGCCACCCTCAGTGCATAAACCAGTGTTCCTGCCTGTCACTTGCCTTTCTGCAGTGAATAGCCATCGCCTTCCGAATGTCTGTGTTTTCTGTGAGCTTTATTGTCTTCAGTATGTTTTTCTATGCTCTTTGTAAACCAGCTGCCCAGTATTGTTTTGCTCTCCTCTTCAGCCATCCTGACTATCCTCTATGTTTTCAATTTGCGCATTTTCTATATTTTCTTGCGCATCTACTGTTGCTACTTTGTTTGTCATTTGTTATCTTTTTATGACATGTGAGTAATCATGTTTCACAAAAAATCATGTGAGGACCAGCCCATTAAACAAGGCAGTGGCTACGGATACGCCTATGGATCTTGAAATTTGAAAACTTATTTCATATGCCACCTGTGACATAACAGTAACGCATGACAAGAGTGCAGTAGGCTTGGTAGAAACGCACTAAACATAAAAGATAAACCCTAAACCTAACCTTAACTGTAGCCTTAACCTAACACTAACCCCTAAACCTGAAAAAAAGTTAAGAAAAAAAGAAGTTGGCAAGGTGATAGTCGAACCAAAAACGATTGGCATTGTAGCCATAATGAATAACCGTTACGCCATGAGATCCACGCAGTTTGAATGACAAACTGACCCTTTCCATAGTCACTTCCATAAAACAATGCCTAGCTTATAAACCAGTGCACAGTGCAAAAAATTGCTGACGGCTCTTGGTTTACACTACATATCTTCATTATTTCTTTGAATACGATTGTGAAAATGTGTGCATTTATTTATTAATAAGTAATTTTCCAGCTTTGTAAATATGTACAGTTAAACATAACTGTTGATATTAATTTATTTAGTGGCAATATCCGTGTTACTTGTTGAAATCCATGTTGCCCACAAAACAGTTACAGTACGCACCTGTAACACTTTATTTGGAACCAAATTCTTTTACCACTGAATTTGGCTATAAAAATTTTGCATCTAAATTCTAAACTTACAGCAATCAGGCTGATGCACCAGCTTTTCAGGTGAAGAACATAGTAGCCTGAAAATGAGTTTTATGCTATTTCAGTGGTGTGTGTTGTGTGATGTATCTCAAGTAACTTAGACAGTGGCTGCAGGTCCACCTGTGGACCTTCATATTTGAAACCTTATTACTCATTCTCCACAGCTTTAGTGTGACAGTACATGGCAAGAGTGCAGTAGATTTGGTAAAAAACATACTATATCTAAAACCTAAACCTAACCCGTAAACATACATTTTAACCCTTAAACTTAAACCCTAAACCTAAAAATTTGTAATCTTTTGAAAAAGGTAAAGAAAAAGTGATCCCATGGATTGAAACGTGCAAGCACTAGGCTTAACGAAAGTTGCCACGGCGAGAGCCAAACTGAAAACCATTGGCACTGCAGACATAAACAGCCACAAAATTTCTGCTTGAGTAACAAACTCAGCTTTTATTCGAACCGTATAATGTGAGGCGAATTGTAGCCACATCCAATAATTATAATATTAATAACTTATGGCCTAACCATTTTCAGGCTTGCTTGTTGACGTTAATTGTTATTTACTTCAATTTAAGTTGGATAATTGAGGTGAAGCATATATTTATATTAATAAAGTTTACAATATTCAGTTTATTATTTGAAGGCTAAACCATTTTCCATATGCCATGGTCATATTCAGTCTCATTTTAAAAATTTTAAGCCTGAAATGGCAGATGCCAGTGAAACACCAACCGAGAAACCTGAACTAAAAATGACCAGCCAATCAACCAAACAATGTATGAAGAAGTTAAACACAGACATCTAAATAAATGCAGAGAAGAGAAGAATTGCTGCTACTTCAAAAAATTGCACGAAAAAGGATATTTTATTGAGATAAACTGTGACTAGATCAGTTCATCAGGACACACAACCAAAATTTAACAGATTTTGTTGAACTGAGTCAAGATTAACATTCCCAAGAGATGAAAAGTCTTAGCAACTCAATAATATTTGACACCTAATCTTTGCGCTACCACACCCTGAACCTATCAATATCACCAGTCTTTTCAACAATGTAGAATTTACAGTTACAAACAACACCCACACGTATCATGAACCACACCTTTTGCATCGCTTTCAGTGAAACGGAAGTAACGACACGGCTTTTTGTGGATATGACGTCGGTTTCGCGTGAATAATCTGCAGTATATTTAGAATTAAACATAGCACGGGGTTCAACCGTCGAAGAAAATTAAGTCAAGCCGAATCACTGAAAAAATATTAACCAACGTTGAATCAACTCACAGAGCAAAAAAAACTGAGCTTTAAAATTGTAAAAACAAAAAATCAAGCAAAAACAAACTCAAACGATTTCTGATTTGCTCGAGCGGCCATAATTTTATATGCTTTGTGGAACTTGCATCTACTAGGTCCTTCGCAATTGGTTAGTTGATTTAAGTATATTTCTTATAACAGCCACTTCACAGTTACAACCAAATGTATCCACGAAGAAAGAAAACAGATTTCATACGACTTTAATAAATTTGTTCCAAACATCAAATCAAAATGTTTCGCAGGTTCTTCTTTCACCGTGAACAATCTCTAAATCGTTTTTTAAATTCAGTCCAATAACAGAATAATCCGAAATACAACAAAGAGTTGCATGACTAAGTGTTTATTTGTTTTGATATCCCTTGGCATTTGATTCCCCATTACTGAAAAAAAAGTGGAATGCATTTTAATCAATACACATTTTAATAACAAAAGAGTTCAGAGCTTTACTTGTTTTTACTGGGAAACTCAAAAAAGTCAATGGTCACAACATAAGGATTTTATCAAACCCCAGATCCGCGTGACGAGAGAAGAAAAAGCGTGAAAAAGTGATAGCATAACTCGAGTCACGGTTTTCCATGAATCGACTCGAGTCACGTTAAGAGACGATGTTACTTGTGATGGCTCCGAATGACTCGACTCGAGTTACAATGAATGACTCGAGTAGGAGATATTTTTACAAAATCTCCAAACGTCTTATTGACAAACACCGAGAGTTTCCACACAAACAAATAATTTTTATTGAAAATTTTCTATTGTGACCAGGGATTTACACGAGTCATATTTGTCGATTCAAAGTCATCTAAAATATTTTCTAGTCGAGTCACAAGAACTGTCGAGCCACTTCGAGTCATTGGTTGCAAGCTCGAGTCAGCGTCGAGTCAAATGTAAGTTAATATTTTTCTTGCCTTTTGTCTACAAAATGGTGTCCAACGCAGAACCATCGCCAGACAGTCTTCAACAGTGGGGCTTGACATTATAAAAATTGACAAAACTCCACTAATTTAAACTGTTTCATATTTCAATTTGGGAACTTGGAGCATTCCTTGGGAGGACTTAGCCTGCCAAAGTCTCGCCGTGGCGACAGGACTGGTTCAATGAGCTACAAAATGGTGTCCTGGCTGCAAGGTTTCACTTGTTTTGTTTTTGTTTTACGAATAAGTACGACTCTAGATCATCAAAATGCTTGTTTCTATCTACATCGCCGGTAGCTTCGTCTCGTGTGGGGCATGTATAATCGCCTCGAGTATGATGAAAATTCGCAAGTGTCTTACTTTGTTTGGTATGCAGGCTCAGCCATGTCTTGTGGGCCTTGCGGCTGAAATCAATAAAGCTGTCAAACAAAACAGTGCTCAACAAGCTAAGAAATGGTGCTCAATGTAGTTTTAGCAATTTTGATTCCAGGTTATTAAGATCAGTGCTTCTTAAACAACGAGTTGCGACCTGCGAAATGTAATTTTGGGGCCGCAAAACAAATTGGCTTGACAAATCAGACACAAAATTTTTGTAAATTTCACAAGAAACTCAAAAGTAATCCTGCAGTGAATATATTTCCACTGCATTTTAAGGGCAATACCGTGCTTCATGCTGTCAGCTGTTTATTAGGATGTCTGCCTGAGCCATAAAAGGATAATAATCAACCAAGCACAACAAGTTAGGCTTTGTTAGGTCATGATAATTTTAACGTACTGACCAATACTGACCTTATTGCATTCATTCCGACACGAAGGCATCTTTTGTTTAGAACTCTAAATATCATCCTGGGGGGGATCCTAACTGCTTTGAGAGCACACAGAGTAGTTTTAGAGTAAAATTAAAAGCTTCATGCACAGTTTCAGAAATGTACTTTGAGCTTTATTTCAGAAAAAAAATTGGATCTGCAAACCATACACAGTTGAAATTCCAGGGGCATACATGCCATGCCCAGGATGGGTTTGCGGAGTTGAAACAAAAGTTTGCAAGTGAAATTTTCAAACCAGAGTTTTTATCAATTTTGGACAAGAACAAGACATGAATGCCCAGTCATTTCTGATCTAGCTATTTATAAACTCTTAGCCTTTGTACAACATATTTGTGTCAAGCGGCATTCTCAAAAGTGATAATCAACATGTCCAACCCTTTTTGAAAAACGTTGAGAATGTCCTTCTTCCTGCGTTGTCTCATCAATTTACGAATGGATGATCTGTGTAAAAATCGAGTGCATCCATCCCATTAGTTGTGCTTGATAATTTCTATAAACTGATTTCTTTGTTTGTTAGTTTTTTTCGACTTACAGTTTCCATTACACTGTAGTTTTATTACTACATAGTTACTTTAGTGGATTGTGTACATTTGTATGATTTCGCAATGGACAAAAATGCTTCTTGAGATTTGTAATGGGCCATTCACCCATATGATTTACATCTAGGTCAGTGTTTCGTAACCTTTTTTAGGCTTGCGGCACCCTACAGAAAAGACTGTAATTTTCTGCACCAAGTGGTGAATCCAATGCAATTTGCTTCAAGGTTTGATGACATTTTGGAGACGTATTTCAATGATATATTGAGAGTCATATTAATATTTTGGCACCCCTGAGTGTTGTAAATGGCATCATTGGGTGCCGCGGCGTCCCGGTTGGGAACCATTGATCTAGGCTATATCCATCAAGGGGGTCGCGTAGAAAAACTTTTTAAAAATGGCTCACAGAACAAAAACGTTTGAGAAACTCTGAGTTAGTTATAAGTTTTTTGTGAAAGCAGTTTCCATTTTATTTCTCTCCTTCACTCTCAGTCGTTTCCACAAGTTTAGCCCACGTTTTCTGTAAGAAATATACTTCCTTGTGTTTCACATCACCAAACAATGACCAGAGATGAACATGAACTTGTATTAAATCTTGCCACATTCTGCGATTTTGATGGAATTGAATTTTATAATTTCTGCTTCCAGATTTGAATTAGATTTGATGATATTGTTTTGAACTTCTTCACAACTTACGGTTCAGTTTTGGGACCGCAGTTTACTGTATTGATAAGTGTGCTTCAGTGTAGTTTCTCAAATCCGTCGCGATTGTGTATTGTGTTGAGCATATCATCAAAGTTACAGAATTAGTCTGAGTTACATTGATCCAACCGGCCCCTTTCTTAGTCAGTCAAACAAAAAGGCCCAGTGAGGCATTCAGTTAGCCAACACAGCCCTACACGAATATTAGCATGCTGTGATTGGTCAGTCAAACTGTTTAGACAACTTCATGAAGAGTGATGCCTGATCGTTTTTCTTGTTTCGTCGGGTTAGATGTAAAGGTAATTACTTGAACATTGTTTTGTGTTTTAGTAAAATGCATTATTTTAGTTTTTCTTCGTGTCATAGGAATCCAAAATAGTTGCATACTCCAAATGAGCAGGGCCGGCCCTAACAAGTGCGGGGCCCAACTCTCAGGGATGCGCGGAGAGCGGGGGCATTGCTTCCTCTGTTCTTTCAAAAGGGAGGCAACGGTGACGGAGCTAACTTTTCATCACAGTATCATAGGGAATTTTATGCTTAACAAGATCTAGTTGAAACAAGTTTATTGCAGCTATTCACGCACCCACAACACTCAGATTGGTTTTCTACATTCTCTGTCATTATTTTTGAGGTCAACATTGTTGCTGAGCAGAAACAAACATATTGGTGAAGAATGTTTTGTTTTTTATAAGTTTGAATTTCAATTTAAATACTTTTACTGACCCACTGCTCTACCGTTGCTTCGGCTGCTACATTGTTTTATGTAATTCCATCTGTAAACTGATCATCTCCACAAACATGATTATCGAAATTCAGATCACAAAATTGCTATCAAAACTTCTCACACAGAGTCACTCATAGGCGGATCCAGGTGGGAGCTAAGGGGACTGAAGCCCCCCCTAAATTTTTTCAGATACATTGTTCGATCGATGGTTACCGACACAGAAACGTCCATTGGGGTGATTTTTTGGATAACCTTTAAATAAACCATTCTAGCACAAGGATAAGGACAAAATATTAAATGCAAACCTTATTTTGCTCAATTTGGGCAGTCCAAATGTGTTTATTTCACTATAAATGAAAGTTCTGATAAATACATTTTGATATAAAAATATGGTCCCAATGTCATATAAATACGTAAGTGTTTGCATTGAGTATTTTGGCATTACATATATTACATATGTACCTAATATAAACGGCACGTACATAGGCATAGCCAGGGGGCAGGGGGCTTTGGCCTTCCCAAATTTTTTAGAATAGGCCTATCTGGTCATTTTGTGCTTTAAGAGGCAGTTTCTCAAATGCAATACTATTGCTTGCCTAAAATCAAACATTTCGACCCACCTAAAATTTTGGGCTGGCCATGCCGCTGCGCACGTAAATATTCAAATTCTTGTTTCATTTGGGTAAGATTGGGATTCTTGTGGACAAAAGAGGAATAAATATCAGACTCAGAACTGCCGCTGGAAAGTTTTCAATAGCGGAGCTTTACTTTTGTGCGGGGGGGCTTGATGCTCTAAAAATTGACAAAAACTCCGCTTGATTTATATTGTTTCACGTTTCAATTTAGGGGGCTTGGAGTTTTGTTTGGGGGCTAAGTCCACCAAAGCCACCGCCGTGGCGACGAGACTGAGCATACTGTGGACAAAAGTTGAATAAACTGCAGATCATACTATTGTTTCCTACAAGCTTTTATGAATGAGTGCAGCTTATGTTATTACTGTAGTTAAGCGAAGGCATTAAAATTACGCTAAAACGAACTTACAATGCAGTTAACTACAGGTTATATTAGAGAGCTCAGTGGCAGCGTAAATTCCAAAACAGCAAACCTTACAGTAAAACGTAGCCTACATGTCAGGTAAGCTTACAATGAAGCGTGCTAGATTAGCTGTAGGATATGCTAAAGATGACTACTGATTAGCATCAGATCTGCCAGCAGGGGTGTAGTGGGGTGGGAACGACGTTCCCACAACTTTTTGCACTAGTAACGTTCCTTGAAGATTTTCATTTCAATTTCTACGTGTAGCACCTGGAGCAGCATAAATGAATAAATGACAATTTTTTCTCCTGTATAGCACCATAGCGCTAAAGTGAAACAGGAAGATCCAGTGTGGTAATTCTTGCAGGCGAATCACAGTCTTCCTTTATGTTTGGTGTGGGAACGCCGTTCCCACACCTCTTTTTTAGCAATACATTCCTGCCTGCTAGCAACGATTTTTGGACAAAAGTTCAGCTCAGCACGAAACCAGATGCTTTTCATCGACGAACATTCTGCTGTCTCTAATAATTTTTTTCAACCTACTGTACAGTATTTCTAAAATTGCGTTACCCCGATATAGTCGCGTATCGTACAAAAAAAATGAATGGGTGAAAATTTGGTCATTGACTCACTACAAACTTCACGTTTTCGCTGTGACGTGGAAAAATATTGTCTGATCATTTTCAATACCCTTGTGATGCAATTAACACCTTCCAGGGCAAAGTGCCAGCATAATAATTGCTTTCGAGTTTTTTGGTATGTTTGTCTCTACGCGTACCCCAAGCAGTTTTGGGGGTGAGGAAAAGTTGTGCTTGTTTTCGAAATAATATACCTTTTTTCGACATTCAAGATATTTTCTATGGTCAAACGACTTCGACAATCAACAGCATTTTGTTTTAAACATTTTGTGATTGATAGTTTTCCACTGATGGGCAGGTATTTTTGTAAACAAGTTCGCCATTTTGGCTAGACAATCGCGATGTGCATTGTGCAGAGAGCGTCAAGAAGTTAGATGACGCATGATGGGGCAAGATAAAAGTTTGCCGCTCCCATGTTCAAATCTGAGGTCTTTCGGAAGCAAATGTACTGTTTTGAAAAAAAGAGCTTGTGACAATGTTGGGACTTTTTGAACCCCCGCGGTGATTCTGCGCCAGGAAACTGTTCCCCCTTTCCCCCCTCGTTACGTCTCTAGGATTATGCAATAAAACTCGGAAAATTTTCTGAAAGCAAACAAATTTTCAAGTCCGAACATACGCAATTCTCGAAAACAATAAGGCATGGATCTTGCACAGACTGCCAACAAAGATTATTGGCAGCATTTAAGGTTTCTTCGTGTAGTTTTGTGTCACGTCTATGCCTGCTCCATGCGTTTCTCGGGGTGGACCTGTGTTTGTTTTGCTAATAATAAAACTTTCCGGACATTCAACAAGTTACTTTTTCATGGTTAGATAAGATTGAGAATATTTTCTGAATTGTTAGGAAGCCCCTTCTGCTCCGTAAACGTCCCAGTAAGCATGAGTAACGGTGAGAATGCAATTTAGCCAAAATGTGCATGGTTATCAACCGTGTTTGTTAAAAAAAGTGACCTGAGCAGTTGGGACTTCACTGATCTGCAGTCAGTACAAATCCGGAAGAACTCGTCCTGGAGCCCACCCTAAAAAAATCCTGGATCCGCCTATGGTCACTGGCGTTAGATATTTTCTAGGTTAAAATATGTGGCACATTCAAATCATATCAACTTTTTGATCAAATAATCGATCAATTTTCAGTAGCAAAAACAAGAAAATATTTCCTTGGAATTAGACAACGGCAAGAAAAACATCAGATTGCAGTGTTTCTTTTATTTTATGCTGCCACAAACGGGCTGGGTGGGAGCCCTAAACTTAGATTGTCCCCAGGCGCGGGAAACCCAAGGTACGCCACTGCTTCGAGTGTCGTTTGTTTTTTTCGAAGTGCTGTCACGTCTGTTGCTGCAACATGATACTGTAGATAGAAATGCTGTTTGGAATCTACGTAGTCGTATTAAATTTCGTTTAAACCAGCACGAAAAAATTCTTGTAACTTACCTTGTAATGAAATGTCGCTTTTCTGCTACATCGCACGTTCTTTTTCTAACAGACGTCACTGCGTTTCTTTCACATTATAGTTATTTTGCGGAAACGTTATTTTTGTAAGCGTGGTTGCACGGGTCTTCACTTTGAGCTTCGTGCCTCGGATTGTGTTAAATAGTCTTAAAACAACTAGATAATTCCCTTTTTTCTAATCTGACGACTTTATTCTTATGAAAAAAATATCATCTTGGAGAACCGTGAATGACATTGTTATTACTCTAATAGTATTATCTGTTTTCATTACCATTTGCATTTTCTTAGATGTTTACAACGTTTACAAGCCCAGAAAAAAAATTTTGCACCTGTGAAAAACCAAACGTTTCGCTGAACAAAAAAATTGCACAGCAACTTCGAATAAAAATCGCCAGTTTGTCTACTAAGCGATGTCCATCGTGAGCAACATAATCTGTGCGATTACAGGCATCCACTGTTCTCTTCAAGTAACTAATCAGTTGTTGCGCTACGCGTTTCGCTCAAATCGAAATGTTTTTGATACAATGTTATAAATGAACGGTCTTGCTGGGCTACCGTCATACTTGTAACGAAGCTGTTACATACCTAAGCACCTTGGAAAACACTCTTCAAAACCGACGAAGTTGAAAATGCAATTAGTCATGGAATTTCTAGGAAATGTTTTCAGTATTTTGATTTTTGAACAACTTCTCTCGCATGAAGCGCTGGTGAGTGGAAGAGTTACAGCTACCAGCAGGGCCGGCCTTAAGCCGGTTCAACCGATGCAGCTGCATTGGGCCCCGCGCCATGGTGTTTGGGTAGATTGATAATTTTTGCCAGAAGCACCTTGCGCTTGAGAATTCAGTAGAAACGCCATATAAAATTCATTGTTAACAAAGAACGCTCTCGTCAGAACCAGCGAATTTCCTCTAGAACGTCAGCCAAGGTGCTCAATTCTGGTGTTAGTGTTTTACTGTATATCTGCGCTTTACCACGTTCGTAACACGGTTGACTGAACACGATGACGTTATAAAATCACTGCTCAGAGGAGCCCCGCGCCTAGGTCTTGCATTGGGCCCCGCGCCCAGTTTTTGCATTGGGCCTCGCACCTGCTAGGGCCGGCCCTGGCTGCCAGTAACAACAAAACGCAGCTTTTTAAGTAGCTATAAAAGATAAAAATTGTTCGAGCGACATAGGTAGCTTCGACGCCTTATGAAGCAAATTCTTTGCCAAAATTATTTCATATTTTAAATCATTTTCACTAAATGAATATGATTTGCGAATTCTTTCAAGTGTTTTTCTGATAGAAATATTTGACCTCCTGGGAAAAGAGCTGAAATACGCGAAAGAATTGCTTCTGAATCATTACAGAAAATCCGTACAAAATTCTGAGGTTGCAGGACATGTGTGGGTACAGAGTTAAAACTGTAGTTACGAACCACTTACGTAAGATGTTTCGAAGTCATACACAAGGCAGCAGAACGCAATATTGCAGCCAGGATAAATTAACTGAAACCAATTCTTAATACTTTCACAAACATTTGCTACTGGGACAAGCAACAATCTGCTGACAGTTGTATAATCCAGTTCCATCTCACACTGAAATGCACGAAAGATCAATCTTCCCATTTTTGCGCCTGTTTCTTATTTTCGAAATGAATTTTTCAACACCACGACCGCGGTCTGACTAATTTTCACGTAGGATCCGAGGAACTACAGTACTGGTGTGTGTCGTCATAAACAACTCTAGTTATACGCCCGTCAAACATAACATCCCTTGTCATGCATTTGGGAAATATTGAATGCAGGCTAGAAGGTTTCTAAATTATCGTTTAAAATATTGCTGGCGGAAAGTTATCTACTGCGTATGTCTAAGGTTGTGAGATGGCCGGTATTTCACTGCTAATTGAGAAGAGGCCAGTAAAAGGTCGGTATAGGCTATTTTGAAAATCGGTGTCTGAAGCCGGTATTGTGAAAATAAAATAATTTGCCGTAACTTCAAAAAGAAACAACGCAGAATTTCTCAAATCATAATGACTCTTTTAGTGAATCTTGTCAGGAAAGTTTCTTCAGCGAAGTTTACTTGCTGCTGGTGACGCAATCGTTGGTTTTATCACGTCACACACACACACCGAAATGTAACGAATCAGCCAAAATACGAGCAAATTATTAATTGTGGCTTAACAATACTGATTGTGGCTGTTTTCCCTGTGCTGCTTACGAATTACGACAAGGCTCAGATCTGGCACGGTTAACAAAATGCCCGGTATTTTTACAAAACACATTTGGCAACCCTGCATATGTCAACCAAAAGAACATAAACGGGAAATTAAGAAAAAAACTGGGGGGCCAAACGGAGGGCCAAGAAAAAATCTGGGGGGAATGGCCTACCCAGGCCCCCCCTTGGAATCGCCATTGGATGTACCCCTAGTGGTACATTTGCCTATCTGAAGGGGTACATTTGAGGTTAACAATAGAAGGTAAAAATATGTTTACACATTATTCATTTCAAATATTATTTATACATATGAATCTGTTCGAACCGTTTCATGTTACTAATGGGGTTAGACAAGAGAGATTATTGAGTCCGTATTTGTTTGCTGTATATTCAGATGGTTTTTCTCTTGAACTAAACAACATTAAAGCTGGCGGGTGTTATATGGGTGAAGTTTTATTTGAACCATTTAATGTTTGCTGATGATATTTGTGTGTTTTGTCCAAGTGCACGCGGGTTGCAAAGTATGCTAGATGTGTGTCAGGTAATGCAGAATGGCATGAAATTATTTTCAACTGCAGCAACACTGTTTGTATGACCTCTAAGGCTAAGACCGCAAAAAGCACGGTAATCCAGTTGCTGGCACTGGGTGTACTAAGAGTAACATATGTTTCCTACTACAAATATTTGGGGATTTTATTAGATATTGAGCTTTCAGATGACAAGACATTCAGAGACAACTGCGATATCAATATTATGCAGTAATGCGAGCTTCTTTTTTCCGATGTTCGAACGCAGTGAAAAATTTACTTTTTCGTTCCATCTGTAGGTCCATATATGCATCATAATTATAGTGTGATTTCAGGAAGGCATTCATCCACAGATTGCGTGTGGCCTATAACTTTGGTTGCAGAGCCCTACAGTATAAAACCTGCCGAGGCGATCGAGTGTTAGTAGTCATCAGGTTGAACGTAACATTCCTACCTTTGAGGCCTTATTGAAAAAAATGTGTAGACCTACCTGTTTCCTGAAACATGCAAGAAGTACAACAATGTATGGTTGCGCGCTTTGATGTAGTCAGATTGTTTATTCCGGTATTCGTCCTTATTCTTTGAACGCTGCAACCGCATTTACTGTAATTTGTGACTGAGTGCCCGGACGTTACAATGTTAGTTTGAGGGCGTGTGCAGGCCACAACGCGTTTGTACTCCACCAGTCCTTAGCCAGGGTTGGACTCTATTTCTTAAACATGCTATTTTCGTGTCCTACTCTGGATGTAGTGTTGTATCAAGTGATACGAGTTAGCGAACAACTATGTTAAGAAAGCGTCTGTAATGTGGTGTTCTACGAAGTGTTACGAGTTAGCGAACAAGTGTCTGTAACTCTGTGGTCCTACCACCAACGCCAATACAAAACTTTCTGTGACTTTTATTATCTTTCAGTCAATTATCAATATGGTTTATTATCTTTCAATCAGTTATCAATCTGTGCTGTGCAGATAGTGTATGCTTGTGCTCTGTTGATTCGTGTCTGGTTCAAAGATTAAAATAAATATTAGTGAATATTATATTCAAAGATCATTATATGCTTATTGGCAAATATATTTTGTTATCTTCCTCAGCCTTTTTGCCATAAGAACTTTTAGGGACATGGGCGTCGGAAGGGAGGTCCAAGGCCGCCCCAGGATTTTGAAATTTGACATTTTCTCATCACATTTTTTTAAGGTTGTTTTCTTATTTGCGAGTGGTGGAAATCTAATTTTGCCACGTTTCCCCCTTGCAAAATATTTTGGCCCACCCCTGCAAAATCCACTATCGGCCCTTCATGGAAAAAATTCCGACGCTCATGTTTAGGGGTACATGCTCATCTATCGAAATGCTGAAGGGGTACATGGACAGAGAAAGTTTGGTGACCCTGATATAGGGTGTTTGAATTTCTATGTCTAGTTGAAAATTCGAATTTTTGGCGACGGCAGTTAGCAGCCGGCCGAAGCCTGAAATTTGCCCCTGCCGGGGCGATTTTGGTGAACACTCTTGCCCAAGGAGTGCTACGGCAGTTCACTCAGTTGCCGTGGATCGAACGCCCAGCCTTCCCATTGGGAGGCGGAAACTTTGCCAATGAGCTAGTGCCGCACCACCAATGAACTAGTGCCGCCCCAGTTGCAAATGTTATACAATAAACTGCTCGGTTATTTAAGATATCAAATTTATGTAAGTCACTTTTATAAACTGAGGCACAGAGACTTATTGCATGTGATAGTTTTGACTAGAGCATTATATAGTGTTTTTAGAAAATGTTTTGAAAAGTATTATCTAAGTTTGTATAGGACTCCAACAGTTCGTGCAACTGGTGATGTTAGATGGAAAATAGGGCTTTCCAGTTCAATTTTGCATCAATAAAAACTCCCAAATACTTTGATTTATTTGTCTGCAATAACATGTTGCCGTGAAGATTTAGCAAAAAATGATGGCTTTGTTTTTTTTGGCTGGATGGAATAGCAAATAGTTAGTTTTATTTAAGTTAAGTGTCAATTTGTTCTGAATGAGCCATTTTGAACATTTTTAAGTTCACCATTTAATAGCGTTTTGCAGATCAGTTGTATTTGGACCTGCCATAATTAGGGCTATATCATCAGCAAATCAAAGTGTTTGCATTACATGACAATCTGGAAGGTCATTTTTAAATTAGAAAAAGAGTGGGCCCTAAAACACTCCCCTGAGGCACCCCACAATTTACATATTCTTTATCTGATTTGCATGCATAAGTTGTCACAAACTGTTTACGATTTAATAAATAGCTTGCGAAAAGGTTTTGTGGATTACCTCTAATTCCAAAACGATATAGTTTTTTTCATAAGGATGCTGTGATCCACTGTATCAAATGCTTTCTTCAGATCTAGAAAAACGGCAAATGTATAAAATTTTCATTTCTTTTTGAGGTTATTATGTCATTCAGAGACATCAAAGCATGAACAGTGGAATAACCTTTCCAAAACCAAATTCATTTTGGCACGAGATGTTGTTTTTATCCAGAAATGATTGCAAGTCCTTTAACGAAATTTTTCAAAAATTTTTGAGAAATGTGAAAGTATGGAAATGGGTCTATAATTAGATGGAATTGAATTGTCACCACTTTTATGTATAGGGATAACTGGGATGATGATCACTAATGGAGAAAACAATTGTGCCAGAGTGAATTTTCTTATGATACTGGTTTGTATAGATATGGTCAAGTAAACACGACGTATGCGCAAACGAAAAGGCAGTTTGTGCAAATGTCTCTGCATACGAGAGCAGTCGAGAACATACATATGGCGCACACGTTCTGGCTGGAAAGTACATCATTATCTTCATTGCTTTTTTGTGATTTTGCTTTGGTCGCACGATCTGGAAAATGTCACGTCACATGTTCAGTTTCACAGGGTGTGCGCCGCACATTTAGCACACTCAGAGTATACACTCCTGCTTTCAATATACATTATGGCAGTTGTCTGCTGCGTATCTGGACTAGGGCTAACTAGAGTAAGCCTACTGTAGTCTGTAGTCTAGACTAGCCAGTGCAAGATATCTGTTTCAATGTGGTCTGTAGGCTACACTAAGCCATGCTGTCTTCACACCTAGTTCACGTGAGCTTGCATTGACTGGTTGTTGGACGATACCATTAGCAGGCCAGTTAGCTTTTATCGTTCTTGAACACGAACGGAAAGTTTTTGTTTTGTGACATTGACTTGTTACTGTTTTATTTACACTGGCTTATTTACACTGGCGCACAACAAAACATACTTGCGCACAGTCTTGGTTTGTTTTGTTTTAGTAAGGTCATGCGAAGCTTCGTTTTGTTGTGCGTGTCTCAGTTATTTAGCGCTTGCACGGGAGACGTGGTGTTTACACTGGGACACGCTGATGCACAGCCGTGCACAATGTACAATTGTTTCTTTGTTCGCCTCGCGGCTACGATCATGCATGGTCCACTGAAGTACTGCTTGCACGATGTTGCACGGAAAAGGGTTGGAAGTGAATTTCGTGCGGAGCGTCGAAAAGCACCTGGTGCGTGTGTTTGCTACTGCCTGTTGTGAGGTCTTGATTGAGGAGGTACGGTAGGTGGGTGCATACTGCATACTGCGCTGGCTGCTGTGATTGCGCAAATCGTTGGAAAATGTTTGTAGCTGCACAGTACATAGCTTCAACATCAAAACCAATCAGTAGGCTTCCTTTATGTTGTTGCTGCAAAGTATGT
>Ga0210059_1003314_pt1 | contig 25693 bp, 13 predicted proteins | sample Ectturendosymbi2_FD_188042 | JGI IMG/M metagenome (GOLD analysis project Ga0210059, IMG submission 188042) | Ecteinascidia turbinata endosymbiont from Florida, USA - Sample 2 (SPAdes) (version 2) | ecosystem: Host-associated > Tunicates > Ascidians > Unclassified | place: Key West, Florida... | reverse complement strand
ACACGAGTGCAGATATGCGGCTGATATCAGGTCAAAGGTGCTATACTGAACAAATCTTCACCTATACCCCTAATGTGACTAAACTTAATTATTTTCCCATTAGAACTTCAAATTCCGCCTACAAGTCATTGTGTCTTCCAAAAGCCCGTGATTTGTGCAAATTTAACTGCGTGTAGTACTAACCTATCTTTACATGGCGGCTGAGCGTGGTGAATAAGTTTTGTAATACTAGAGTTACGATGGTGCTTACATTTTAATTCCATTATACGAGTACATCTCAACGAAGTCAATTAGATTAGCCAAGTCTCATCAAACCAATTTCAATAAAGTAAGTGTAAAGTTGTTGCAAAGGTTTTACGGAAGAAGTCGAAGGTAGCCAAAAAATCTTACGGAATATCAAAAATCCACACATGTTTCATGTGCCTTGAGTGACTCCAGTGTTTACTTTTATCAGCTGCATACGTCAATTTGCCTCACAAGAATCAAACGACAACAGGATTCACGTATTCAATGCGCAAACATTTTGTAGAAGGCTTGCTTCTGAAGTCACTGTCTTAGAGCAGGGGTGTGCAACCATCCAACAATCCCAGGCCAAATGCACATCACCAGATTGTTCCACGGGCCACAACTGGATGTGGGAAGCTCTGTGGGGTAGACAAGTCGCTGGCCACTCACGGAAGATTGGCAATACCCTTTTAAAATCTGGACCTTTCCACGAGCCACAAAACTTCAGCTCCCGGGCCACGCGTTGCAGACCATTGTCTTAGAGCAAAGGCGCTACTCGGCGTCGATTGAATGTGTATTGGTGTACATCAGAAACGTGTAAATATAAAAAGCCCCATCATAATTGCGGCCATGGTGGCTTTTTGCTCAACTGCAATTTTGGCTGCGAAACGCAGGTGGTGCTACGTATCATGGACATTTTCACAAGCACTTGTTCAGAAAAGTTTTACGAGCAAATGACTGCATTGATCGCAGACTCGTAGCAAGAAATTTTAATAGAGATAAACCATAGCCTAAAATAAGAAATTTTCACTGGGCAGCAATCACGAGAGTAATTAGGAATTTTAGTTGACTGGGAAAACTGCAGCACTTCCGGTGATGGCCAGACGAAGTTACATATTCGTCCGACTGGGAGGAGGCAAATCACCAAAAGTGGCACGATATTTCTATGCTTTCATGACAATTTCCTACCTACTGACAACGTTTCTGACGGTAAGGCAGATTTATAGAATAAGTACTTTGTGAACAGCACTAGTTTTTGTCATTTGGAAACAAAAAGATGTCCCGTAGACATCCCAGTTGATTTCTACGTGACAGGAATCATCCCGAGAAGCCGCACGAAAGCTGCAAAATTGAAGCCTGATTTTCGTCTAAATTTCCTGCTTTGCTTGCTCGTTGGTTCATCTGACTCGGCAATATGATGGTCTTTCAACTGGCTTACGCAGTGACGCATTACATTTTTTTAAAATTTGCCTTAATGTCGTGAAAACTGAATATCAAAACCTTTTTGTCACTGAGTTTTGTTCGTTTGGAACAAACAGCCCAATCGTTGCGGAATTTCACACATTGCTTTCCCTTTGGAAGAAGGTTTTGACGAAGTTGCATTGTGTGTAAAGATAGATACAAGTCAATGTTGCTGGGTCTTCTATTCTTCGTGGTAAGAAACTGGGGCCTACAAACTGTGGGTCCAGAACCGTCGCCAGAAAGTCATCATTGATTGGTTCATTGTTTCATATGACTCAGCTAATAAACAGAAACAATAAAAAAGCCATCGCGCAGTAAGTGAATCAACTGAAAGTGAAAATTAGAGTAGATCAGTGGTTCCCAAACTGGGGGTAAATTACTCCCTGGGGGTAATATGCGATTCTTCAGGGAGTAACACGGAACCAAAACCACAATGTTGTTCTGTATTATGAGCGATCACTGCGAAATATTGAGGGTAATGAGACATAATCGCTACCTTGATTTGGGTAACGTCTCGAACAAGTTTGGGAACCACTGGAGTAGATGAAAATACAATGGCACAAAGCTGATCAATGTAAGCAAAGGGTGGCTCTGTGTCAAATAGGATTGGTGAAGAACCATGGCGGTCATCTAGTCAACCAACCCGGTTTAACACTTTGAAACGTGTTGAAAAACAAGAGTTGGATGTCAAATAAGCACAGTTAGGAAAACAAAAAGGACATGGAGAGGTAAATTTACAGATGAAAGCGCATGTCTATGTACACTAGGGTGGTCTTTTCGTGTGTGCAGGGCTGATTGACATTGTGGAAATTTGATAAAAACTCCACTGATTGATATTGTTGGAACTTTGTTTTGGGGGCTAAGCCCTCCAAAACTCCCGTGGCGACGAGACTGTGCGGGTCTGGAATAATAATTGGCACTTCCTGTGTCACTGAGTGCTATGAGCAGTCTTTGGTTTGCAGCTTTACGGTTTGCCTTGCCAGCTCCTGCAAATCATGCAATCATGAGGACAAGAAATCAAACAACACTGAGCAAGGTTGTTGAGTACTAATCCTCTCATCGACTTCTTTACCAGCTCAGAAAACTTGGCAGTGACTAAGTCACTCCAAACTGTCTCGCTCCCTGTACAATGAACAAGCCGTTTTCAGCGTATTCTTCAACCAGTGGTGGAAGTAGAGGTTTGATCCAGGGGACGGAAATTTAGCTCAATGGATCCCACCGGCAACCGAATGGGGGAGAAACAAAGTTGAGAAGTGATAGTGAATCCGGATGTGAATGTCTATACTAAAACCCAAAATCGCCGGAAAACAATACGAAAGACGCAAAAAAACAACCCACTAAAAACCAAAATAGTACTAGTATCGAAATATAAAGTAAGCAGGGGCCTAGTTGTTGCATTTAGCTTGCTAGGGGGGGCGGGGCGGGGCGGTCACCCTCGTCAGTTACGCCACTGTCCTAAACGCTCTCCTTTCTTTAAAGACAAATGAATGGCAGAAAAAGGTGTTAACGCTTATGCCTCCAATTCTCATATGTTCTGCATGATATAGAAGCTAATAACTCAAGACAAACAATGGTCTTTGTTGTATTACCAAACTTGTAATGTCAAAGTGTCGGTATCAGTTGGAAAAAGTAAAATGATTCATTGACAGTAAGAGTTATTTTTATGACAAACAGTTTGGAAAAGGAACTTGCAGTTACATCTGTATGTTTTATTTTCTATTAAGATTGAAAAAAATCATGTCTTTTTCTGTAGGTTATATAAAGAAAGTTTTGAAAAGACAAGACGCAGACATGCAGGCATATCGTTTTTCTACGTTCCTACCTGAAATTTGGTGTTGAAACATGAAACGTTTGATGTTGAAATGACTGAGACTAGTGGCATCACTGGGAATGAGTGATACCTAGTTTAAATTGCAGTAGCAGTCTGGAAGCGCAAGTACTGCTCTTGCAATATTTGCCCTTCTACAATTTATTCGTGGTACCTTTCAACAAAAAACATTAATGGTTTTACATTTTCGCTGCTTGTGAGACATCTTACGCTCGAGGGCTGAAGCAAATGCAACTTGCTGCCGACTACTCCCTGCACAATCAAACTGTCATCATCAGTGTTGCCACTCTGTTGTCACGAAAAAGTAGATTTCATGATGAAATACACTAGACTCACAAAAAAACTCTAGATTACAAATACGTGACAGATTTGTCAGATTACAAGAAAATTGGTGATGTACCTGGCGGATGTTTCATGAACATTATCTATATTTATTTGTCTCAGACCAGATGGTCCACAGAACACACACACACGCAAACGATCATTCTTTTACACCTTAAAATCTTTCAATATGACTTGAAGTGGAACACCTTTACACATGGTAAATTACCACATAGGAGAAAAGACCAACCACACGTTCCCGCCATTGCTCTTGACAAATTCCTTGTGCTCTGAAATGCGAAACTTAGACTAAAGGGAAAATGGCACCTCGGCTCTATTTCATGACTTTCATCATGGCTACTAACCAGTGGGGTAGCAAGGGGCGTCCGCGTGCCCCGGGCGGCACTTTTTTCGGGGCGGCACTTTGTTGATTAAAAATTAATTTTGAAAGGAGTTTGAACGTTCTAGCTTTTCATTATTATTTCTAAATAAACTTTTTAAAGTTTTGAAAGTTTTAACTCTTTTAAATTTGTGTGTTCAGAAGCCCTAGACTGGTAGGCTAGCCTAAAAAACACGACATGTGGCTGTGGAGTGTGCAAATTGATGAAATACGTATTCAAAAGACTGGGTCAAATCCAATCTGCTGAAGTGCCCCAGTGTTTGTGTTGAAACCAGGGCTTTTTTAACACACTTGGGAAAGGTTTTCCCCATTCACTACATCTCCCTCACCAGGCAAAGCAAGCCATTTCCGCCACTCCATTCGAAAGCCCTCTGAACAAAAGAAGTAGATGACACTCGACAGCAAACTAGCAAGCGTTAGGGCTCCGGTTGTTTTCGCTTTGTATTGCCCCTCCTCTCAAAATCTTATAAAAATGCTTTGCATGAAATCACGGTAAATAGTCAGGACTAGCTAAATCCTTTTTCTCGTATCGCTGGTTACTCAGTAACGCCCCAACTGCACATCATAACATCACCTGACACCTAGGCATTGACGAAGAAGATTTCGCTGGGGCCGCGATAGCTCATTGGTAGAGTGCCCGCCTCTCAATTAGAAGGTTGTGTGGCCGTGGCCGATCCACCGACACTGAGTGAATCACCGTAGCGCTCCTTGGGCAAGATCGTTCGCCTCAACTGTCCCGGCAAGAAGCATATTTCAGGTGTTGTCATGCCACTAATTGCCGTCCCCACCATTATAAAAAATATCTTGGAACATCTCAAGATATTTTTTAATGTTCAGTGAGATATTTTCAATAAGTGCCATGCGCTGTAGCCTAGTCATTAGGTGAGCTTATCAACATTAATCTATGGCGGTTGAAGTGAAGAACTCTGCAAAGGTACCGTTGCACAGTTTCAATTCAACTGCTGTTTTTCTGCATGACGTAATTGTATGAAAAATGAACTTTTTGAAACGGGGTAGTGCAGTTGGTGTGTTTGCGTGGGTAACGTTGAGCTCAGATTGTCGGTTTGAACTGCAAGTAAAGTAAATCAGAACCAGACGATGAGCAAGTGAGTTTCGTAAAAGTCTGCTTTGTTCAACGATATCATTTCCAGTCAGAAAAATTCATTTCAACAAGAAAAGCTTAGAAAAGGTGTTGCTCTCATTTTGATGAATTTGAGGCAAGAACCTTGTTCTGATAACCTAACGCAAGGGTAAACGATTTAGAATGATTGTGTTTAAGGCTTTTATTAACAAATGCGTTTAATAGAAATGGTTGCACAACTTGGCAATGGCTGTACTGAATAAATTTGTTCAACGCAATTGCAGTCGAACGTAAGACGTTGTAATCACTGCTGAGCATCCAAAAGACGTATGTCCCACCTGGCATGGTTTGGTAATACAATTTCCGAAATAGACGTCTGTTGGTGACCATGTAGTCCCGTCACCACGGGGGGATTTGGTGGGCTCAGCCCCCCTCAAACAGAACTCCAAGCCCTGACAATGTGAAACACTATAAATCAGTGGAGTTTGTGTCAAATTTTAGAATGTCAATCCCCCTTGTACAAACATGAGATCCTCCAATGGAAGACCTTCTGGCGATGGTTCTGTTGGTAACGAACAAAGGCAAGGAATAACACTATGCACGTGTAATTGGTAGAGGTCCAAAGCAACAGCTAGACCAAGTGCGCAGGTCGCGATGAAAACTACAAGCCAGCGCTTCTCATCCATAGCAGGTTTTAAACCTATTTAAAATATTTTTTCAACATGGGTCCCCGCACCTATAGAGAGCTCCGCGCAAGTGCCAACAGAGTTAACGTTTGAAGCCTTTCATGTAATCTAAGACAGGGGTGGGCAAATAGCGGGCCGCGGGCCAAATGTGGCCCGCCACAGCGTTTTCAGTGGCCCGCGGAAGCATTCAGGAAAAATCTTCAAATCTGAAATTTCCTCCAACTTCCCACAGTAAATATTAGTGCCGAGGCTAGCTTAAACGGGATTTGCCTCTATTTCCGTAAGAAGGTATGGCCCCTGCTAAATGCGGTCTTCTGAAAGTGGACCCCTAACCAAATTAATTGCCCACCCCTCTTCGAAGGGGATTAAACCACTACTGAAACGTGAAGAGAACAATGAAACGTCCTTTACGTTACTGAGATCATATTATCAGATTTATTGTTGCAGTCTGCTATACGTAGCATGTACATTGTTAGTTAAAGACAGGGATACTACACGAAATATTAACATACAATAATGTTTACATCTGTAAAGTAGGTATGTCGCTAGCACATCCCTTACTTTTTCGTTTGATCCTCTGGAATGAGTAAACTATTAAAAGCTATGCAGTGGGTTTACCGGAGATTAAAAACCAACAGCAACAGGGAAGAAACTTCGACGAACCATGTCGGGTTCGTATATGCATATGTAAAGAAAGCAAAAATAGAAAAATTAACGATGATAAAGATGGCACAAGCAAAGAAAGCAAGACTCATAATCAACAATGAAAAGCAAGACCAATTTCAGTTTGTGAGCGTTTGATTGTGATTTTCAAGATGCTTTATTAATCCTTATATTTTAAGCACGAAACATGATCTTCCATTTTAAATTTTTGTAAGTAAATTTGAGAGGTGGAAAGGGCGGCACTTATCCTCGCTACGCCACTGGCTGCAACCATGCACAACTCATCGCATGCCAGAGACAGAGAAAACAGGAGATAGCAGCAACGCTTACTATTTGTTATGCTTGTACAGGTCACTGAAACTTTTAACAGATGACATGACCGCCGTGACTTTGTGGCTGTATATCTCAAACAAGATTATATGATCTTGTGTAATTTAAGATGTAATTAGGTGGAATTTTTAGCAAAATACAATTGCACAAAATCAAAAGGAAGTTTCAATTACAGTTATAATTGCACAAACTTGTGTAATTAATTACATTCAGCTCACTCATAAAAAACGCTAGATAGCTATTACAAAGCACTAGAACACTGGATGAAATGCAAAAACACTAGATCTAGTGGAAAAACACTAGGAGTAGCACTACTGGTCAGCATCTCTAGCACCTTTCTTGATCATGATCCAATAATATAAAAATCGAAGCTAATTTTTCTGCTTCGGAGACGCCAGGACCTCCATGATTGGAGGTGGTTAATCGAAGCTAATGCCCGAAGATAGACAATGCTCTTTGTTGCATCACCAAACATGCAATGCCAAAGGGTCCGTCTCAGTTCGAAAGAATGCGTAACTTTTGGACTGACACACGTACACGGGTTTTTAGTTATAACCACAAAATTTAGTAAGTTTTGAAGTGCAGTGCAAAATTTTAGTGCAGCCCAGTGGCTAAAATTTGGTGATACTGGGCGGCAACTTTGCCGCCCAGTTAATACTTATTTTAGGCCATGGGGCAAACACCACTGAGCCTCAACATTAAAAAATTTTAACGCCCCTTGTTTTTAGAACATCATCCTTAAAACGTCCATTGGTTTGGCTTTTTCTTCCTGAAAAATTGTGTTCAGATTTAAACCAGCAAATGAAAAAACTGCTTTCATTGAATTGACAAGTTTTAAAAGTGTTGATAGTAAAGTTCCAAGCTTCTACTTTGGATCAAGCAGGCGCGGATTTACCATTAGGCTTAAAAGGCTCAAGCCTAGGGCCCCCGATTTTGAGGGGCCCCAAAATTTCGGGAGTAAGGACAATTTCCAGCATTTTTTAAGCAATTATGTTTGTATTTTTCTTTTATTTCAACGCACGTTTTTTTACTGTACCGCTAACAAAAGATCTGTATAGAACAGTGTCTCCAAACTTTTTCATCCGAGGGCCCACATAAGTTATTACACAACTTTTTCATCCCACATAAGTTATTACACAACAGTGCGAGGGTCGGGCATCTTACATAATGTGATTGTTTCGGGATATGTTACATTCTACCAAATTGAAAAGCTTTTCGTCAATTAATTTTTCACTATTTGCAAAATGTATTCGCGGGCCTTATTTTGGAGACCCCTAATGTAGAAGAATGAGCGCAAAGGATTGAGGTGAATGACGATGAGTATTCTCCATTTATGGCGTTGAGACTTGGTTATTGTTACGTATAATGTGTGGAACAAAACGATTACACGAACAAACGATTAACGATTACTTATTCAGATTACACGAGGCCAGTAAGGTACTTTCGTTCATCCTGGGTCTATCTCTTGTTGCTTTTTATCGGTCAGATACTGGATAAAGGCGTAGAGGCTGCAGATATTCAATAGCGCAAACTACAGTGGCGAATCTGTGCGAAATGGCGCAAATGACAAAGTCGAAGTCTGTGTCCTTTCTAATATTTATGTATTACAGTACAACTCGTCTAATTCGTCATCGTTTACTTCGTCAATTCGTTTAATTCGTTACCTTTTCGTCGGTACCGGCAGAATTCCTATCTTTTATGCACATTTCTGTTCGTCTAATTCGCCATCGTCTGATTTGTCAATTCGCTAAGTTCGTAACCTCTTTCTATCCCTGACAAGAGTTTTGTTTGGCTAATACGTCATTTGCAGTTCCGCTTTTGATGTCTGAGTAGCTAGTACGTGTGCGAATTCAAAAAATTAAGGATCTTTATCTGAGAATTGTTGCCCCTCGCAATTTGTTTATCGAATTTATGCACGAGGTGCGAAGCGCGACCCGACTCCCCATTGAAAGAACGCGTGAAGTCTTTCAGTTTGTTAAAGATTTATAAGGTGCTAGATTAAATGGAGGAGTCCAGATAAAGTAGAGGAATTAATTGTTGTATTCAACCATAACGTCATAAACTTGTATTTTACTGCGAAAAAGAGCACTATGCATACGAGTTACTATGATAAAGTATACAAGCTTCTATGATAGACTTTTCACCTGTTTGCATAATTCGTCACTTTGCCTAATTCGTGACTATTTTCTAATCTCCTTGAGGTGACAATTTGGGCAAATTCTACTGTATATATAGGCAAAATTTTTACGAAAGGTAAAACGCCTATGTTTCGGTGTGGGGGGGAGCATGCTGCAAAGTCTTGCTATTCTGTATACTGAACACGCTTTAGCTGGAAAGGTGACAAAATTTTCAGCGATTTTGCAGACAAAAGACCCGTCGATCGCCGACTATGTACAGTAACAGGCTGTCAGGTGTTTTAAGAAGTGCAGGTGCTTTCTTCAGAGCCAGCTCTTGATACTTGGCAAAGCGTGCAATTGCACAGGGCACTCAATAAATATGTAATAGAAGTGTGGCCAGATAACTTCACCGCTGACTTTTTCGTTAGTTTCAGTTCGACTGTTTTTGTTCCTGACATCGACAGGAATTCAGAATAAACTAATATGCTTATGAACTGCAACAACTTGTTCAGTGAATATAGCGAGCACATGTAGTGCTAATTTTAATTTGTATGACATTAGTCGTCGCGAACTTTCCAGAAGGGCCGCCAATTTAAAACAGCCTGGGGCCCCGAAAATGAAAATTCGCCTTTGGATCAATGCCATCATTTACTCGTAAAACTTTCCTGCAAAAGTGCTTGTGAACATGTCGATGATGCGTGGCACGACCTGCAGTATGCTTCGCAACCAAAATTGCAGATGTGCAGGAAGCTATCATGGCCGCCATTATGATGGCACTTTTTATATTTAGACGCTTCTGATGTACACCAACACACGTTCAATGAAAGCCAAGTAGCGTATTTGCTCTAAGACACCGACTTCCGAAGCAAGTTTTGTGGTTGATGCTTTAAAAACAAGGCGCGTTACAATTTTGAAATGTTGGGACTCGGTGGTTGTTTGCCCCCTATTCATACTGATGGTTACGCGCCTAGATCATTGAGATTCTTATGAAATGTGTGAGGCTATGCTAAAAATGGTTGATCTAATGCTACTTTGCTACAAGTGAAAAATGTTTTAGTCAGTTCAAGGTTTGGAATGGTTTTATTTAAAAAATATGTGGACCTACAATCAATCACATTTATGATCACCTATGTTATTCAACCTATCCGAAAAACACAAATCAAGGAAGGAAATTTTGGCGCATACAGCAAATATTTTCGTTTCTGAAAAGTGACTCATGCAGGTTCAAAGTTCATGTTTACTTTCCCCAGAATATCTCGTAAAATTACCCAGGAAAAAACATTCCTTGATGCTCAATGCACTGATTGAAGAGTGGTTGCTATTTTTCGTCAATTGGTTATTTTGCTATTTTTTGTCAATTTTGGTCAAAGAGTGGTTGCTATTTTTGGTCAAAAGTCATTCAAGGACAGCGATGGACCCATATTTTCTTTTTCAGAAGAGCAGTTCGTTGCAACTGTCAAGTGCTGAATAGTGATGTTTAAAAATTAACTCTCTGGTCCTGACACAAACAAGTAACTTGAAGCCGTGAAAGCACGCGTTATTAGGCAAACACAGTGCTCAGGGTTTTGTACCTATTTTGAACCGATTGTAGCGGTGTACTGTAGATAACGGTAAAACAAAGGATAGAACAAACCTGTGAAGAAATTTTATGGCGAGGAGCACATATGCAGTACTGTAAAAACTTTTTATTTGATTTATCCAGCGATGACGACCCGATAGACAGCACTGGTTGTTTGTCTTCTGTCTTGGTCACTTGGCTAAGCAAAGCCATTTACAAAGCAAGGAAAGAAATAAATTATGAAGATTTGCCAACCTTGTCAAAATTTGATCTTGTGTCAATCACTGGCGCGCGGTAAGTTTTTTTTGTGGTTTTGTTTTACTTAAAATTTTGCAAAAGTTATTACAACATTTACTTGATAAATTAGTGATACGGTTTAAATCAGAATCGGGTAATACATTTATAATTGCAAGATTTCAAGCATTCGAAGGTTATAGTACGTAGGTCATCAGTTACCGATTTCGGTTATTAACCAAATGGGAAATTTCTAAAGGTTCAACAGGAGCAAATAAACAAACCGTTTATTATGGAGCTCAACTGTGAAAAGATGAAAGTTTTTTTTAGTTTGTTTTGTTACGTGCATGGCGTAAAAGTTTTCGAAACCAAAACCACGAATCCATATTTGTAAATGGTTGGAATGAAATAAAAAAACTTGTTGTGAAGCGTTTAGGGAATTCGGAACAACAAATTAATACAGGAATGTAGCAGGAAACAGGGGCCTTAGATAAATTATCAGTTGACGAAAACCAGTGAAATAAATGTTAGGTTGCAATGCAACAAAAAGAACACTTACCCTACAACAGTCATTGACGTTTTCACAAATGAAACGTGGTTGGTAACTACACCTTGTGCTTTCGGGAAGCTTCGGTTGTCCAAAACAACTGTTTTTCCTCGCAATAACGTACTACTCTCTTAAACTACACTTTATCTATAAGTTTCTTTAAATTCGACTTGGATGTCCTTTTTGTTAAAAAAAGTATTATTAATGCGCAATTCACGCGTCGGATGATTTTCTTGACGTTACTGCAAATGGTTGTTAGTTGCGCCGCACGCAGCGTGAACGTTTTACTGTTTTACTGATCTTGGAACAGGCTCCGTCAATTATACTTTGAAGCGGAAAAGAAGCAGACTAAGACTCCGGTAGCGCGGAAGGTCGTGTTTCGATTTTGCCAGACTCGATTTCTCATTTCATTTGCTTTGTGTGCACTTTCACTGATGACAGGAAGCGTTGGACCGGTTAGTGTCTTCTCTGCGTCCAGCTGCCAATGCAGCTAACATTTTGTAAACAACTGTAGTTATGGTAGCAGACATGGGCGTCAGAAGGATTTTTGCAGGCGGGGAGCAGTATTCGATTTTTCAAGCGTGAGCCAACGGATGTTTTCCAGGGGGTGGTTGAAGGTTGGTTTTATCAACTCAAACCGAGAGAAAAATATATTTCAACGCAAAAATTAATAAGAAAATATCGAATTTCCAAATCTAGGGGAAGGGCTGTGGCACCCAGCGACCCCCTTCCGACGCTCATGGTAACAGAGTATCACGTGCTTTCCGACCGCTTTTCAAAATGTCACTCATCGCATCTCACAATCTTGTTTTTGTGATAGTATAAGTTAAAACCCATCACTATTGGTTCGTATTTAACCAGTTGCTTTTGCTTTTGGAAAGGCGTTCATGGTGAACGCATTAGTAAACTTCACCAGCGAGAAGACACCGTCTTTTGTTTACGGAATCGGACTTTGCTTTGCGTTACTTGGAGTTGATTTGTTCAGGAGCCTGACTTTCGGCTCTTCGTGGATGATCAACATCAGGTATCAGTCATCAACACAAACTGGAATCTCTGATAAATGAATTCATATTCTTTAGAAATTTCATTTTTTATTTACTTTTGTTTATGGAAAAATAATAAGAAAATAAATACTATTACGAAATAAGTAATATGTAACGCTGCAAAGTTTGTTCTGCTACCTACGTATAGGTTTTGCGGAACAATACAACCTAACCCAAATAATGGGATGCAAATTGAAAAAAAATTTGTACAAAAAAATTGTTTCTTTAGCGTGTTACTCACGAGATATGAAACAATTATGCCAGGAACCAATGGCTGTGAAGGATCCAGTTACAATTTTCAAACAATTTTGAATTTAAAATATAGCTTTCAAATATGGAAAGAAACTCACTGTGTACAGAAGCACATTACAACACGCCACTGCCAAACAAGATAATGAAATAAACATCACTATCAACCAGATTCACAAACTCAGGACTACATCTCCAAGTTTCATAAGTCAAGTACTTGCGAAAGTTGCTGACTTTTAAAAAGTCTTTTAAAATGCACTTACAGTGGTAGCTGAAAAACAATGTTCATTTCATTGTGACCCAGACAAAGCTTAAGAAAGTTTCTGTTTAATATTTCTGCTAGCTTCAAATCTTAGCGTGATTGTACTGATAAATGAATTGGCTTCAACATTGCAGGACTTCAATTAGACTTCGATCGTCGCTTTCAAGTTTGCTCTATTCAAAACTTATCAGACTGAAAGGTCTTCAAGACAAGTCTATGGGAGAGGTACAGTATGTTTGTAAAATGTGAACACTTATGCGGTCCAAACGACAGCGTGCGAAAACAAGCAAGCATCAGAAAATTACCTGTTGTGAAATTACCTTGAGGTATGCAAATAAATCTAGAAAATGGTTTTGGTTTGCAGGTAATTAACATCCTGGTGAACGACTTGCAGAGAGTTTTCGAAATGTTCCTCTACTTGAATTTCTTCTGCAGCGCGCCTTTCGGTGTTGCTGCTGGTATGGTGTATGCCGGATTTGTAATTGGGTGGACTGCTGTTGTCGGCTTGCTGTGCTACTTGTTAGTAGTTCCGATGCAGGTTAGCAAACGTTGATGTGCTGTCGGTAGTAACTGCACGTATTGTCGCTTGTAGTAAATGCGTTGCACGTCTGTTATTGTTGGTAGTAGCTTCAACAAATCAATTAATAATGATTTGTGCAAACGAGTAACGCAAGGGCATGTAGCACGACGTCTTTTACGAGGAAGGGAAAGCCCATTAGCACAGTCTGCTTCGACAAGCAAAGGAGAAAGCGTTTTAGCTACTTACTTTGTCTTGACAAAATAAGAAACAAGCATTAATGGCAAATACTTTCACTTAATGCATATCGCCTTTTCCAAAATAACACTTTTGATGCTAAGCAAATAAGAGTAAAGCAAGTTAAGTGGCCTGTATTGATAAAATTTCATCGTATATTGTAGTTGTAAAAAGTTTATTTTTAAAAAAATTTCAAACAGTGAAAAAAGTTTGCTGTTCTTTCAGCTTAAATCATAATTTATTCTATCTGAAAAAGCGCAGACTGGTTTATTTTTATCAAGTAATCCCTCCCTTGAAAGGAAAGTCCATCTTTGTGGGGAGCAACTCAACATGTAATGTAAAATAGGTTGTATTTGAATGATAAAGATATACACTTGGTATGCAATGTTGCAGGTCGCAATTATGAAACTTGGCTACCGTTGTCGGGCAAAGGCAATCGTTTTCACTGATAGACGAGTTCGGGTGATACACGAAATACTGACTTGCATCAAACTCATCAAGTTCTACGCGTGGGAACAAAACTTCGAGAAATCAGTTGGTACATGGTTGTGTTTAAAAATAAGGTCCTTGGATAACGAATTCACCATTGTTATTGCTAGAGCTATTGTTTAATCCAACATCAAGTTACGAATCCTGGTTTGAGTCATTTAAAGGAGCACTGGAATAAACCAATCAGGTGAAGAAGATAGAAATGTGCCCTGTGCTGGGATAAGTTTTAACCGTGTCATGAAAAAAGTCGAAAAATAGGGCATGCACAAAATGTTTTGGAACTGTGTGTAAATTTTCGAATCATTCAGTTACAAAAATGTGGAGAAGATTTGACGAGAAAGGCATCGGATTTTAATGCAGCTTGTAAAAATAGGATTATTAAAGTTGTGAACAGGCGTTTTGCAAATCGTAACATATAAGCTCGACCAGAAAATGTGAAGATTCGATTTTTGTATACCGTAAGTGCAAATACGCAATTCTTTTTAGTAAATATGAGGTTAATCTTTTCAATTCAGGATGGATACAATGAGTAAATTTGATTCTCGCTCAGCAGCGTTTCTCAATTGATTTTTCAGCTTGTCTGCGAGAACAGGAAGCAGTCTTTTTGAGACAGAGCGCCACCCTCCACAACATCACTAGCGGTGTGAATCAAGTTACTCCAACACTAGTTTCGGTCATCACTCTGCTAGTTCATACAGCTTTGGGGTATAGTCTTACAGCAGCACAGGTAAATATGCTTTTAAAACCAAAAATTCGACTGTGTCTACAAGCAATTTTTTTGTGCCACATGCTGAAACTTAAGTGCGTTTTAGTTTAACTTTCCACTAATTTGTTTGATCTAAGAAGTTAAGAAAACATAAACGTTGCTTTCCATATTTGAAATTTGACGTTCGGTGCAATGCTGGTTATTTTGTTTATGATTGAATTGTTAATCGGACGTTTGTGTTTCAGTAAAATTATTTTGGAAGATGAAGTGAAAAAATATATAAATACATCCACTGAACATTTGAGATTTTTTTGAAACACCGAAGCACTGGCATCGACAAACAACCCGACATAGTGACTTCAGTAAAATAGTAGTGCAGTAAACCAATTTTCAAAAAAACATTTGCAGTTATGACAAAAACTGAGCTTGAAATGCTTTTGACAAAATCAAATGAAACCTGCAAATTGCGATTAAGATTTTGATCTTCACCTGCCTATCTCAGGTAAGCAGGCCACAAGAAGAAATCACAAAAAAGCAGTGATGTGCCCGATTCATGTTTGTCCAGTCATAGACACAAGCCCTTCGAGTCAGAGTTAACTCAGAGTCATCTAACATTTTTTGAGTCATCTCAGAGTGGAGTCATGACCTGGTCGAGTCACAAGAACTGTCGAGTCACATGGAGTCAGTGGTTTGCAAGCTCGAGTCAATGTCGAGACAAATGAAATTTAACATTTTTCTTTTTTTGCTACAAAATGGTGCTCAACAAGCTAAAAATGGTGCCCAATGTTGTTTCAGCAGGTTTGTTAACAGGTTATTTAGATCTAAGTTTCTTGTGAAAGCGTGAAAGCAGTCTCCATTTTACTTGTCTCCTTCACTCTCAGTCATTTCCACAAGTCTTGTCCAACCTTGCCACAAGAAATGTATTACCATGTCTTTCGCATGCCCAATAAATGACCAGAGATGAATGTGGAGTTGGATTTGTGTTTAAATCTTTCTGCATTCTATTATTTGATGGATTTGTTTTTATAATTTCTGTTTAAACGGATTTGGATTGGTGTCTATAATATTATTTTGAACTTCTTCGCAACTTTCGGATCAATTTCGGGACTGCAGATGACTGTATTGAAAAGTTTGGTTAAGTGCTGTTTCCCAAATCCGTCGCGATTTTATACTGTGTTTGTTTAAATGTTGAGCCTTGTCTATGACCAGCGAAACATGTCTCCTCTTTCATGTATCATGTCATCAAAGTTACAGAATTAGTCTGACTCTCATTGATCCAGTCCCCTTTTCTCTCTCATCATTAAGGCCAATCTGCACTGAGAAGTTGCCAGGAGTAGCCGCGCACGATTCATTATTTGTTGTATCGCGCTCTGGAGTTGCCGTGCCGAGCCGTGCACGAGCGCAGAATTAATCGACGCAACAAAACAAACAAAGAATCGTGCGCGGCTACTCCTGGCAACAGTGTAGATTGGCCTTTACACATACCGCAATACCTAATACCTAGGCCTTATGACGTTTAGCACAGTTCATCATTGTTTATGTGCAATGTGTAGCCGAGTTCTAATGAGTCGTTTCTGTTGCATTCCGGTTAGTCTTCTGCTTTGATATCTTACACGCTATTGCTAAGCTTCACAGAGCTTCTCATTGCATCGCTTGCTAACAGTGATTATTTTGAAGTCTCTGCAGTGTCAGTTGTTATGATGCTGTGAGCCAAAGACTGAACACAAGTTGGCTTGAATTAATTTATACTCGTAGACTGTTTCTTGTCTTTGAATCTTTGAGTTGGATTACATATGGATCTTGCATAATAACAGTGAGAGGAATTTCGATTTAGGCAAGATTTGGTTTTCGGATTTCCACTTGATTTTGAAATAAATTTTTTGGATTGGGTTTGGATTTGAAAATCATAAACCCTTCATCACTGGAAAAGTTTCAAAGTAAAAGTATGAGGCCGACTGCCATGATCACAATCTACATTAAACCGCGACAATGTGTTTAATGTAATGTCCTGCTGGCAGTGGCGTACGCAGAAAATTTTCATGGGGTGGGTTGATTCAGTGGCGTATAGTGGTCATTTGTATTTGGTGTGGGCTATTTGTGACGTCAGAATTTAACGTCATATTCCTACTTCCAAGCCAACGTTTTGGTGAAGTTTGTTGACATAATTCATATTTTTCTTCATCCACTCCCCTTATTTTATGTGTCATTGCACTGAATATAAACTATTAACGCTCCAAGTTAGGCTATCCGAGGAAAATAAACTAAACGCCACGACACAGCAATTCATAACTATAAAAATATCAGGCTGCGTGTTAAAACAGGGGAATAAAACACACTCATCAATGCGCCAAGCAATTTACAACTGCAAAATCAGGCTGCGCTAATGTCTTGTCGAATACGAGCAGTCGAGCATAGAAAGTGTGCGGCTGGACTGGCTGGAGCACACCCCGGTTTGAAAGATCGGTTCTTGCTAAACTACACAAGAATTGAGAATGAGCATGAAGTACGCAAGAAAACTTTCGATTTTTTGTTCCTTATGGAAGTCCAGCTAACTTTAGTTTTCATTTTTCCCTGCTGAGACATTATCAAATGCCTGAATGCTTTTGTATTAACAACTGCTGTTTTTGAACTTGCAACAGTTTTATCATGCTACAGAAATTGTTAATATAGCCAACGGGGTCAACGCTTGCACTGATCAGCCTTAGCAGACAAAAAATGCAATTGTTTCGGATAAAGTGAACTATCGCGGAACACAATCTTAAACATGCGTGGTGGACGAAAGGTCTGCAAAAAGTGGTGAGATGGTTTCTGGATGCAGACGATAACGCAGATTCCTACCGAAACGTAATCATTACTTTTTGGCCCATTTACAATGTTCCTTGAAATTTGCATGCATATCTATTCCGTGGTATCTGCATTACGTCGACAAATTAACAAGCAAAAAGTATGCGAAAACAATTAATCTCCTTTGCACAGGTAATAAAGTTTTTGTAAAATATCAAGCTCAAGGGTGGGGTTTAACCCAAAGCCCCCTTTGCGTACGCCCTTTCCTGCTCCCCCTCAGTGAAAAGCAAAGTCCTAGCCCTAACTCCGTGATAGGTGGGAACACTTGATCCTTAAAAGGTAGTATAACACCTCTAGTAGACACAGTGAGAGTCAATACAGAACGTTTTCGCCAAAACCAATCATCAATGAAGCACAAAAAGCTCATTTCTTTATGTGCAAACGAACTGGGTTTGTTAATCAGATGTTTGCCGATTTTGTAAAATTGACTCTGACACAAGCCTCGAGTCATTGATTATGACTCGAGTCGAGTCATTGGCTAGAGTCACGTTATCACTGCTAAAAGTGCTTCTAACAAAGTCTGACGTCTCAAAAGGTGATATTTTATTTTTGAGACTACGTCTTAGCTCATGAAAAACCTGTCCTGCTAGTGCGTATAAGCCGCCTTTTGAATCCTAGACTTTTTGTTTTTTGTTGTTGCAACAATCATTTAATAATTGATTAAATTGAAACATAGCTAATAGTACTACACATTGCGCTGGTTCAGTGGCATATGGTTGTTGTTGATCTGATGAAGCCTAGATAAAATTTCAAAATGAAAAAATTTTGACAATTTCGCGATAGGAAGTTAAAGGAAGATTGTGTGTTTGTTTTCGCATTTGGAGCATTGCTCATGTAAACACAAAGCAATGCTGACTTAAAATTTATGTTTGCCGTGCAGGAGTTGTAGCTTGTATGTTTCAACGCGCCAATTATTTAATACAAGCTGTACTTTGAATGCTTTTTAATCTAGGGCTGCTTTTATTGCATCTTGCATTTATTTGTTTTCAGGCATTTACAACAATAGCCATTTTCAGTTCAATGCGTTTGTCCATTGGCGCCCTCGCTTTACCAATGAAAGCGATTGCTGAGGTCAGATTACTTTGAATTTAGAGCTTCTGTTATTACTAGTTATCAAGTACCAAGATCATAGCTCTGAGTAGAAACTCCCTAAGTACATTATTAGGTTGCTGTACTTGAAGGCTAAGCGAAACATCGTGCTGAGAAAAGAATGTTATTTATGATTATAGGCGAAAAATTTCACTGAGTTTGATTTTCTTAAATTTTTTTTCTGTTGCAGGAAGCTTTTAGCAGCTACTTTGATGGTTTTTCCTGGTATATATGGAATATGCTATTACCAAAAAAAACTACTCATTTTGCAATATCCTTTCTTGAAATTCGTGTATAATTTAAAAAATTTTTAAATTTCGTAATGGGATTTACGATGTACATTTTAAAAATTTTATGACTTTGCCAGGCTCATAAACTTAGCGAGTACAGGTGTATATCATCCACTGTGTTTCTACAAACGTGTGGCATATAACATTCACACACCCTAAAAAGTCAAAATTTATGATGGTATATTATGCAAAAGAGCAGTAATAATTATACGTTTTAGCCTGTTTTAAACGTCGAAGCAGATCAGTTCCGTGCGGGCCAGGTGTTCAATACTTTCAATCAGTAAAATAATTCACGCCTTAGAATTGGCATATTCCTATATGACCTTTACTGTACATTGCGATTCACTCAAATTTTTAGTGGTTTATGCATCAGCAAAACTCATCTGTTCATCATTAATTTACAGTACGTAGTGGACAACTGAAGTTGAGATTTTTGAAGCACTCAAATCTTAGAATGGGTTATGTCAAACACCATAGCGGAGTCAGACTGGAAGCTTGTGTTGACGCTCTGGGTGTTCCAAGAACAATTTAACCTCCTCAGTCAGCTTCCTTAATTTGGGTCTTTGACAGAATTGATTCTGCAGTGAGAAAGTTGAAATATTTTTCCACAAATATCTTTCCAAAACATAATGCTTAGCAAATAAAAGTTTAATAACTTCTACTTAGTATTCCAATAAAAATTGCTTTGCCATTTCAGGCTTTGGTGGGATTTGAGAGAATCGACTCTCTTTTGACAATGGAAGAGAAAGCAGTGGAGAAGGTTTCACCACCGTCAGAAAATGATGCGGTTGTTTTGAAAACCTTAACAGTTGCTGTTTCTGATGTAAAGGTGTGCCACACCAATGGACTGTTATTCTTTTTAATCAAGGCGGTGTGCGCATGAACCTTGCAATTAGTTCATTTGCTTTACAGTTAAAAAGGAAGTACTGTAAGTATGGCCTTTGTTTTTCTGAATTGCTTATTACTTGCTTTGGCTAGGAATAACATTTAAAGTTAACTAAAACATTGCCCCGAATGTAAACCGGGAAATATTTGTCAGATTTACGCTCTATGGCGATTTCATCATTGTCAGTAGTATTTCTATCGATACGACAAATTTTTCACTTCCAAATATTTTTGTAATGGCTGTGGATTTCAATAAAAGTGTTAGTAGTAGTTAGTACTGTGTGGTACAATGATATAGCGTATACGCGTTTCAAATATCAACAGACTAGAAGATCTAAAAACGCTTTGACGAAACAGTACTGCAGCTTTGCCAGCTTCTTGCGCTGCAGTTGAAGCAATATTGAAACAATGCTATTGCAACGATACATCTAAAAAGGTCCATGCTTCGAGGAGCACAAAACGGGGGTGTGAGGCTGACCACTAGCGATACCTAGCGGTATTGAAAAAATGCAGTTGAAATTACTTCTGAGTAGCTTTGTAATTTCCTGCGGAATCATTTCTTTTGAAAAATTCACCACCGCAAATTTCAAACCGACGAAAACTGCTGAAAACGTTAGCTATGATAGCACAATTACCTTTCGCGAAGTAGCAGGTTGTCCGTTTTTCTATTTTACGTTCATGCGTAATAACAGTGCAGTTTTTTAAGGTTGGATTGTTATTTGCCATTGCTGCGTGTGAATGAACAATTCTTCGTCGCATTTTGCTGCAGTTCTAGTAAACCTACGTTTGACGGTGTAGGGAGCTTCTGTGGATAAGGACTGCAACTCTAGCTCTCACGCAAACCGCTCTGAAAAAGTCGAAGGAGAATTCGTGGTGTTAACAAACATCAACATGAAAATAAAGAAAGGCAGGCAAGCAGAAGATTGTAATTTTTTTCAGTCTGAACGTGACTCTCATGAATGACTTCCGCCCTTCAAAAACAGATTGGTTGGCATCTGCGGACCAGTAGGATGTGGAAAAACTTCGTTGTTATCTGCCATCCTGGGAGAACTGCAAGTTCAAGAAGGCACTGTAGATGTCAACGGTAAACTGGCTTACGTACCACAACAGGCCTGGATCTTCCACGACACTGTTCGAGAAAATATACTGTTTGGAGAAGATTGGAATAAAGCCAAATATAACCGAAGTAAGTTGATGTGTTTGAAGCGCAATTTCAAAAATTTAGCTTGTTAAAAAAACAAAATTTTGTCATCAACGAGAAAAGATTTTGTCGCTGTTCTGCGTACACATGGACCAGAGTAAAACGCAAAACAAGCATTCCAGAAATGAGGCCAGTAACGATTTATTGAAGTGTCACCGCTCTGTTTTAGCTAAGTGGGCCTTAAACCTTTGCACCGGTCATGTAGGCAAAGTATGACGTTGCTTCTCTTTTTTGTATCGAAAAGCAATGTTATATTCTTATGTGGGCGAAGTATGACATTTTGACATTGCGTTGTTTCAAATGTTTCGAAATTTTCATAATCACATTATTAACCTATGAGTTTACGAAGCCTTATTTTCTAGTCATAAACGCATGTAGTTTGAGGGACGATATGCGTGTTTGGTCGAGTCGCGATTTAACCGAAGTGGGAGAACGAGGAATCAACCTCTCTGGTGGACAAAAGCAAAGAATCAGTCTTGCAAGGTGAACGTTCTACGACGTTGTTCGAGTTCAATCACATTGGTAGTGGTTGCTGTTTTTGCCTGGCTCCACTGGATGCAGAGTCAAATCAACTCAGACGTGAACCAAGTTATGCATGAACATAGAGAAAGCCAAAAAATAGTATAGCTGTTCTTGCACTGCAAACGTCCTACTTAATTTGGTAATTCATACTGAAAAAACAATGTTAATTCTTTCTGTAGGCTTGTCCATGGGACATTTTTTCTGTCCTCCCCCATGGAGAATTGAGACAGTCTCATCCCGTAAGATTTTGAACAAATAAGCATACAAACTACATTTATCATGTGCATTTTTAATGTATAGCATCTACAAAACTGCGGCTAAGTACCTCAAATCCCTGTGGGGACCACGGCTGACGGGTTTTTACAAAAAGTGAAAGGAGAAGTCCAAATACGAAGGTTGCGAGAAACTGTGAAAAATCTTGAAATGCTTTGTGCTATAAGCAGTGGGTGGAAAACAAAACAGTGGATGTGAACGCTAACACGGCTACGGTACCAGTGGCATATGAAACAAATTTTAAGTCCACTGTTCCATCCCATAGTAGCAAAACCGTTGGAAATCTACTCCATGTACAAGCCTGTATTTCCGTAAATAATAAACATTGCTGATATGGGTATGAACTTGTTGTGTTTCACGCATGCGCAGCGAACTTGTTGGTTACGATAATTTCATGGTTCTTTGACTGACAGGGCCGCGTACAGTGACAGAGATATAGTTCTTTTGGACGATCCTCTTTCTGCCGTTGACGCCCATGTTGGAAAGCACATATTCTTCGAATGCATCAAGAAACAGTTAGCTGGAAAAACTATCCTGTTCGTCACTCATCAGTTGCAGTACCTCAAAGACTGCGATGAAGTCATCATGCTTAAAAACGGAAGGGTAATTGAAGAAACGAAAGACAAGATTTTGCGGATACTGGAAAATGAAAAAATAGAAAAGAAAAGGTAAGATCTCATTTTGTCAGTAACATAGCAACATACCTAAATTCTATCTCATTCTATTAAATAAATTGGAAAAATATGAGGATTGTCAGCTTTAGCATTAAATTTGTTGAAAGAACGAACACAGTTTTGACAGTACATATTTTGTGAGTATTTGTTTTCAACTAGCTCGCAATAATTTGACCACAGGAAAGATTATTTCATTAGTTGCACTACCACTCGAATACCAAAAACAATTAAATTTTCAAAAGTAGCTTTGGGTGAATTTGCATGTTGTACGAATGCCAGCTATGGCGGAAATTCTGTTGAGTGTGATATTTCTAAATGCTGTTCGTATATTCTCAGGAACAGATTTTCTTCGAAAGATGCCGAAGAAAGGATGAGTGATGAGCAGCATGCTGATGTTTTCAATGAAGATCATGGTAAAAGTCGCTTTGTACAGTCGTTGTTTTCAGTAAGTTATTGACTTAAATGCCAAGTTTGATACTAGCAGGAAACAAGAAACGGTAAGGAAAGGTGGGAAAAAATATGATTTCCAGAAAGAATTGTCGCATTGTCATGTTGGCTATCAAGCGTTTCATCAAGAAAACATAGACAAATATTTACATAGATGAAACCAATCTGAAATTATTTTTTGACAGAAGGTGGATTAAGAATAATCCAAAACGTCTCAAAATAAAACATGTATAGTTTTTTGAAGGCTTTTTCAGTGTTAATGAAACCAGTCTGTTTCACGCTTGGTTATTGGTAAAACCACCTCATCGAGTCTTGCGCTGTTGTTCTCTTTCTTACAAGCTCAGATTGTCTGTTTTTATATAAGTGCTTTACTGCGCTCTTGTTATTTCAGTAATTTGTTAAAACGTGGAGTTTAAAACAACACAACCTCCCTAGCGTGGTGTACAGACATTTATTCACGCGTCATTTCATCACGCGACAATTAATCGCTGACATTTAATCACTACATATTTAATCACGCAGATAATTAAACACCCGGACATTTAATCCCTTAGCCTGGAATTTATCACCAGAAAGTTCAACACGCACATTTGTACACAACAAATATTTTTTTCCTATTTTTTTCAATTTTTTTTTTTCACAATACATCTTGCACTCGCTCATGGCATAAATCCTGCCGCCATTTACTGCCATGTACAAAACAAGATCTACGTTGTGCATGATCGCAATTGAATGTCTGCTAAACACCTGCTCCGAGCTCGCATGTTGCAGTTATACCTGCACTCTCAAAATCTAGCAGTATTCTCTCAAGAGAAGACAAAATCATCATTTTTTACTTCATCATGCGATCTCGGTTTAGGTGTTGAGCAGCCATTCGATTGTCTCATCATCCAGAACCGTCAGGCCATGCAGTCCACAGGGAGGCCGATGTGTTGGGGAAGTCGAACATGGTCGAGTCTATAGGGAGGTCGAACATGGTCGACGGTCTGTTCTTCTGTTCCACAGTTACAAGTCACAGAATGGGCCTTGTGAAAGTAGGAGTGAAACGTCCCACACTGGTGCGGAGACGGTTAAGCGGGACTCACGGTGTTCTCGGAATGGCCATTCAGGGAGGGTGTTTGCCGATGTCGGGGATGAAAGAGCGGAGTCTCTTAGTGTTCTCCAACCACAACGCATTCCATCGGTGATGCGCTCAGAGCGCCGCACTTCTGCTGTTATCATCAGATGAACTGATGAGTTGTTGTGCGTCGGGTAAAAATAGTGATTCGATTTGAGGCGCCGTGCATTCGCACTCGATGGACGGGTGAGCGCTGAGTGGAGCAGGTGTCCAGGCTCCATGGCATGGCGCGGTGGATAATTCGCTTAAATAGATAATCTTACATCCGCTGTAATTCTTACCCATAACACTATAATCAACAAAATGTAACGTGCTGACACTCAGAACCACTGTGACAAACTGTCAATTAATACCTTGATCTTCAAAGCGGCAGGGTTTCCTGTGTTCTCTTTCTGATGATTGCCCAGTGGCTAATTCTTCAAATATTAATCTGTTTATTTGAGAATAACATAATGCTTGAAGCCTATTATTTTTATATTTTGAATTCATCATTTTTCACACTTTATTGCCATGCTGTTTGTTCACCACGGCCTATTGTTTTCAATTGTTAATTTCAAAGGTGACGTGCTTTTGGAAACAAGAGAGAAAACAAAAACATCGATGAGGAAAACAAAAAGATGTAAGAAAAATTTGTTATGCTGCTTTTTATGAGTTATATATGCAAACATTTTCTGTCCGTGCTGTACTTTTGACTAACGTGGTAATCTAAAGAGCAATCGCGTTTGTGTATTGCACTGTTAATGATTAAAGCATAAACGCACGCAAAATTCCAACTTCTTTGTATGTATTTTGACTTCAGCGCATGACAGAAGATCAACCTTAGGCTCTCTTGCTGAAGAGAACGTTATGACTATGATGATGGATGAAAATCAAGAGTTTGGAAAAATTTGCTGGAAAACCTACAAGGCTTACATAAATGCAGCCGGAGGGTACGATGTAGAAAAGTTGGTCAATGATTTTTCTATCCATGGCATGTCTTGTTATATTCGACATCACACCAAGATTAACGCAACAAGAATAACTCAAAGTAATATCCAGTTCTGATCATGCAGATTGATACAATTGTGATTGTGTGCTATGAAGAAACCGTTGTTTGTTTTACTGTGATAAATTGTTGTTTCAAAATCATATATCAGTCATGTTCCGCAGCTGCTTCGTAATCAGCTTCTTATTTTTTCTCATCTTCGCATTTGTCTTCACGATCAACCTCACAACGTTCTGGATGACGTATTGGATTAAAGAAGGCGGACAGGTGATTTCATCGCATGTGCTTGGTCTCCAGTATATAGGAATCAATGCATTACGTAACAAAAAAGCGTTGCGATGCAAATATGCGATGCCTGATGCGCACATACTGTACATAACAACCATAGTTTTTGCGTGAACAGCTGTTGCAAGCGTACAACTTGAAAGTTTTTATCCGCCACGCAATAGGAAACGCTGAACTAAAGAGTGGCGACAGTCACATGCGGAATAGACACACGCATGCTCGAAGACGTGCTGCTCTCGGATCACACGCGCACTGCAGACAAAAATCCACACTTCACCATGACATAGGCGTACGAGGCGGGGGGTCGGGGAGGGCGGCCGCCCCCCCGGGCTTGAAAATTTTCAGG
>Ga0210059_1003313_pt1 | contig 25694 bp, 12 predicted proteins | sample Ectturendosymbi2_FD_188042 | JGI IMG/M metagenome (GOLD analysis project Ga0210059, IMG submission 188042) | Ecteinascidia turbinata endosymbiont from Florida, USA - Sample 2 (SPAdes) (version 2) | ecosystem: Host-associated > Tunicates > Ascidians > Unclassified | place: Key West, Florida... | reverse complement strand
AAAGTCAGCCTCCGATAAAATCGGTAAGTTGCACGATGACTTGGCCTTCTATGAAGAATGCCATGGATGCTAGTTATGCTTTATCTCGTTCTCTCGCGCTACTGATATCGCACGTTCATTCAGACTTATAGTGCAACTTCACCGCTTAAATCCACATTGGGAAATGGACAAAACGTTTTCGCCAAGTTACTCTCCAAGTCAAATAACCTATGTGGAAGCGGAAGGATTTTCGCGCTTCCGCATCCCTGGTTATGAAACACATAGCTGACTGGTCAGGTAACAATCAAACTAACATCGTTCTGTATAACGCTTTACTGCACCAACTATTCAAAATCACTGAAATTGTCACTAGTTGGAGTTAAACGTTGCGGTTCTCACGAAGATTATGAATGTGCAGGTACTTTGTTTGAGTCTAATGTTCTAAATAATATAAAAGAGTAGAGAAACAGGTTGGGTAACCCAATCGTTGGATGATTATTATCACAAAAAAGATACCAAACAATAACGTTTACCAGCCTATGCATAAGCACCCGGGGTTTTGGACGTTTCTCGTACAGCATGCGTTAAGTAGTTCTATAATACTGTATTGGTTGTGTTGCAACCTCTCCGGTGGTGTTGCGTTGATTGTGTGATTCACCACGAACGGGATGTGCGTGAAGAACAACCCCATACATATATGTGGCGCGAACAAGCAATAATAGAGTGACCATGGCATGTGAACTCTATTGTTGCTTGCTGCCACAGTGCGAAGCTTTGCGCATATGCCGCTCGGGATTTCCGATCGCAACAGTTGTAAGCGACCAATACCGACACAGCTATCGGAAAATACGCAATTGGTCAAACTCCAGTTTTCAAAAGAAAAACTTCAGCATTTTTGAAGATTGTAAAAATGGCCCAACAATCATAAAACATTGCTACCACTAAATCATCGCATCGACTTTCGCGGCGGTAACGGATATAAATTGCAAGTTGCTGTCAGGTTTAGCCTGGTGAATTTTCGTCGAGAACGGTGACAAAACCCTCCAACCGTATTGTGTTATTATTATCAAAATGCCTTGCAACAAGCAGGCCTATTCATGGCCTTCGGTATAGCATTGTTAAACCACTGTTTCGCAGGCAAAAACATGCTGGCAGTCCTTCATCACGTGTTTTACAATATTTGGTTGACACCGTGAGACGAGCAAAACAATGTAGAGTTATTGAAGTGTGCTCTGCTGTAAAAATACTGGAAATATGACGGTTGCGAGATGATTTACGTGCAATTAATGGCTAGTAAAATTAGTAAGAGCTAGCCGGTAAGTTGTAAAACGTGCTTATCGTGTTTTTTCAGTCAGTTCGAGTGTTTTGCTGTACTGTGTTCATCTGACTTAAGGCAGAGTATAGCAGAGCAATAGGCTCGGAAAGGAGTAACTTACACCAGCGAGTAAGCTCAAACACCCAAACTTGGCTAAATTAAAGAGTCCAAAATATCCTTTTTGCCACCTGTTGTTTGAGACCTGCTATGAAGTCATTCTGTTGCGGAGATCACGCCGAAAGTTATATTGCGCAAAAGCTACTACGTGAAATACCTTTTTGCCAGCTAGTTAGCATAAGCTAATGCAATTCCACCAACTAGGAACGTCTCATCGATATCCAAAGCGACGTAGCCCGTGCTATGTTTCATACACACGGATGGTCTAATTTTTTGATTAAGTGCAGTGAGCGTTTTCCAGAACTTTAGGGAAAAGTGAAGCTATTGTTACTGGCGTTTTCCACGAAGTACTTTGCTGCGCGAATTTTCTGCCAAATACTACACACGCGTAATAAATACCGCAATCGTCTTCACATGAACAAGACCGGTGGTAACGCTATAAGACTTAAGACGACCAGCTTGCGAACTGCTTTGAAAAAACTTGCAGATAAACATCATCGCAAAGTTCGCATGAGTTGGAACCGGCTGTTTTTTGGAAATGAATAACATTTATTCTTCGAATGCATTAGCATGCGTTTTGTTTGTTCGTTTTATGCTGATTAGATTGCCCGTTTATATTTCATTAGCACTGAAATTATTTTCAGAACAAAAATAATATTTTAAGACAACGCAAAAATTATACGTAGGGGGCGATTTTCAAACAAAGTTACCGTAGGGAGGCAATTGTACAAAAAAGGTTGAAGAGCACTGTATTAACCGAACAAAACGCTTCTAAGGGATAGAATGAGGTGACGAGCTGAGCAAATTGACGAACAGAAATGTACACAAAAGATAGGAATTCTGCCGGGACCGACGAAAAAGTAACGAATTAAGCGAATTACACGATGACGAATTAGACAAGTTCTGCTGTATTTCGCATGTGGTTAAGGGCAGTGCTTGAAAGTTTTTAGGGCAAAAAAATCAGGGCACGTGCTGTATGTGGAAAAATCGATTACTTTCTGCTTTCTGCGTTAATAAAAACTATGCGGAGTATGGTGCGGTCACTGGAGATTCAGGTAGGACTACGGCAATATTAGAAAACGCAAAATTTTGTTATTGTGCTTTGGCGTCCTCTTTTTCGACACCCATCCTCTCAAACGCCAGATATGAATGAGACACTGTAAATGTTCGATTTCATTCGGTTTGAAAATAGTTCTATTAGCAGAGCGCTTTAAGAACGTGGTTCCAAACGATTCACTCGAAAACCGCAGCACTTCGTGTTCGCAAGTGAACTTCCCAGATAGACACCGCTTTTTACAGCATCGCGCGCATTACCATGGTTCTCAGGATGATTCGGCATTTTGTTCAGGAGGGGACACTTTTTTTTTAAACAAACACGTATATGTCGATTTTCCGCTTTTGCCGCCAAAAGTAATCGTAGGCGCCGGAAGTTCCTCCACAAAAGACAGATTAGAAAAGTGAGTTTTTAACTCGCTTGAAGTCCAGTTGCACGAAGTAATTAAGAACCATCCATCATCATCCATCAGTGCTGATATTTCCCTGATGTACTTCGAACGCTGTTCACGTGGGTTGTCTGGACAGAGACTGATGGCGTCGTAAGTGCCTTTGTCGAGACAAACAGCAAATTTACTTTGTTCGCGAGTGCTTGGCGTAGGTTTCGTTTTATCCCAAACGGAGTAACTGTCCAAAGGAGCAAATGGATCACCAGCACCATTTTGTTCCACGATGGGATTGATTAATGTTTCGCGTGTAATATCCAGTTTTAGCCACTTTGCATCATTTGAATCGTACCCTTCATCAGCGAACACTTCTCTGGCAAGTTCCAATGCACCTGTGTGAAGCAGACTATTGTCAACGTTATGCAATCACAAGAACGACGTGTCGATTTTTTTACTGGAAACCAACTGTATTGATCGGTATTGTTGACAAAGTCACTGAGCGAAAACGGCAGCTGATGCCAAAGTGTCATCTGCAATGAGTGCAAAAGTTGTGTTTTACCTAAAATCGTTTTTTGCTAGATTGTACCTGGTGGAATATAACTTTGCGTAGTGGGGTGAGCTAACTCGAAATATCTGCTTTGAAATACTTTTGGAAATAACCATGTTCCTCTTATTAAATACTGTGCGGTTCAGGGCTACCAAAGCTTATTTTTCACCGAAAGCGCAGACTGGATTCGGGTCTGGCATTTTTACGGGTCACTACATCAATTCAGAGTAACTATAAATAAACAAATTGGTGTTTGGTGGAACGTATCTTTTTGTTGGGTGGTTCCCAGCTTGTATAAACTCACGACGCACCAGTCCTATGCATAAAATCAAATGACGTACTGAACAAAAATATTCACGAATTGTTCTTTAATGCGCTTGCTTGTTGTGACAGAAAATGCGATGTTATGTTTGAAACAACTGAGCGTATTTCTCTCTACGCTTATCTATGAGCGATACTTTGTTTTATTATCGCAACAGCAGAAAAGCTAGCTTCGCACAAGCACGAAGTAGCAAGTGGAAATGGTTCTAAGCTGGTTAGCTGGATAATAAGCATGCGACGCCCTTGCAATGTCACAACGACGCCCCGGTTGGGAACCCCTGTTATTGTTGATAGCCACCATAACTACTAGAATTCAGTACGTGAGCACTGTTCAGTGCTTGGTTTAACCAATATCACAGGCAAGCATGGACCACACATTTGAAGTTTGTCACTGCATAGCAAATTCGAAATGAGCCAAAAAAAACAAGGCAGATTTCTTCGTAGTAGCCTATGAAAAACAACAGTTATTAAGCATTGGGTAACGCCCAGTCAAGTAGCTAAGCATTTTATTCACACTATGAAGTACCACATGGAATACTGTTTCCAATGGAGACACGATATCAACAATTCCATAATAACCCAAAGCATTTTGTGTTATATGCAAAGTGGCTCAAAAGTTAAGTTTTTTTTACACAATCGCGTTTCTAGTGTGATCGAATGTTTGTTTTAGAGCTATGCGATTTTCTTTAGGAATTTATGGTGAAATCCAATCACTACCAACTCAAGTAGATCTAAAACCACAAAAAAGGTTGCATATCAACATCTAGAGCTGCACACTACTGTTTTCCAATCCAAAATGAAAACGATCAACTTTCAGTTAGATGATTTTTATGCACTGATATATTTCATCAGTCTCTTTACAGATTTTTATAAGGTGTTTGTTAATTACACCCAAGTCAGGCACACAGTTATTACAAACACCATGCAAACACAAGTTTACTGAAGCAGTATTTTGTAAGGTGAATATGCTGCCTCATATTATTCATAACAATATAAACATCAAAAAACATAAAAAACGTCTAAATCAGAAAGCAAAAACCACACATTTACACACAGTTATTTATGACAAAAAGTTGTAGCGAACCTACCAAAAATATCTTTTTGCTGAAAAAAAACAAACAATTAAAACATATTTTGCAGACATGTTTGTAAGATTTTTATTTAATTAAGATAAGCAAAACTTACTTTGTATGCTTCCTAGAACCATAACCTTATACATGGGAATTGGAAGAACTTTTTTTCAGTGGGGGGAAATAGTGGAATTTTCCAAAAAGATTTTTCCAAGGGATGGCCAAATGTGGTGAAATTTCATTTTACCCACTGGAAAGTCAGAAAACAACCTTTTCTGCCAATTTTAATTTAAAAAATGTTCACTTTCAAAACCCAGGGGCAGGGCCCTCTCCATTCGACACCCATGATCTCATATGTTAGTTTACATTCTTCATGATTGAGCAGCATTGGTATATTAATTGTATTGGCATTTGTTAGCTTTGATACAGAAGTGGTAGAACTAGATACCACAAGGGTTAAACAGCAACATGACAGGAAGCTTTCTTGAAAAATGCAAGGTGCTATGGAGACATTGTTAAGAAGATTGAGTTTCCAAGAAATAAATGTGAAATGGCTGTGCTGTACCTACAACCTCAAACAATATTGTAACGTTGAAACATTTTTTGAACAAAATTTTAGAGTAAAAATCAAGACTACAATAAAAAACAAATCAGAAAAAGTTTTCTTAAGATTTTCATTATGCAGAGAAAGCAGTAAAAATCAACACACAAAAAAGAGTTAAGTCTTCAAGTACATTCTTACTTTCACAATAATCTACGCCCACCAAATGTGTAAAGCCAGACTTAGCAAGTTCTACCAGCAGAAGTCCATTTCCACAACCTATGTCCAACAGCGGTGAATTTTTTTTCAAAGAAGAACATCTTTCAATCCAGTTTGTCTGAAAACATTGAGCTTTTACATACAAATATTCTTCAATTACTAACTGACCTCTTGGTGACATAGCATGGCAACGATAATAACACTAAGCACTGGACATGCACTTGTTTATACAACTTCCTCACAAGTCAACTTGGCATAAATTCACATCAACTGATCAACTTCACAATTGAACCTGACACAAATTAAGCATTAGTTTCTGTTACAAAAAACACTTGTGCACTTTTGAGTTGAAAACATTTTAGACATAAATGTTTCATATAAAAAATAAACCTTGCTTATGCATTTTCAAAGCTAATATAGTCAAATACCATGTGTGGATCTTAGCAATACCCCTATATCATATGCTAACCTGTTCTACAGAGCAGGGTTGCAGAGTCGGAGCCAGAGTTGGAGGTTTTTGGTTGGAGTCGGATTCCTAACAACACTGGGAGTCGGAGTCGGATTTTTTTGTCCAACTCCGGATGTCCAATTGGATCATTTTTTACATCACATTCCTAAATTGGTAATTCTTGTTGAAGCTGTACAATTTTTTTTGAAACTCTTGTTTAAACAGAGATTTCTTGCTGTGTGCCACGATTTCTATTGATTTTAACAGCCAAATTTCATTTCCTTTATGTTGAGGAGTCAGAAATTTTGGAAAGATCGGAGTCGGGAGCTGAAGATTTAGCGAAGTCTGGAGTCGGATATTTTACCTCTGACTCCACAACCCTGCTACAGAGGAAATAACTTGTTCTGAAATAGAAACCACTATAGTACTGACCATTCGCTTTGTAGAACTTCGTCCAAACCATTCCGTTCCAGGATCACCAATGTCTCGAAACAAAACTAATTCTGTTTTGTAAGCATTGTCCCAGTGCTTAAATGTACCTAATTCTGATGAAGGCAATTCATTTTCACACATTGTTTTGATTCAACTCAAATGTTAGATCTACTGTATTGCTGTTCAGAAGAAAAATTTTAAGGTTAAAGCATAAAATAAAAAATAAATGTAATGAACTATTATAACAATAAATCACTTAATATATGGTCATGTTTTTTTCCAAAGCAGTAGTAAATCTGCAATGATAAAAGTAAATTACAATTAACAAAAGTTTTTCTGGCCAAGTGAAGTAGTAAGAGTATATTGTATGCAACCCAGCTGGTATGCTACAGAGATTAGCTTTGACCAGGCATTGAGTTATAGCTTACTGCCTAAAATTACTGAGTTATCAAAGAAAATGATAAATTTACACAAGAATGATGCACTAAACATTTACTGGATGATGTATGAAGATCATACACATATTAATCATTTGTTATTCCTGTCCTAAGATATGGACAAGCACAATCACAGATAGACATAGAAATTATATGCTCAAAATCTTGTTGTGGATCCTATTCATGAAAAGTGGCTGATAAAAATGGTGAAACACATCACTAGGGATACTATTACTCAATACCCATACCCACATATCCACTCTCCTTGCATGATAGGGTTGTCCTACTCAAAAGAGAAAAGATCACCTGTGATGAATTGTTCAAAAAGCAATCAGAAGATTGCACAGAGAACGTCATTGATTATTTGATTAAATGTTTCATATGACTCAGCTAATGGATAAGAACAATACTATACAAAGAGCCATAATGCTAACAAGTAACCAGTTTTCAGTGTAATTTATAACAAATAAAAACACAATGGCAAAATGGCTGATCAATGCAAACAAAGGTTGTCATTGTGTCACATACTATAGGACTGGTAAAAGACAACGGCGGTCATTTAGTCAACCAACCCTACTTACTTATTACTTTTTCACAAGCATTTAAAAACAATAGTTAAAAGTTGAATAAGCACAGCTGTAAAAACAAAACAAATAAACACAGAACACATTGAGGAAAAATTACACTAGGTGAAAAAGTATGCCTAGCTATTTACACTTAGAGTGGATCTAGCCTAATTAAAAAAAAATTGTGTAGGTCAAACACAAAGAGATGTTAAACGCAAACAATATGAAAAAAAAATTACAATAATTAGTGAGATACAAACAAAGATAAAATAGAAATAGAATAAAAAAATAACAGTGTGCAATTTTATGTGTAAAAATTGGATGTGCACAGAAAAGAAACGCAAACTAAAGAAAATAAGAAATGAAAATACATTTTTCATGTGAAAAATTTTTTTTTAAATACAGAAGAAAATAAGAAACAAAAAAAGCAAACAACAACTTGCATTATTGAAATTACTGAAATGCTGCAGGAACACTAGGCCTACGACAAAACAAACGTATGCTGGACACAAATCAGCCATACAAGCAACGGAGCCAACCATACATTCTGTGTGGAAAAGTTTCTGATTATAACTAATTTTCATTGCAGCAAGTGCAGAAACTGTGTTCATTAAAACAAATAACAAAGCCAGCCTGGAAAACACTAAAGGCAGTGGCTACCTAGAGTTTCGGCTGGAAACCTAATTTTTGTGAATTCAGGAAATGTTCATTTTAAGCGTATCGCCTGTGCAGTACAGTATTCTACAACTGAGATTCATTCTGTCTGACTTGCACCTGAATCAGGGTTGCCAGATATTTTCTGTAGCTTATGGCCAAAATCTTGATAAAAAATGGCCAAAATGGCTTTTTTAAAAAAAGTTAAGGCCAAACATATAAAATTTTTCAACCATGGCAACATATATAATCATAGAGGGGACTCAGAATTTTCGAAATGCAATACATTTTTTGCCAACGAAGCAAGTTTTGACCCTAAAACAACAACTTCTGCCGTAAACTCAAAACTGCGTGTGACAAGTTGTCTTTCTTTATCTTAGAAACTTACATCCATGATACATTAATAATTTGAATATATGTTTCAAATCTGAACCATTTCTATTGAATAGTTTAAAATTAAATTTTTAATCCAATGACAGTGAGCTAGAAATCTCTTCGTATTTTGCTGCAATTATACCAGCAAGACATGAAATCCACGTACTTGCATCAAGTTGATGATGATAGTCACATACTCATGCTGCAAAACCATAAATAAAATCCATATATATGTAAACAAAAGGGTAGGAACACTTGAGACCAAACACTGAGTCATATGGCAGGGCCAACTAATAAAACAAAATTTAATCTTCTGTGCTGATCGCAAGAGCTAAGTGCTCTGCAAAAGACGAATATCCATCAATAGCGGATCTTGGTTGTGGATATAAAATGACGTAACCGGAGTCGTAAAAAACTAAATTTTACAGCAAGCAATGACACCACAACAGTAAATGAAATAATATTTGTTCTTTACCCAGACCCAATTTCAGTCACCCTTCGTCTCATGCCAATAAAAGATTATTCCATTCTTCTTGACAGCAAGCTCCATAGTACCCAAATTTAGGTTTGAACAGTTGTGAAAATATAAAAAATAAAACCATCGCATTATGTGATTGGGGAAAGGTCATTTTAAGTTGTAATGACAAATCATTTTTTTGTTTTATTTTTACCTTTATTTATTGTGTAACGTGGAATTTTTTCACTCCGGTTACACGTTTTCACATATCCATCAAGATCAACGATATCCGCGCTGACTGACATTTGTTCGTTACATTCAATTGTACTGCTAACTTGTACAAAATCTACTGGTTGCAAGTGCTAAATAATTACTAATACTACACACTTCAAAGCAATACAAGGCAAAGTAAGCATAATCTTACTATAAAAGTGATGAAAAACTTCTAACAGTAAAATCTAACCAACAATACAAAATGCTTCTTATTGATCATTTTGATTATCAGTCACACAGCAGACTAGAGTCAGTCCTCTTCAGATGCAGTGAGTTGAGTACAACTGACTTCACAGCTAGGCAACCGGTACCACTACCACTGGTAACTATAAGATAATCACTGACTGAAACACTTGTACAAAACCTACTGACTACAATTAGGCTAAATAATTACTAGACTCTTCAAAGTAATACTACAAGCGAAGGTTGAAGCACCACCAAATCATGGTGACCATGGTAGAATCGATTAAAATGTAAGTGACATGAAGACCGTCCACAAAATCTGAAAAGACTTTTCAGTTTGTCACTGTAAAATGAAATTAATTAATGAAATTTTCACTTTACTGTGACAAACTGAAAAAATGGCCAAATGTATTTTGTCATGGCCAGCGTACTTCAAAAATGGCCAGTGGCCAATCTGGCAACCCTGAACTGAGATGAACCCCACCATTACTGAAGCGTTACGCCAAATTGTTGAAGCTTATGCGTATCACAGGCTTGTCCTGATCTCGATCCCGGTCCGGTAGATACCAGAGATGATCACTATCCGCTTAGGTCCCGCTTTACCGCCTCCGCACCAGTGTCGGACGTTTCCGCTCCTTCTTGTGGTTGTACAAATGGGGTATGGCCTCCTCTGCGGCCTGTGAGTGTGGCACAGAAGAACAAACCGTCGACCATGTCGTCCTCGAATGTCCAATCCATCGACCTCCCCACGGACTGCATGGCCTGACGTTTCTGGACGATGAGACAACCGAATGGCTGCTCAACACCTGCCCCGAAATCTTGTGCGGCCAAGTAATGGATAAAAGAAGAACTCGCTCAAACGAAAGAAGAAGATCACTATCCGGTTTGCTGGTTGGATATCCGGCAGGATGGTGAGTTTGCAACCGGATACGGATATCCAAAAACTGCTTTCAAACGGGAACCGGATACGGATCCGGATATCCGAAACGCTTTTATTGATATTTCAAGGATTCAGACTTTTGGAAAAAGGCGCACATTGCACAATCATTCATTCATTATCTTCAGAAGCATCTTTTCAGCCTTCTACGCCATGACTCCGAGTGTGTCTATGGTGTCATCTCTGTACCGTAAAGTAATCCCATTCCTCCTCTTAATCTGCTAACTGGACACGCCAAGTTTGTCAGCATGAATCTATTCCTGATGTGGCAAGATAGGGCTCTTTCAGTATACATTAAGGACGTTGTTCCGCCTATTCTACGTGAGCCTGCAAGTGCATTGATAGGTTGTTGGATAATACCAGGCCAGATGAGACAGCCTTTTTTCTTTCTTAAACATGATATGCAAAATTGTTGTTTTGTGACAATGACTTGTTAGGCTGAATTTTTAGTCAGTCATTTCAATATAAATGACATATTTTTAGCCAGTGTGTTGTTTTGAATGCTGTTTTGTTTTGGTTTGTAGACTATCATTGCTATGCAGTTAGGCTGGAGTGCAACAATTGGTGGGATTAATAAATGAAATTATGATTGTGAACTCATGGATGGTATTAAAGTCTAACCATTGTTACCAAAGAAATGGCTAATGAAAAGCTGGGTGTGACAACAGAACCGTCACCAGAAAGTGTTCTATAGGCTAGAGGGGCTTGACATTTGTGCAGTGGGGCTTGACATTCTAAAGTTTGAACAAACATCACTGTTTTATAGTGCTTCATATTTAAATAATTAAATTTGGGGGGATTGTTGGAGCTTTGTTTCGGAGGGGCTAAGCCCATCAAAGACCCCCGTGCCTATGGGATTGTGTGGCAAATCTTCAGTTTGTTTTGTAATGCAATTGACTCGCACAAGTACTTCGGTTACGCGATACGCCAAACTTTCTGTTTATGAGCATGATAGGGCCAAAAGTGGCACAACGCATTCAGGTAGTGTCTATTTTGCTTCATGAGGCAAAACCTGCGCTGGGACTATTTTGCCTTAATTTGAACACAATTGGTTGAAGTTGTCATGTGTGTAGTGCTAAAAAGATAGGTGTAAGAACGTTGTTCCCACACCAGATGAAGAGGAAGGCTACACCAAATAATTCGAATAAAGTGACCATTTACCTGCGATAACTTCTACATTGGATCTTCCTGTTTCACTGTAGACTTTTGACTAGCAGTGCGAATCTGCACGTCGCTAGCACATCTGTGAGATCGCAGCCATGTTTTAATGTAATCATTTAGATCTCACATCTTCAAGTAGCCTACCGTTACTATTACAAAAAGGTACGGGAACGCTTTCCCACACCAAAAATGTATGGGAACATCGTTCCCACATGTTTCCACCACACTACAACCCTGATCATGTGACAAGTACAATATCCAGAGACAATTGGTTGGGATTTAAGAGTTTATGGTTAGGGTTTAGGATCAGGGCTTATGGTCAAGGTATGGGTCAATTTTTATGTTGAGGGGTTCAGTCTTTAGAGTTAGGGTTTAGCCTACAGTTCACTTAATGCAAACAAGAAGCTGCTAACTGTTTGCCAGCCCTGAAGCCATGACAATCATCATCCATGCATGGACTGAGCTGTTACAGATGTCAGGTTCAACTAAGCAGGACATGCGTTCTAAACTTGTCATGTGACTACTTCAACCAATCTTGTTCACCTGAAGACAAAATAACTTGATGTCATTTTGCCTCATGAGGCAAAATAGATAAAGCACAAAAATGTATGTTGTGCATCATAATACACTTCCGGATAGTTTTCAGATACGGATAGTATGATTTAAACCAAAACAGGATTCGGATCGGATACGGATATTATTTTACAGAAACAGGATAGGATCGGATAGGAAAAAAACACTATCTGACCATCTCTGGTAGATACTAGAGGTGAACATAGACAGGATCAGGATTGGATATCCTGCAGGATACTTGCGATTTTTTCGAATCAGGATTGCATTTAGATATTCATTTTTAAAAAAATTGGATCAGGACAGGATCAGGATATTGGTTTGATTTCGATAACGAAATTTTCCTGAGAGTGATTCACGATGTCACAAATGATGGTGAAAGTGTTTTCTTTGCTATGGTTTATATATTGTCAGTACCTATGTGCTGCACTCATCACTGTCAATGGTAATTCGTGTTACTTTATCGATAATTTTTTCCGGCCAAGTGGAGTAGCAAGCTGCTCTCAGATTTCTCTATGCTGCTTTGTTTGTTGTGCTGAATGGCACATTTGTGTGTTGTGTAACTGTAGACTAATAGGCTAGTCTATTTCAAGGGTAGCCAACTTCTCTTCAGCTGGGATCGACCAGAAGATTTCTTGATAACTCGCAAACGACCAGTCGGTAATAAAGTCATAAATATAATATCATGCCAAAGTTGAGTATCACATATGCAAATACAGTGCACCATCGCCTTTGATGCACAGACAGAAAGCAAAAGTGTCTGCTACGCCTAAATCATTATTGTTGCGCAATAATCTGCCGAACTAGCCTATGGTCAGCCACTGCAATAGGCACCAAAGAATATACGTGACCGACCAACTGATGGATTGGATACTTTTTGCGTACTCTCTGGAAAATTGATTGAAAAATGTTCTTTTTATAATCTTGTCAATCCAATGCAAAATCAGGCGTGATCGACCAAGTGACACTCAGCGATCAAGCGGTCGATGCGATCGACCTATTGGCCACCACTGGTCTATTTCAGCATTTAAAGCTACCTTTTTTTGGTTAGAATTTTGAACATTCTACCTGAAGTTTTATACAGTCAACCTTTGCTAAAAGACAGGCAGAGTTTGTAGTTTTTGTAAGCTACATGCTTTTAGTACATTTCATACTGTGATCTCCTCTCAGAATTACAAAATGTATTTTTTTTACTTTACCAATTGATTGAATGCTGGATCGCTTTCGCAATTAGCTGAACCAGATTGGTTAAATTGGTCACATGAACAAGAACTATATCCTTGGATTAGCGGATCGTCTTTCCCATATAACCTAAAACCCTAACACAAATGGCAAACCTGTGTCTGATTTTCAAAACTTATTAAAAAAGTACTGTAGCTTACATCAAAAGTTTTCCCATAAAAAGAGTCATCTCTGTTAGCCGAGCCGAAACAACAATGCTGAGAGCCACACAACAACCACCGCACAGCAGGAATTCCCACTCGACCAGGTTCATTGTACCCAATGCTAGTGCCACGAACTCAGTGTTATAAGTGGACAAGGTCAGACACACTACAGTCAAAATGGAAAAAGGATCACAGTAGGGCTATACCTCTGGCGGCAAAATACACTGTTTCTTTTTTCTGATTGAAAGTGCACAACATGTGATGTTATTTTTATGGATTGGGTCACAAAATGACAGGGCGTTTTTGTTTGGAAGTGGCTATAGGTCTGCTGGCTATGACACGGTTAGAATAAAGCGCTGAGTTTGCCACATTTGCAGCACTGCCGTGGTAGTCATGTAGACGTGTCTTACTGTGTAAATGGTTTTCGCATTGACTCTAGCCATGATCGGGCACCTTTCGTTTTAGTAGTATTGGTTGCACTTTTCATGGTACCATTTTTATTCATTTTTTCAAAAGTTTCCAAACTTTTGAGATCAGATTTGCGGTTTAGGTTTAAGTGTTAGGTTTAGGGGTTGGGTTTAGGTTTAGGGCTTAGGTTTAGGGTTAGGTTTAGGTTTACTACGTTTCCATCAAGCGTAGTGCAGTCTACTTCACTCTTGTAATGGATTAGTGTCATGTTACAGGCGATGGATGAATAAGTTTTCAAAAATGAAAGTCCATTTGTGGACCTATAACCACTGCCTGTTTGTTGCGAATTTAACCAATGTCACAATCGGATACGGATGGATATCGGATACTAAATTTCAGAAATTTTCGGATAAGGATTGGATACGCAAAAATTTTTTCGGATATGGACCAGTAGTTAAAAAATCAATATCCGCTCACCTCTGGTAGATACTGATGATAGAGGACAATAAGCAGGTAGGAAAAATGCCAGAAACGTTAAAAATATCCATGTTCAAAGTGCTGATGACAGTTTTTGGAAAATTTTTGGAAAAATCTGGCATAATCAATAAAATTTCAAGTCTCGAGTCTCGAATTTCAAGTTCCGGTCTCGAATGTTTTGATGAAGTCTCGATCTCGAAGTTTTAACCAGGTTTCAGTCTCGAAATTTAGGTCTCGACTGCACCTATGCTTTGAAACTGATATTTTAAAGCTTTGCTCAGCTGTGGAATTACCTAAATTTTTGTTGAAATCTGATTATTTTTCTTATAAACTCCTTAAAGGTGCAGCCTCACCAAACACAGTCGATGGAAAGTTAGACTGAGAATGGTGGGACGCTCCAATCAAGCACTATTGATCAATGCAGTTGGTTTTATGTGTTTCCTTGTGACAAAGAGAAATGTTGAAGAATCTGTAATGTGATAGCATAGGTGTAGCCAGGGCGGCACCTACATGGGCATGGACCCCATATTTTTGGAACATATAATCATTTTGTGCTTTAAGAGGTGGTATCCAAAACAAAATAGTGTTATTTGCGTATAATCAAACATTTTGCCCCCCCCCCAATTTTTGGACTGTCTGCGATGCTGTGTGATATCCAGAGCTGCGGCGCTCCTGGCATCGTTATTTGCTAAATATAATAGTGGCACAACCATTCCCACTACTGCAGGGCCGGATTAAGGGAGGGGGGGGGGCAACGGGGGCAATTGCCCCGGGCCCTCCGCTCCAAGGGGGCCTCCCGTTATGACATTCATTTGTTTTAAATAAATTATTCGTTTGAAAAATTGTCGTGATTCAAAAGAGCTACTAAAATACAAACACTATATTACGACGTTACGTTGAGTATCACTGATGATTTCTTTGCAACTTTGACTTTCTGCCAGTTTTAGTGATCACCACTGGATATAAATATTTCGAATTTTGCAAGTAACTTTTCCTAATAATCATCCTTTTGGCATGGGCTTATCTACTCGCGCATCACGCCTATACTGCACAAATGTCGCGAAAACGATACTATTTGCGTGATAGCAGCAATGCTAGTTCTGCTGTGGTTGCTGTTTAGTATCAATGATTCCGTGTCCGGTCTGGAGGTAGCTGCAGCCAAACTGCGACCTTTGTTTTGTCATAAAGAGTAACGTATGGTGGAAACGCACTTTCCTTCGATGGCTACTATTCTTGTTACATCATAAACATATGAAGCTAGTCGAGCCATTTACACCACATGTTACCACGTGGTCCGTCAGAAAAGTTTTTTTATCAGTCGATTTGTAGAACGAAAGAGCAGAAAACGAGATTGCAGTACTTAGCTAGCGCAATACCGAAATCTGTAATGCCATAAGCAGATAAAAATGGCAAAGTTTCTAAGGAGAAAAAGCGCAAGAATCTACGAATCTGTCAGTGTTTGCTAAAACGCCGCGACTGAAACGTTTGTTTTTCTAGCAAAGCTTAAGCAGCAACATTAAAACAGTGGCGTTAACCAGAGCAATTGAAAATGTAGATGAAAATCATGGCACAAGTTTCGAAGCACATTTTACACTCAGACTGGCTGTCCGCAAGGCCGGATGAAATAAACGCGAGGCCCCGGGCAAAGTCGTGACTGCGAGGCCCCTTGAGGCCCTAAACGCTTAGCGCAGGAGTTTCCAACTTGGGGTGCATATACCCCTAGGGGTACATTTGCCTACCTCAAGAGGTAGATTTAAGGTCCAGCAGGCTCCATTTTGAACATTCTATTTTAATAACTTCAGACATAAAAACGGAGTCTGCTTTTATAGTTCTGAAACAGGGGCCGGCAACCTACGGCCCGCAAAGCAAAATCATCCGGCCCGCAGCACCTTTACGAATTGTAGTAATTGTGTAGCACAATAGTGGTATTATATTTTATGAATTTGCATTCCTTGCAATTCTTGTATTGCATGCTTATGAGGAATTATTTGAGACATCGCACTGTGCTATAAATGTACTATTGTCGTATTTTGGATTGTCGTTATGAACTGTGAAAATCAGGAGTAAATTTGATTAAAATTCCATAAATATCTTAAGTGTTAACAAAATCATAAACAGCAAAGGTGACTAAATTGTTGGTGGAACTTTAGTACGGCCTGTCGTACCTTGCAGAGTTTGTTTTTGGCCCGAGACTAGGGAAAGGTTGCCGAGCCCTGTTCTAAAATGTAAAAGCTCTATGAAAAATGCAGTGTATTTCTGTGATTTTACTCAGCCTTTTTGCCATGAGAAATTTTAGGGTTGCATGTTCATATGTTTAAATGCTGAAGGGGTACATGGTCAGATAAAGGTTGGGAACATCTGGCTTAGCGCAACTGCGTAGCGTTTCACATGCGCCTTCGTTTTAACTTTGCAGAAGCACTGGTCAAAAACGTTAAAACTGATACGATTTGGTAGCCTGCACTTCAAAAACAATTGGGGGTGACCATGTACAACTGTTAGTATGTGGTTAATTTGTTCAAACAGCAAGCTGTATCCAGTGGCGTGCAGAGGGGGGCGAACGGGGCGCTGACCCCGGGCATCCAACATAGGGGGCATCCAAAGAGTGAAATTACAAAAATTTAAATGCTGTAACTAGATGATTTTTCCTATTGTAACTTTACTAATACATTCTGCATGGATTTAATTTTTCGATTTTTTGTTTTTGTCAACAATAATTTTTACTTATTCAAATGTCAGTAATTCTCAACTTCTTCATTACCACCAGGGACCTATACTCTAGGTGTGCGGCGCACAACCCAATCAAACTGATAGTGGCGTGACTTGTTCCAAATCGTGCGATCAAGGGAAAATTACAACAAAGGGTTGAAAGATAACCAGGATTAACAAACACCCGTTTTTTAAATAAACCCAATCCACCTGTTTTTTTAAATCCGTTTGTTTAGGGTTTTTGAAAAGAAACAGATTTTCTTCTTTTTTAATGAAAAGCACAAAACCCCCATTCTGAATTGTTTTTATTTCATCATGCAATATCACAATTTTCAGAATTACACAATAATAACTTGTTACACCTATTATGGTATTCAAATTTGAGGGTAAAGGAATCTATCCCATCTCTGGTTTTGCAAAGTGTTGTTGGTCAATTCACTCCAATGCGGTAAGGCTTCGCAAGAATGTGCGCAGCAAACAGAGAAAAGCAACTCCCACACAAATTCTGCACTTTCACGTCAAGTGTAGATGCCCTGCTAGTTCAACATCTATATAGGCCTAGTGTATATTTCGACATATGTTTTGGTATGGTCCAACATTAGAAATAGCTTGGATACAGAGAAGGAAGTAAAATTGATTAAAATATCCCGATTTTACAGAGCTGAAGAAGGCAACCAATAAAATTTACTCCAACTGTTCAAATTATTCTTCTCTTTTCTTCAATTCCTTCAAAGTTCGTTGCTGTTCGTTTTGTTTCATTAAAAAATGTACAGCTAACTGTACAAGTGTGCTGCTTATTTTACTTTTCACTTCATGGTACATTTTTCAAAGGAAAAGTAAAGCGTAGGATTTTTGGTGGGATTTATTGATTTTTTAAGTGGGTTTTTCAAAAAAACGGGTGTTTTTTTGTTTGGGTCCAATCACATCAACACTGAAAATAGTTATCGACGTTTAATTGATTTTCAGAGCCACATTTCAAAACTGTACTATTTTAACGTGCTTGATTTAGCTGATTTTATAATGCATTACTAGTTTCCCGTTTTGTTTTTTGTGCTAATGCAGTCGCACTCTTGTGGTTTAAATATGTGTATCATTTCGAGCTTAGTCAATAATTGTCAGTTCAGGCGGATTAATCATAACGGCTCAAACAAGCCCGTATCTGTTCTGTCTTCCCAGTAGTTGTATATATAACAATTGCATAATAAAAAACGAAAGTTTTCTTGCATACCTTATGCGCCTTCTCAATTCTTGTGTAGTTTAGCAAGTTTCAAACTGTCAACTCTGTCCAAGCTTTCTTGGTTTTTATTGTACGAATTTTTGTTGTGCAATCTGGGTTTATTTGAAATCACTAAATGGGAGCCCATAAAGCGTGGTGCTGTTTGGTTCAATTCTTTTAAGTCACTCAGAAATGATAAACGGCAAAATTGTCAGTTCCCTTAAGCTATATACTAAACGCAGTAATCAAAAAGCTCTACAATTTCGACGCGTAGTGAACAGCCTAAAAATATGGAAAACCAATAAAAGAGTGTTTTGATATTCAAGTGCGAGGCCCCGGGCATTTTCCCGGTTTGCCCAATGGTTAATCCAGCCCTGGCTGTCCGTATTGATATGTTATTTTCCGGCGTTTTTGTTTGCAATCTTTTGTTTTCGCTTATTGTTCGGGTGAATGTTGTTTCGTATCGAGTCACTCTCTAGTCTGTGGAAATATTTTTTCTTAGTAAGAATACACTGTAGTGTTTATACATAAACTCTCTTCTCGCAGCTAATTGTATATGCAGTTGAGTACCGCATTTTATAAAGTTTTTTCATCATTTCATGCGGTTTACAATCAAGGGCGGCTTACAATTTTTATTTCTTTACTTTATAGAAAGGTATAGATCAGTGTGGTTCAACTACAGGCCCGCGGGATGCAACATTTTCAGTGGCCCGCAGAAGCATTCAGGAAAAAATCTGCAATTGTGCAATTTGTTGAAAAGTGTGTGAGGTTACATTTGTCTCACTGAATTGCTTGCGCTGGATAAGGTGCATTTGTACAAGAACAATGAATAGAGCCTTTTCTGTGTACCATTTCTGTTGAATTTATTTATTTTACAATCAAATTAGAATAAGCATGGACCTGCGCTGGAGCAAGTCTAGGTAACCTCAGGGATTTTTCGTGCCCCGGTGTTCGTTGTCTTGACGGGTAGGCTACATCTGGCGCAATGAACTCAATACCGCTAAATAAATCTATTTATCTATCCGCTAAACGCGGCCTTTTCAAAGTGGCCCCAAGCCAAATTAATTGCCCATCCCTGTTGCATGTAATTTTAATGAGAACAAGCATAGCACCTTTCAATAACAATGCACAATACTAACGGTGTTAGACCAGACTGTAGAGAGCTTCTGGAAATTAGTCAGCAAAGATAGATTTCCGAAACTGAAAGATTTTGCACTGTACATGCACTGGATGTTTGGAAAAAATACGTGTGTAAAAGTGCAGTTTGTAAGATGAAGCAAGTCAAATCTAAAAACAGAAATCGAATGGCGGACGACACACCTGACGATAGTCGCAGACTTGCTAGTACTGGTAGGCCTATTGATAAAGGACGATAGTGTCAGAGAAGCCTCGACCGGGGCGGCGCGGATCCAGCCAGCAAGCTTAGAGGGGCGATTTCAGAAATATTTGGCAGTCAAGTCTCATAACCACTTCCCTACTGTAAGAGAGATGAAGCATACTTCACAAAAATGCTGTGACCAAAGAATGGATGACAAAATTGCCTTATATCGCGAATGTTGTTTTCCGATTTGTACAAAATCATGGTGACTATAGTTACTTTCGCTGGTTTTACTAGGGGGAGATCGCTCCCTCTGGATCTGCCCCTGCGTCAACCACATGCATCTTACTGATACAAATTTGTAATAAATTGCTATTTGTTATTGTGCAATAATTTCGATGAAGCACTCACCTTCCCTTTTTTAGTTAAAAATCTTGTAAAGCTGTTATTTCATACTTCATTTTATCGGAAGTGGCCCGCAAGTTGTCATGTTTTTGTAAAATGGCCCGAAGGTCAAAAGTAGTTTGAGGCAGTTGTGGTGGTGTCAACATCGTTAGTAACAGAGTTGCCAATTGAACGGGTGACGCACGAGTACGCGAACGTCGCGAATGCATCTCAAAGGCTTAGGTAACCTATGTTCACGTGTGGTTTACAATCAAGGGCAGCTTACATTAATTTTTAACACTATTTCGTGCGGCTTACAATCAAAGGCGGCTAAAAATCGAGTTAATACGGTAGGCACATAATCGACCTCCGGAAAAGCAAACGGGAACGTTGCGAATCAGCGAAATCAAATTTTACAAGCTATGACGTCATGAAATACGTCATAGGGGCCCTCCAGTGAAAACTGTCCCGGGCCCCCGTACCTTTTAATCCGGCTCTGCACTACTGAATAAAAATAGCAGCGAGTTGTCGCTACAGCTCATTTTGGTACACTGAAAAATCTTTTTTGATGTTGTTTCACTGACGTAGTGTCTAGTTTAAAAAATTTAACCTTGCGATTTTTTGGGAGAATGTTGCCAATTTTCTCAGATGCTCTATTTTAACAACAATGTGATCTGAAAATATTTGTCATTGAATTGCTATGATATAGGAAATGCTTATTTTACAGCGAATGCAAATAAAAGTGAAACGTAGGCAGACTGAAGACACATGTATAGCGTGCATTTATCTTTGTGAATGGATTGCTGCAGATTTATCAACCGCCTTTATCAACGCTGTACAGTGTATCACTGCAGTCGAATACAAAACTCAATAGAGCGATCAAGCAATAAAAGATCAAAACTGTCTTTAACAGGATTTTACACACGTGTAATTTGAATCAATCCAGCCACCGGGGAGGGGGAAAAACGGGCAATTGAAGCTGCCCCCGAAATTTTCATGCATCAATTTTAGATTTTCAAGAAAAGGTTACGCTGATCTATGCTTTATGTGAAAAGCCCTGAGAAAATTATTGACTAGCCTATTTGTATTGAAACCTTGGTCCTTGTTTTTTGCATGTTTCAGTTTATTCGCAATAACAGCTTTGTGTAGAGCGTAGTAGAACGTAGTTATATAGCCTGCGTGAAAAGATTGGTTATTTCGATATTCGAAAGCGAATTGATCAACCGCCATTTTTTTATTATTCCAGCTTTTGAAAGTGGATCCTATGTGTTGAATGATTGGAAAAAGGAATTAGATTAAGTTAGTTAGTACAAACCGAGCCACAAAGCTCAAATTAAAGACCACTGCAACCACGCTTGCAAAGATAGCGTTTCCCCAAGGCCTTTGTTTAAGACACGTTGTTTCGCCTACAAAAAGTGTGATGTAGCAAAAAAGCGCCATTTCATTACCAAGGTAAATTACACGAGTTTTTTCGTACATGGTTTCAATTAAATGGAATGCGACTACGCAGATTTCAAACAGCAGTTTTGTCTAACGTGTTGTAGTAACAAACGTATAAGCACTTCGCAAAAATATGCGATTCTTGAAAACAGAATCGCTTCTGATGCAGATAATTTTCACAGAATACAGACAGCAAGAAAATTTGCTTATGCGAGTTGTGAGCAGCACTATACTGTTGCTGAGAGACATATGATTTTTCTGCGCTTTCGCAAGATGGTTCTGCAAAAAAATCGGTGATTTTGAGCTTTTGCACAATAGGCCTATATCTTGCAAGAGATATTGTTTGAAACAGCGTTGAAACGACCACAATTTTTGACTCTCAAGTAAAGTGCCTAAGCAAGATCACTACACAGGCACAAAAAATGTTTGAGTACTGCAAATAGTTTTGGTGAAATTATTTCAGTTGTGGAGAAAATTCCGTCTAACGAAAAAACTACCAATCGAACTACACGCTAAAATGATATTCACAACGCTGTTTCAACTTTACGATAAGAAAATGGCGCAAACAGTTTTGAAAATGGCATGAGAGTTTATGTTAGAAAATGTTTGACATGTAAGAAACAGTGATGGAGTCTCGAGACTAGTCTCGGTCTCGAGACGAGTCGAGACGAGTCTCGAGACCCGTTTTTGCGACTCTCGGTCTCGAAGGTTTCAGGTCTAGTCTTGGTCTCTGTCTCGAAGGCTACAGGTCTCGAGACTTTGAATATTGCAAAGAAATGATATAGTAACACTTCTGTAATTCAACGATTTTTTGTTTGTGGTATTTGCAGGTGAGAAGAAACAACCAAAACAGGTCAGAAAATGCCAGAAATCAGAAAAAATTCAACTTAGAAGTGATGACAACATTTTTTTTGAAACATTTCGGCAAAATACACAAATTTTGAAGTCTTGAGTCTCGGTCTCGAACTTCAAGTCTCGCTCTCGGGCTCGGGATTTTTGATGAAGAATCGGCCTCGAATGTTACGGTCTCGACTACATCACTGACAAGAAAACAGTACATTGATTTTTAAAAACGTGTTAGAATTCTTTTGTGAAATTACATTGGCAAATGCGACATATTTTCGATGATGTTTCGAAATTTATGTTGAAGCACGACAAATGAATGAAAGTTGAACTTCAGACAAGCAAACGCTCGCGGCAGCAGTCAGCAGTTCTGCGTTTTTCTTGCTCATGAGCGAATGCAGCATCTTCTATTTGGCCGTAGTTTTTCAGGTCCTGACCCACTGGTTTTCTACTGCACCACCTAATGGCCGCGTGTTCGCAATAAAAATTTTGTTTCCCAACAGACATTTTTAGCGGTAGACAAAAGCAGTACCTGAAAACGACCTTGTGAATGCAGGACCAATAGCGTTTGAGACTCGTGGCCTTCCTCGTACGCTGAAACACTGAAAAGGAGTTAGAGAGTGATAAAATTAATAGTCACATTGGTGATTAGATTTGCGTTATACCCAGGGTTGTACTGGGGCGAGAACGCGTGGGAACGGCATTCCCACACCTTTTTCACGTTTTGCTTTAAGATGAGTTTGAAGCTGTTTTAAAATGGCTATTTTTTGGGTGCGTTCCCACATCTTTTTTGTTAGCACTACATCCCTGGTTATACCACAGTATTGAAATGTTGAACAACCAGCTCAGGAGCGTAACGAGGGAGTGCAAGTGGGGTACAATTCCCTGGGCGCCGAGTCACTATGGGGCAGCCGATTCACTGCGAGGGGGCTGAAAAGTCCTAACAATGTCAGAAGTACTTTCTTCAAGACAGTACATTTGCTTCCGAAAAACATCAGGTTCGAGCGTAGGGACGCCGAACTTACTTCTTGCCCCGACGCCATCTAACCTCGTGCGCCCTTCAGGCTCATGTTAATTTTCAAATGTGTCAAAGTGATTCTAGTCCGTCTTTCAAAACAGAATAACAATAACCGTTTGCCCTACCGGACATGTTGGAAAAAATACTTAGAAAACTTGCAAGCCGTAATTTACGCAAATGTTTGACTGCCGTGTTTTACTTTTACCAACGTCTCTTTTCTGTTATGCTACTAGAGCACCATTTGCAAAATTGGAAATACAGTAACTTGCGCATCATGGATCTACGAGTAATTTTATGTTATGCCGAAATGCTTCACTATAGGAAAGAAGCACAATTGTTGAGTTGCGTTTCAGCTAAGTTTAACGGTGTGAGTTGAAGAACTTGGTATACTTTTTTTAAGTGCAAATCTGCATCAAGGCCAACGCTTTCACGAAGTTAGCAGTCACATTTGGGGTTCACCAACTGAAAATTGGTCATTGCTACAATCTTTTGTTTGATTTCATTGAATAACTTGAATGTGGGGATAGTATTTAACACGTAGTTTACTATTTTTTCAGACCATAAAAGCCATATCTCGTTCAGTAACTTTAACATAAGTTTGCTTTAGGTTACACATATAGCCAGATACACTGCAGTGAAACTAAGCAACAAAAACTGTCCTATTGACGTATACTTCGAAATAAAAACCATAGTTACACATGCAGCCAGGTTTTGAACCCAGCGTCATATTTATTCCAAGTACTGTATTCAACTCACTTACAGCAGCCTATACGCAGCTTTACTGGGAGCAGTAGCCTATACGTCCAAGTGCTTTAAGTTTTGTTGCTGATTCTGACTTTTTTCCGAACTAACGTGGAACCGATCGATCAGGTCAAAAACAACCTGAGCTAAATCTTTCCTAATGTTGCAGCTTACCGCAAGCAAATCATCCAAACTCACCGCACAACAGTGAGAACAGCAGTTACTACCAAAGGGAGAGCTCTTCCGAACTTTTTCCTTTGGCCACCAAACCATTCACGCCAAAGTAGCAAATAGCGGTGCCGGTAGCTGTGAAGTGGCGATAGCTCGCTACCACAACCGTTATTTTTTTAAAAAAAGAGTGGCGCTCCCCCCAATCGCCACTGGAAAATTAGCTTACCACTGTAGCTCGCTACTGCCAGCCTCTGGTGATGGCAAACGTCCAGATATTCGCACTTGTCTCCACTATCATTGGCGTTAACTTGTCTGAAGCCAAGCACTAAATCAGTCTTTAGACGGTTTTTGAAGATGACGCTTGATTAACTTTGTTGTTTTCCGAACGAAATTCAAGACAGTTTTGTGAATTTTCTTCTAAGTACTTTGCAATTGCAGTTGGTTTAAGAATTTTACCAAATTTCAATTATGCAAAAATCAAACGTCTCCACTTACAATAACATGACAATGTGTACTTAATTATATTCAGCCCAAGCACAAATTGTAATTGATGCAACTCTGGCAGTATTTGTTTGCATTTGAATCTATACGCAGAATTCATATTGGCCTAGATTCAATTCTAGTCGAATTCCTGGTCGTCTGTAGATGGCGTTCATGTTCAATTCGGTTCGCGTTTCAACTTAGTATTAAGTAACTCCTCTATTAGGCTTCACTTTTCATAGGCGGATCCAGGGGGGGCTAAGGGGGCTGAAGCACCCCTAAATTTTTTCAGATACTTTCTTTGATTGATGTTTCCCGACACAGAAACGTCCATTAGGGTGATTTTTTTGTGTAGCCTTTAAATCAGTGGTTCCCAAACTTTTTCTGGTCGCGTACCATTTGTGGGTCCCGTACTGTCAATACGTACTGTTGAGTTCGCGTTGCAACCTCAACATGAAACGTCTCTTGATTCTGGAATGCAACTGATTAGAGAATTCAACCACTTCAAAAGCAAGTCAAGAAAACGACTTAGAAGTTTTTCGTTGGTCTCACTGAATAGCAATGACTGGGAAGAATATTGGAACACTAAAGTCATATCAAGAAATGAACTTAATTCCAAGAGAATGAAACTGGAACAAAGTAACGACTAAAAACATTCAGTCTACAAGGACATTGTAATGTGTATTTATTCAAACTATTGTTTATTTATACTCCGCATAGTAATTGTAAGTCACACTGAGGAAGAGAGTAACCCAAAACATTATAGAAACAACTGACATTAGCATTCAATACACAACTGTAAGCAATATTCTCGATTTAAACAGATAATAATCCACTTAACTGATAATCATGGCTCTTTGCAAAAAGTGTAATATGTCAAATTGTTCTCAGTGTTCATCATGCCCTAAGTATACCCAATCTCTTAGTGATTCCCCATGTTTCCCCAACCAGCAACAGCCTTCACCATCATCATCTATCTGTTCCGCCTGTATTGCTTCATCTATACCATTTTTCAGTCTAACCAACACAGAGTTTTACAACCTCCTTTTATTTGACAATTCTGATT
>Ga0210059_1003311_pt1 | contig 25700 bp, 16 predicted proteins | sample Ectturendosymbi2_FD_188042 | JGI IMG/M metagenome (GOLD analysis project Ga0210059, IMG submission 188042) | Ecteinascidia turbinata endosymbiont from Florida, USA - Sample 2 (SPAdes) (version 2) | ecosystem: Host-associated > Tunicates > Ascidians > Unclassified | place: Key West, Florida... | reverse complement strand
ATGCAAGGCTTATTTTGCCGAATTTGGGCAGTCCGAATGTGCATATTTCACTGTAAATGAAATTTCTAATAAACAAGTTTTTATATAAAAAATATGGTCACAATATTATATAAATACGTAAGTGTTTGTATAAAGTATTACCACGGCCTACTTAAGATATCTTAAGTAGAAACAAACCGTAACGGCCGTGGTACTACATTACATATACGTTATATAAAGCGCACATACAGTACATAGGCGTAGCCAGAGGGGCCAAGGAGCCATCACCCCTCCAAATTTTTATAATTTTTAGTCATTTTGTGCTTTAAGAGGCAGTATCTCAAACAAAATACTGTTGCTCAACTAATATCAAACATTTTGACTCACCCAAAAATTTGGGCTGGCCGTGCTACTGCGCACGTATTTCAACTCTTGTTGCATTTGGGTAAGATTGGGCTTCTTGTGGACAAAAGACGAATAAGCAGCAGACTCAGAACCGTCGCAAGAAAGTTATCAATAGGGGGCTTTGCCTTTGTGCGGGGGACTTGACATTCTAAATGCTGACAAACACTCCACCGATTTATATTGCTTCATGTTTGAATTTGGGGGGCTTGGAGCTTTGTTTGGGGGGCTAAGCTCACCAAAGCCCCCCGTGGCGACGGGACTGAGCAGACTGTGGACAAAAGTTGAATAAGCTGCAGATCGTACTATTTTTTCCTAAAACTTTTATGGATGAGTACAGTTTATGTTATTACTGTAGCTAAATGAAGGCATTAAAAGTACGTTACAACGAACTTACAATGCAGTTAACTGCAGGCGTGGTTAGAGCGCTCAGTGACAGCGTAAATTCCAAAACAGAGCGCGTGGCAACGGCGTTTCCACACATTTTTGCACTATAGTAACGTTACTTAAAGATTTAGATTTTTCATTTCAATTATATGTGTAGCGCCTGGAGCAGCGTAAATGAATAAACGACAAGTTATCCGGTGTATAGCACCGTAGTACTAAAGCGAAACAGGAAGATCCAGTGTGGAAATTCTTGTAGGCGAATCGGTTTTCCTTTATTTGGTGTGGGAACGGCATTCCACACCCCTTTTTTAGCATTACACCCCTACCTGCCAGCAAAACGTTGTGGACAAAAGTTCATCTCAGCACGAAATGAAATGCTTTTTTATCAACCATTATTTTGCTGTCTCTAATAATTGTTTTTCAACCTACTCCACAATATTTCTAAAATTGCGTTACGGCGATATAGTCGCGTTTCGTACAAAAAAATCAATGGATCACATTTCCCGCCGTGACATGGAAAAATATTGTCTGATCATTTTCAATGCCCTTGTTACGCAATAGACACCTTCCAGGGCAAAGTGCCAGCATAATTATTGCTTTCGAGTTTTTTGGTATTTTTGCTTCTGCGCGTACCCGAAATGTTTTTTTGGGAGAAGGGAAAGTTGTGCTTGTTTTCGAAATAATAGACCTTTTTTTCGACCTTCAATTTATTTTCTATGGTCAAATGTCTTCAATAATCGAGAGCATTTTGTTTTAAATAGTTTGTTATTGATAGTTTGCCACTAGGGAGGTGTTTTTGTAAACAAATTTCGCCATTTTGGGTAGACAATCGTGATGTGCAGGGGCGTAAAGAGATTAGATGGCGCCTGGGGCAAGAAACAAGTTTAGCGTCCCCATGTTCGAACCTGAGGTCTCTCGGAAGCAAATGTACTGTTTTGAAAAGAGTGCTTATGACATTGTTGTGACTTTTTGGTTACCAGCAGTGATTCAGCGCCCGGGGAATTTTGCCCCCTTGCCCCCCTCGTTACGTCTCTGGTGTTATTCAGTAAAACTCGGAAAATTTTCCGAAAATAAAAAATTTTCAAAGTCCGAACGTAATGAACTTCTATTCCATGAACATCTGCAATTTTCAAACATAATACGGCATGGATCTTGCACAGACTGCCAACAAAGGTTACCGGCATTTCACATGTAATTTTTGTGTCACTACTATGCCTGCCCCACGCGTTTTTTTCGGCGTGGACCTGTGCTTGTTTTTCTAATAATAAAACTTTTCCGAAATTCAACAAGTTACTTTTTTAAGGTTAGATAAGTTTGATAATTTCTGAATTGTGTTGAAGGCCGTTTCTGCTCCAGAAACGTCTTAGTAAGCCTGGGTAATGGTGAGAATGCGATTTGGCCAAAATGTGTATGGTTATTAACCGTGTTTGTTACAAAAAGATACCTGAGCAGTTGGACATTCACTACTATGCAGTCAGTACACATCAGGATGAACTCGCCCTTTAGCCCCCCCGTAAAAAATCCAGGATCCGCCTAGGGTCATGATCAATTCACCTGAACTGCCAATCAATGGCGAAGCTCGAAACGAAGCACATATTGCAAGCACAGATGTGCGACTGTATTAGCACAAAACATGAAACTAGTGATGCATCATAAAATCAGCTAAATCAACCACGTTCAAATAGGAAAATTTTGAAATCAGGCTCAGAAAATCAGTATACAGGTCCATAATTATCTTCAGGGTTGATGCAATTGGACCCAACCAAAAAACACCACCCGGGTTTTTAATAGGTATAACAAGTCATTATTGTGTAATTCTGAAAATGGTGATGTTGCATGATGCAATAAAAACAATTCAGAACGGGGTTTTTGTGTTTTTTTTAAAGAGCAAAAACCTGTTTTTTCAAAAAAAACAAAAACACCCGGATTTAGAAAGAAACGAAAAAACCCAGTTGGGTTGTTTTTTTTTTAAACTCGTTTTTTTTCTCAAACCTGGTTATCTTTCAATACTTTTTTTGTGATTTTCCTTTGATCGCACGATCTGGAACAAGTCACATCACCATCAGTTTGATTGGGTGTGCGCCACACACCTAGAGTGTAGGTCCCTGGTTTTGAAGAAGCTGAGAATTACTGGCATTTGAATACGTAAACATTAGCGGTGACAACAAAACAAGTTTCGAAAAATTAAATCCATGCAGCATGCATTAGTAGCCTTACAATTGGAAAAACCATCTAGTTACAGCATTTACAATTTTGTAATTTCACTCTTTGGATGCCCCCTTGCCTTGGATGCCCGGGGCCGTCGTCCCGTTTGCCCCCCCCCTATGCACGCCACTGACGACGAGACAGTCAAAACAAAAAATTGCGCCAGTACTAATCATTTGTCACTGAAGGAAATAAATCTCATGACTTTGTGTGCAAACTGGGTTTGTCAATCAAATGTTTAGAGATTTTGTAAAAATAAATCTGACTCGAGTCGGGTCTTTCAGCAAAAAAACAGGACTCGAGTCGAATATTGACAAAATCATTTCTGAACGTGCTTCGAGTTGAGTGATCGACTCGAGTCACGCTGTCACTGATATCAGGTGGAACAGCAGAATTTCCCAAAGTTGATGAAGTAGCTTAATCAGCACCCTCCGGATCATTTAGCCTACTTGAATGACTGAACTTTCAGAAAGACCTGCAGGTTCGTTCGCCTCATTCTGCCGAACAGTTGAAGATTTTACTAAAGAACGCCGCATCAGCTGCTTCAAGTTCTTTGCATCCATTCTTTCTTTCGCTTTGCTTTTTCTGTACTGAGATCCGCTAAGTTTCCCCCTTTGAGCTGGCACTGAAACAATAGCAAAATTTTGCTAAGTTTAGATTAATATAGTCGCTTTCCCTAAATATTAGCGTTGGCACTGACAGTGACTAAGCAAGCGCAGTTAGACCCTTCTGTTTCAGCGACATTTACGTAAGAAAAGGCAATTTTATTTGCGGTTTAACAATGTCGAGTGCAGATAACTATGTGGGACAAAAACTAACGTGGAAAGCTAGTATAATGTCTCTACTCTCCATGGGGTCGAAAAAGAACCATAAACCCATTTTTTCCACTTTCAAGAAGCATCACAATTAACGAAGTCAATAACTTCTTCATACAAGTTTGTAGTGTAGTTGCTACAACATTTTCATAATAAGTTGCGAAGTTAGAACATTCAATTTTTAACTTTTTTCTTCTTTTCAGTAAATGCTCTATAATAATTTCAGTGAATGCGTTATAATATTAATAACACCACTTTTTCCGTTCGATATCCTTCCATACTGAATGCCTGAGACCACGTCCCTTCTTTACCCCAATCAACACGCCACCAGGGCCGCCACCATCTGATATTTTCGGGGGAATGTTTTTGAAAATTTTGGGAGTCGCTTAACTGGTTGCCCCCACTGCTTGCGGGCTTGCACGCCACTTCGTGGTAATAAGAAAGCTCGCACACAATGCATTGGTTTAAAGTCGGCTGATATTTACCTTCTGAAAATCTATTCTCTATTGGTACGTACGCAAATGCTTGCCTGCTGAAAATCTCCTCTCAAAACATAATAATTCACTTTGCGCCAGATATTAGGGTATTTCGGCTCCTCTTAGAACTCGGTGCCTGGGGCCAAGGGCGTACTCAAGGGGGGTTGGGGTTAAAAAAACCCTTGAGCTTGCAATTTTACAAAAAATTTATTTCCTGCGGAAAGGAGATTATTTGTTTTCGCATACTTTTTGCTTATTATTTTTCGACTTAATGCAAAGGAATGAATTTGCATGCAAATTTCGAGGAACATTGTAAATGGGCCAAAAAGTAACAATTAGGTTTTGGTGGGAATCTGGGTTGTCTTCTGCATCCAGGAACCACCTCACCACTTTTTTTCAGACCTTTCGTCCACTACGCATGTTTAAGATTGTGTTTCGCGATAGTTCACTTTATCCGAAGCAATTGTATTTATTTTGTCTGCTATGGCTGAGCAGCGCAAGTGCTGTCCGCATGGGCTACATTGCCAGCTTGTGTAGCATGATAAAACTGTTCCACGAGCTCAGCAAATGTCTGAATGCTTCTATTTTAACATAAACAGCAGTTGTTAAAACAGAAGCATTCAGACATTTGATAACGTCTCAGGAGGGAAAAAGGAAAACTGAAATTTGCTGGACTTCTATCTATACATAGCAAAAAATCGAAATTTTTCTTGCATACTTTATGCGCATTCTCAATTCTTGTGTAGTTTAGCAAGATTCGATCTTGCAAACCGGGGTGTTTGTTTGACAGTCCAGTCGCACACTCAATGCTCCACTGCTCGTATTCGACAAGACATTAGCGTAGCTTGATTTTGCAGTTGTAAATTGCTCTGACGCAGTGGTGAGTGTGTTTTACTCCCCCGTTTTAACGCGCAGCCTGATATTTAGTTGAGTTTATTTTCCTCCGATATCGTAATCTGGAGCGCTGGTAGTTCATAGTCGGAGTGCAATGACACATAAATTAAGGGGAGTGCGTGTAGAAGAATACGCGCATGTTGTATCAACAAATTTCGCCAAAACGTTGGTTTGGAAACATGAATATGACGTCAAATTGTGACGTCTCAAACACCACACACCAAACACAAATGACCACCATATGCCACTGAATGAAATCCCTCCATGAAAATTTTCTGCGTACGCCACTGCCTGGGACAGAGCCCCTTGCTCTTCCCCTTACGCCCCTGAGCAAACACAGAACTTTTAATCGAAGTACCACTAAACAAGCTTCTAATATGACTTGCTAGATATCAAAAGCTCTGAACGTGTTAAATATTTGTTGCAGCTAGCATTTCACTATAACACAGAAGAATGAAGAAAATGGACAAAATCAGTGCAAAAGAGAAAACATATCAAACAGAAATGGCTACCATTACCAATACAAGTCTAACGACTTGTTCATACGATCAACGTCGCGTTGCAGTGGTCGGTAGTTCAGTCTTTGCATAACGAAAGCGCACCGCTGCTGTATGGCATTGATCTCTTGCATAGTCAACGCCTTGCGCCAGCGGCCAACTGCTGCCGCTGAGTCACGTTTTGTTGAAAATAAGTCCTTCCTGTCAGTTTTGTCGGATTTCGTGTTGCCGCGTATCCAATTTATCACTCCCGAATCGAGGTTCAAGCCTACGAAATCATACACCAGCTTCGCACTTTCAAGTGGATTCACGCTGACGTCTTCGAAGCGAAGTCGCAGGTAGTTTTCTGAGCGCCACGAATCCATTGTCATTCCACAATTGTCATGGATGTCTCGATTGAGACAGTCTACCAGACGCAAGTTTCTCTCCATGTATTTGCACAGGTAGTCACTTTGATCAGCGACGTTGTACGTCGAATTGCCAGTCGCGAACACTTGCCGTCGAGAGGCTAAGATGGCTCTGGGATCACGGACCAAGTGAATTATGCGAATGTTGCTGTTCTTCGGAGCAATCACTTCATCAAGATTTTTCAGTGTCAACTCGGCAATTATCTAGAAAAAAATTGCACCACTTGATTGAGTTATTTTTTAAGATAGAGAAGACGATTGCGCGCATTCTGCCATAATAGCTTAAGACCTGGAACATGAGGCTGTTGACAAACATGGGCGTCGGAAAGATTTTTTCCAGAAGGGGGCCCGGCAGGTAACAGGGGATTTTTCCAGGTGGTGACCAAAAACATTTTTCCAGCGGGGCAACAGTGGTGAAATTTACCAACTCCAAACTAACAGAAAAACGTTTTTCTGCCAAAACATCAATAGAAAAATATCAAGTGGAGGTCAAGGTCCCCCTCCCCCCTTCCAACGCCCATGTTGAAAACCACAACACTGTGGGCTTATACCAATCCAGATATTATTTACTACCAGGGCGAAAAGAAAAATCAAAGCCTGTGTCATTCACTGCAGACCAACAATTTTTCGGAAACATGTAATCTATAGGTGCCCGTCAGATGCTTACCTTACCTACAAGATTTATGTTACATCAAAAACCTTCACTCCTTGACCACATATACCGTAATGACTTTATGCATGAACTGCAGTCTGGGATACTACACTATAACATTGGTGATCAGCATCCTATCTTTCTTCTATCTAAAACAGTACCAAAACAAAGTAACTCAACCAAATGGATAAGATGTGACAAACAATTCCACCCAGAAAAGTTTGTGTTTCACCCAGTAATAAAATTACAAGAAAAAGAAAGACAGCTTTTTCAAAATCCTGTCTAGATCACAATGCTTCACTAATCAAACTGAGTAGTAAATTTGACTAAGCTGGCCTTAAAAATCTTGGATATCAAAAGCTTTGCAAAAATCTATTGAAACTCAAAACAAACTTCATAAAACAGTTATGAATAGTGCAGGGGTGTGCAAAATTTTATGTAAAATTTTGTACTAGCGCGTAGAAATTTTTAGTTGCCATAACATTGCACTTAAAATTATAAACTAGGCAGTAAGCAGTGCTACGTTGCTACAAATCCCGTTCGTGCACTCCAAGTTTCTGGTCGGGCGGCGGGAGTGCATTTTTGCACCCCTAGAATAGTGGCATTGCAGCTAAGTTTCAAAAATAGAAAAAAATTAACAACATTTTGACTCGCTTGAAAAAGAAAGCTAATCTCAAGTATTACAAAATCCAGCTGTTTGAGTACTCCAATACCTCAAGAAAAACTTGGAAAACAATGAATAAGAAACAGGTAAAAACCATAGGCAATTACATACCAATTATTCAACAAACTGTTCCTGGGGCTTCTTCCCTTCCACCCAACCAATCTGTTGCCCTAGTTTTAAATCAATTTTTTACCTCAGTTGTTCCATCACTTGGCAGTGCCGTCCACCAACTGCAACTGTTTCTTGTCTACCTCCTTCTCCACACAAATCTGTTCTTCCTTGTGTGGCGGCCTGGAGATGGCGCCACATGTAAATAAATGGTCACCGCTAGATGGTGCCCGTAAGTAACAAGTCACTGTGATAGTCACCACAAGCGATTATCGTAATTCACTATCCCTATATAATGTTAGTGCAATCTAGTATCAGTACAGCGAACCCGTCGAGGGAGCTCTATTGCTGCTGGTTGCTTTCCTGTTTGTTTAATGCCCTGAATTACCATCTTTCTCTTGTGCTTGCCTCAGTAGTTCAAGGCGATGCAGATGCCTGCAACAGTTGTCCGGAAGAAATACTGAAGCTTCTCAACTTACTTGATGACAAGAAGTTTGCTATGACATTCCTGTCAGGTTAATGAAGCTGAGCAAAAATATCATATGTATGTCACTGTACTTACTTAGCAGATATATTTAACCACTGCGTTCAAAATGGAGTCCTTCCTGATAAATTGAAACTCGTCAGAGTTATTCTAGTTTTTAAGCTTGGTGCTAAAAATATCGCTTCCAGTTATTGGATCACTATCAATTTCATCCCACTTTTCCAAAATATTGAAAAAGCTAATACATAAAAACTTGGTTAGCTTCCTAGATACTAATATAATTACAAACTATCAACCTGGCTTTCGTTCTGGTCTTTCTACACTTCTGACTTTAAACCAAATTCGCAACTATACATAACGTCTAAATCACTCTGGACAATACACTTGTGGCATTTTTTGTAATTTGAAAAAAGCATTTGAAACTGTAAATCATAAAAAAACTACAAGGAACACTCAATCATTACGGAATTCGTGGTTTGGCTTTGGACCTTTTTACATCATTAGCCTATTTACAGAATAGCCTACACAGCGATTCGTTAATTTATTTTTTCCTTTCTTTCAAGCGATGTGGAACATAACAAAACGCTGTAGTCTCATCTTAGGCTGTGCGATTGACAAGATGGTTAACCAATGCACAAAGTAACACTGCACAACAGGGGGGACAATGCAACTTACAGGAAGAGAATTCGGAAGGCAATAGCTATGCACTGATACAGCGGCAAGTGGCGGGCAACGATACTGGTCAGTACACTATAACTAAAAAAAGAACAGATAAAATTAGGTCAATATGCTGGCAGCGTTTCCTCTGACCACAGCCAGGGACAGGCGCTGGTGAAGCCACTGGCACTCCCTGGCGTCAGACATATCATCAGGTTTTTTGGCTAGGCCACTCAAAAAAGGGGCGGTGAACTTGTCATACACACCAGTGGTCGCAATTGAAATTGGTTGAAAATGGTAATTGCTTTGGAAATCATTGTATTTTGGGCATTTTGCAGCCTCAGCCTTTGTTGCTGCAAAGCCTGCAAGTCTGGCACTGTCTTAGTAGTGGCCCCAAGCAAAAGTGTCCACAACTGTCGCATCTCATCCTTGGCATGGGCCTTTGTACCAGGGGCCCAAAGTCAATCTTATGTCCCTGTCAAGCCGACAAGGTCCAAGGTTAATGCGGGTCAATGACCTCTTGAGACTAGAGTTAATGGCTGAATGTCTTTTGCCCATGTTTATATCCTGTTTTCAGATATTTACCGGTGACTCTCGTTTGATTTATTTTCTGTGTTGAAATGTACTGAATTGCATTGTTGTCTGTTGTCGGTCTTCATTTGGGCAGGGCCGGCGTTAGCAAGTGTGGGGCCCGATTTGAAACACTTTTGCGGGGCCCCACTCAGTGGTGTGTAGAAATTGTTGAGGGGGTGCATCATTGCGTAATGATAGAAATCAGTGATGTTACAAAGGCGAGGCCCGAAAGGGTGACGCCAAGACCTCTCCAGCAGAGACTTCAATGGAGAGCCCCGTCAAACCTAAGAAATCAAAGAATTACAACCCTCACCCATTCAATACGGATTTTATAGTAACTGGTTTAAACACCATTTTAAACGTTGAAGCATGTGTTCATGAAGGTCCTTTTTGCAGTTACGGTTTGTTTCTTTGAATTGCTGCATATCGAAAGTGGGACAGTTTTGTCCCAACAGTATTGTACTGTGGGATCAATTTGTCCCAACAATAGAATACGGTTGCTCAACCGTTGTCCAGTCAAGCGTAAAACAGTGTAACGGATCAATCTATGTTACAAGCAGCACCGCCTAAACGCCCAAGACTGAATTGTCCCATCCCAACTTGATTTCAGTGCGGGATAAACGTAACCATATTGGAGGACTAGTGGCTTGGGACAAAAATGTCCCTACAGTATCGAAAGGGTAATACCTCCACTCTGTCCAGGTACCTCCCTGATCAAAAGGGAGGCACGAGTGTAGTACTTGCAGAGAGGAGAGGTATTGAGTGCTGTGCTAGTGGATATCCCGAGCTGAAAAGTTTTCATTAGTAGCAAATAATTATATTTTTCCAGGCCAGGAATAATAGCCATGGATGACCTGCCGCGTCACTATTTGGTGGTAATCTTTTGTAATGAAACTTAAAGGCTGTGTCCTATCGCTTTTGTATCTGGGGAAAACTTCTTTTGTGATTGCAGGGTTCCTGTTTGGTCTAAATAGTCTAGGATAGTCCATAATACTCCGACTCATGACATTTGGCTCAGTAGCAGGATTATTTGTTCATCTACATTTTGAGTGTTCGTGCTCGTATGCCTGATCAGATCCGACGAGGTTCCTTATTTTTCAGAATCAACACTTTCGAAGCGACTTGTATCACTTCCGGTACATAAACGTCTACTTTGACTATCTGTAGGCATGCCATATGCAGTACCACAGCCAGCATGAGGCCGAAGAGGCCATGCCCCCCAAAACAAACTTGCTATGGTGCGTTATAGTAATTTCAACTGTTCGAAAAATACGGAAGAAACAGTCGGTCAAACAACAGGTGACTGGCGCTTCCCGAATAAAATTCCTGGCTGCGCCACTGACCATACGTCCCGTTTTAGCCGGGATTAAAAGCTTTGTCCAAGCGTCCAGGTCAGTCAACCAAAAGTCCCGGTTAGTCATTCGGTCAAATTTACATACTCGTACGCATGAACATCGTTTTGTTTCTAGTAAAATGCATTATTTTACTTTTTCTTGATATCTTTACTGTAGGAATCCAAGATAGTTACATACGCCAAGTACGATATGGCCCACATTTATCTGATAAGGCGCGTTGTTCTGAAGCGTCCCGGTTTTCAATCACAAAAATATGGTATGCCTAACTATCTGGCGTAATATGACCAGGCTGGCTGCCTACGTTGTCACAATCTTTAATGTGGTGTGGATTGAGGGTATACTCTCAGTGGTTAAAATACTTGTCCAACGCACCTTTTTTATGCTTCGGTCGGTTTTTGCCTTAGCTTTAGGCCTCTTTTCGCTGCCACTTAATATTTTCGGCCTATGTCTCTTGGTCTTTGACTCATAATATTCAGCTTAGTTACAGACAAAACGTTTTCTTAAATAAATAGCCCTAATTCGATTTTTTAAAGCCAAAAACAAAACACCTACCTATCACTATATACTGTACATGTGGAAAATGGTTACAGTGAAAAACACTTTTTAGAGCACCGATTAAATGACAAACCGCTTATTGGAGCAGCTTTTCAATATCCTGGAGAAGGTTAAAATTTCTTTTCACTATTAACACTAGAAATATATTAAATGATTGTAGATCTCCCAATAAGCTTAAATCACCTTTTTAATTTTTCAAAACAAGTACTGTAGCAGCCTCAAACGTCTCCGAGAGTTATTCCACTTCAAACTTTTTGCAACATTCAATTTGTTAGGCTGTATCTTTACGACGCCAATCTGCGACATTTGAAGAGGAACTTTTGCCCGCCTGTTCCAATTCAAGCCGGGAATCGAACTATCATGATTCCCAGGGAGAGAACTGATCTTTAGCCAAATTGCCAACGCCTTACCGACTGGACTAAAGAACCGCCTCCCTAGTCCGTTCGGATCTAGGCATTATTTCTTTCGACTTTCGCCCTTCGGCTTCTTCCCCTGCTTCTGTCCACCCTTCCGCGTCTTTCCCGCAGTGCCCGCACTGCCACTTTCTATTGTTTCCGCTGTCTGAGTGCTTTCCGCCGGGGAATCACCCTTGGACTCAGTCGATTTTTCTCGCATGTAATGGCCTAGCGCCATTACACATTGATGCCATAATTTTTTGTTTCGGCAGTATTTCATGATGCAATTTTCACCACAAGAACATTATGAGGCATACTTCACTTGAACCAAATTTTCACTTCTGTTGCTTTGCAAAGGCTTGACTGTTACTAATTTTCTGTTATTTTTGAACGGTTTGGAACTTTTTGCGCACCAGAAATATTCATTCATAATCAAAATTAAGTATATTTCAAACGTTTTCGCCAATAATCTTAGATGGTTGCCTCATCAAATCTTTCCGAGATGGAAAACGAACAACGCTATTAAAACACTACCCAACACACATTTGTAATTACAAACCAAAGGTTACCTTCAGAAGACAAGTAGTAGTAACTATTGAAACACCAACAAATATCGAACCGTATTTTGCAGCAACTATTGAAACCTGACCTGCCAAATACGAAACGCTTTTATAAATAAAACAGAAAACAGTTTCAAATTTAAGAATTTTCTGCCTTTACGAGATGCTAGTGAAAAAACTTGGGTACACACTAATGAAGACAATAACAATTCTTGCTACAGAATTTTAATAAGGGCGTTAAAAACAGCGTAGTTCACTTGTCTTTCGTTGGCAACGGATCCCACGCTTAGAGAATACTGTGGACTCCTCCAGAGCTTTCTTTAGGTTTGACCTTGCTGACTGCAAAGACATTCTGAGAGACCGCAACTGTTTCAACTGAATACCGAGATGATTGTAAAGCAAGGTTTTGGTGTACTTTGACTCAGGTATTAAAGTGTGTGTACTGTATTTTGAGAGACCGTTGAAAAAATGTGAGAATCGTTTTGACCTCTCAAAGCAACTTAAAACACACTGGGCCCCGCGTCAGCACTATACACACACGGCTTCTACAGATAGTGTAAACTTGCTTCGGTGAGTAGACGGATCGCGGGGCTCCTTTTGGCGCTGGGCCCGATTAGAAGAAATCGATCAAATCGGCTTAAAACCGGCCCTGCATTTGGGATAATCGGTTGTTGTTGACGTTGTTGGTGCTGACGTTGCGGTTGCTTTCCGTGTCTTCTGTTTAGGTGTTTGCGTTATTTATTTGGTTCTTTGAGGGACTTGATTCAATGACATTGTGGTCCCCCGTCCCCCATAATAATAATAATAAACGTCGTCATTCTAACGTTATTAACCTTATTGGCAGCCAATGTCTTTGGAATTTTTCCTTTAAAACTGATTATATTGTAGGATTTGGCCATACCAGTAGATATTCTTTGAAAAAGTTGTTTTAAGGTTGAGACATCTTAACAGCTATTCACGCAGATAAAGCGGTTCTCTGGTTCGCGACATTGATCGAAATGAAGGTTCGACATTTCCTTTCGTGATTGATAAGAATTACGTGTAGCGTAAAAAACGCATGAGAATATTGCATACAGACTGCATATTGCTAAAGACAAGGTAAACTTATCTCTTACCACTAACCTTTGCAACTGGAAAAAGACTTCTGCGACACACAGTTGACAGTTTTTCAAGATCAAATGGAACTTTGCAGTTGATCCCGTTTGCATCACAAAGGTCTGTATCGCGCGACAAAAACAGACTTTTGTTTTTGAAGCAGAAGTTGTCCGCGGAGCAGCGAGACGAACTGTCATCGACGTGCGGAAGCAACTCGCGCTGCAACAGGTTTTAACATAAACCATACATACAACTTGCAAGGTTTTGAGGGATGCAGCAATTCGTACAGCAGAGTAAAAAATCCGGGTATCTTTTCGCAGTCCTGCGAATCACTGTTGAACAATCGTTTGCAGAATGTGCACTGTAGCTGTTGCGGCGTATTTCGAAAATAGCGCAAGAATCTTCCAAGTTTGAAAAATTCAACGAATAGGCCTACTGTAGCAGAGTGAAACGTGGAAGGCTTGGCAAAGCCATATAAGAAACAATAACGCAACAGCCAACAATTTGAAATAAATCACATTGGATGTTTCTAAAACACTTTGCTGACGATGCAAAGAGTTGTTTATCGAAACGTCCAATGTGATTTCATTTAAATCGTTAGTTGCTGCGCTAGAAATTAACAAATAAAAAAATTTAAACGTAATTACAAGACAAGCCATTTCCGAATTGTACTTTGAGCTCGTCATAATCAGGCCCGTAGCCAGGTTTTAAGGTTTGGGGGAAAAATTTTTGTTTTAATTATATCTTCAGGTTTTTTTTAAGGAAAATGTTAGGTACCCGGTATGAATTTGTAGGGACCCGATTTCTCTGATTCTAGGGACCCGATTTTCTGATTCTAGGGACCCGATGATAACTTCCTCTGATTCTAGGGACCCGATTTGAAATTCTAGGGACCCGAATCGGGTCCATAAAACACCTTAAAAACCCCGATATGTTTAAAGCAATTTTTTCTGGGGCAACAAGGCTCCCCCTTGGCTACGGGCCTGGTCCTACTGCGAACAGCTCCACATAATTACGGTTGTGTATAAGAGCAGCCATTGGCATGGCAAACGACTGTCACTAGACAATCAAGTTCCGAAAACTAACTACGCTGGATGGCGATATTATGGTTTAAAATTATAAATTTATATTCATATTACATGTCAGTACTTCATAGTACATTGGACATGTCTAGAATCCGCGTTTTTCTTTCCCTAGCCAGCAACATGCAAAATCCCATGTACATGCCATCAGGGCCGCAACCATTTAATATTTTCGGGGGCAACATAATTTCAAATTGTTATTTTACCTTAAACAACTACAAAAGTTTTTGGCGCTTTCAAAAGGTTTTTGAAAATTTGAAGGGAAGCGCTTGCCCGACTGCCCCTCTGGTTGCGGGCCTGCATGCCCTATAAGCGTGAATTAAGTTGTATCTTTTTACAGATTGTCGTTAAAGTGATTGACAAATATTTCATATATAATGTCATATCATAGGTTTGCTGAGGTGGATTTCTTGTTACATTTTCTTAGAATTAACTTAACAAACATGGTAGTTATAACTAATACATGGTAGTTACTAATGCATGACAATAATGCATCATTTGATTTGTTCACTTCGTCTTACTAGAAGGAATAGCCAGGGGTGGATCCAGGGGGGGGGCGATCGTCCCCCTAAAACCTACGAAAGTAACATTTTACCACGATTTTGTACAATTCGGAAAACAGCATTTGCAATATAAGGCCATTTTGACGTCCATTGTTTTGTCACAGCATTGTTGTGAAGTATATTTCATGTCTCTTACAGTAGTGAACTCGTAATGAGACTTGACTACCAAATGTTACTGAAATCGCCCCCTAAACTTACTGCCTGGATCCGCCCCTGGGAATAACACACAGATGCAGATACTTGGTTTTGTTTGCAAAAATGATGTCAGAACTAGTAATATGAATGGAGTCGGAGGTGTGCAGAAGATTAGAACTAGCAGCGATAAAAGTTTTTACATACGAAAGTAGCAAATCCACTTGTAACATATTCCGTGGCACAGCCAGGAATTTTGTTCGGGAGGGGCCAGTCACTGACGACGACAGGGTTCAATCTTTAGCTATTTTGCACAAAGATCATTTTGATGTCACAGCTCGATTTCTGGTCTTTTACAACAGGATATACGTGAAATATCTTCTACCAGTCGGCATCGAACAGTTGCAATTCGTGGAAAGCACCAGAGAAAAATCTGAGCAAGTTTGTTTCGGAGGGGGCCTTGGCCTCTTCGGCCCCAATTCTGGCTGCGCTACTTAACATATTGCGTTACTTTCTGACTCACCTATCACATGAGTCCGTGCATCACTAGCGATACGGGGCCGGCGTTTAAAAAAAACTTGAAGTAGTCTATGACTGCAGTTGGTTGCGTTTCCCCTTATCGCACCAATGTGCAAGTTTTCATCAATCGCCGTAAAGGCATAGCCCACTCACCATTAGTTCCGTTCAGTTTGTCGAAATGCTTCCTCAATTTCAAGGCTAATCACAGCATTAATGATGACGAAAGCAAACGACACAGCGAGATGAGCGCTGTCAAAACCCTATTTATTTGTTTATGAGCAGACACGAAGTCCATAGTATGAACACACACACTCTGCAGAACGCAGGTCGATAAAAACAGAACGTAGTACAAGGCATTGAAGCCGGCGGAATCACAGTTGATGTTCAGAAAAATTAAACGAAAAATTTAGAAAAAAAAATTTAACTAGGATGTTCAGAAAAATTCAGAAATGTTCTTCAGAAAGAAATCAGAAAAAAAATTAACTTGATGTTCAGAAAAATTTAACTTGATGTTCAGAAAAATTAGAATGTTCAGAAAAAAAATCAAAGTTGATGTTCAGAAAAATTAAACGTTTAGATAGAGCTCCGAGTTTCGACAGAGCTTTGACATAGAATCGGGTTGGTGTACGTGATGAGTTGGCGGACATATGAAATTTAAATGATCTTGACCTTTTATGCAGAATAAATATGAGAACTTTAATTGAGATAGTACTGCCCTAAAACATTTTTACGAACCGATCTCAGGCTTTTTGTGGATTAGATTTGTGCTCACTTCCATGTCAGAAAAACCTACCGCTTTTTCGTAAAGCTGCGATAATCCGAGCATGCTACAGTTCATAGCGCTTCCAAGTGATTTCATTCTCATCTTCGCTTGTTCGACTTTAAATCCGAATACGTGCAAAGGTTCGAACATATAGAACACCTGAAAACCAGAAAGCATGCTTGTTGTAAAAATAAAGTTCTCAACAGCAAACTTTTTGATTATACAGCAACCAGTGCCGGATTAAGGTAGCGCGGGGCCTGTAGCATTTCAAGAGCGCTGGGCCCTAAGTTTAAAAAACATCTCAACACCTGCCAGGCCAGTAACTATAGGGGGGGCGCAGGGGGCGAATCACCCCTAGAAAATTTTTCGTCATCCCTGGAAAAATGTGTTGGACCTAGTATAAAACCACTGGACATAGTGTATAAAATTTGGGCCTCTCTCAGAAAACTCTTCGCCTCCCCAAGTGTCCCAAGCTGGTTACGGGCCTGACAACTGCTAAAATCATGAAGTGTGTGGGAAAGTCATCCGTGTTTCTAGCGTTACTCTTTGCATGCTTTCTCCACTTCGCATCGTGACATGACAGTTGGAGTGTATCGTATTGACCGCCAGTGGTGCCAGATGGTTGTGACCTAAATCTGCTAAATGTTGTCACAAAAAACTGCTAGATTCTGCTAAAAGTCTAGTCGCAATTTTCAGCTAAAATTTGCTAAAAGCAGTGAGACTCTGTTTAAAAATCTGTCATTTTTAACATGACTAAAATAAACCTATGAAATTATACACTACAATGTACTAATGTTTCGTCTTGCACTCGCTCTCAGTAAGCATGGGCTGAAAATGCCGTTCTTGGCCAACACACTTTTCGGCCCACATTTTTCTTTCAGTCAACAATTTGACTTTTTGAGCAACGTAACTGTAGCTTACCTCGTTTTTGTAGGCTACATGACACACAGTTCTTGACTATCTCTTTCAAATGGTTGCATGTTTTTATACAGTAGAACAATGCTCAGCGATAAACAATCTGAGCATAGCTTCAGCCCTACAACGTTCTAAGTCTGATCGTTGTATCTTCAAACTTTGTGTTACATTAGGGAGCATGCAAAAAGTTCTTTAGTCTTATCTGAGTGCTTTTGCTACTAGTTATGTCTTTTAAGCTCACAATATTTCGCTATGATTGCATTATTGCAAACTTCGCAAAAGGCTTTTCTTGAATCAGTAGGATAGGCAGTAGGCACTGAGTCAACTTTTAAGTTCTTAATCTTGCAACCATATATGTCGAAACTTTTGACAGCTTTGGTTTACCAGGAAGTTTTTTCACCAGACATTACTACTTACTAGAGTAACTGAACCACTTGGAAATATCGTACCGTGGAATAAAAACATTCTACCAATGTCATCTCTTAACCTAACGCAATACTAAGCACACAAGCAAATCATTTAGTCTTCACCAAGCCATCTAACTACTTGTTATTATGATACAATTATCTGCTTGAAGCAGCTTCTTTGCATCATAATAAAAATTCCAAATAATTGGAGGCAGCTGGTTGAGCTTTGTCATGGTGTTGCCCAATTAAAAACGTCACAATGAAGAGAAGTATATTTTTTGATGAAGAAGTGTAAAAGTTTTCATCTTGAAAAACTGTTGAAACAGGTTTTGGTCAGGAATTTGTTACCTGCTAAACCTGCCAAACGGTTGGTGAATCCTGCTAGAAAATCAGCTAACTGCTAGATCAGTTTTTTTTTAAGGAAAATGTTAGATACCCGGTATGGACCTGTAGGGACCCGATTTATCTGATTCTAGGAACCCGATGATAATTTTCTGATTCTAGGGACCAGATTTTTAATTCTGGGTACCCGAATCGGGACCCTGAAATACCTTGAAAATACCCTGTGCTAGATTGAAAATTTTACAGCTAACAGTGAGAAAATCCTGCTGGATTTAGTAGCAAATCAGCTATAATGGCAACAGCGCTGATCGCAATCTTGTGCCTTTTGTTACGTAACTGTACAAAAATAATTAAACAAGAATTTCTGGGCAAAGACAGCGTTTAATTTAAAACCTTCTCTTACTACTTTCGGTAAATTTAGCAAAATAATGACTTCTCAGACTGAAGAAGTCTTATGTATAATGCAAAAAATAAGATATATATATACTCTGTTTTTGTGTGAACTTTGTGGCTGATTCTTTCCCATAATTTGGTTCGATGACTTTCCGTATTTGGGTTTTTTTATGATCCCTTTGGGTGGTTCAATATTGCTGGGTACGTTTGGTTTGTATGTGTTGCTGTATTGTCTCATTCTCACTACTTTATCATCTTTGACCTTGAACGCATCCGCTGCGCTCCGACGTCGGCGGCGCTTGAGTGGTTGCACGTTTTAATTCATGAGACCACTTTTACAGAAGACCGCGGGGCCCCCAAAAGCGCGGGGCCCGTTGCAATTGTTACATTTGCTACTATTGTTAATCCGGCACTGACAGCAACAGAATGCCACCATAAAATGATGAAAAAGTTTCCTTCTTTGTCATTGGCAGGTCGACACCAAGTTCTCTTGGAACCGACCTCGACTGAGAGCGACGTAACTCACAAGCATAGTGCCCAAGAAACTGTGCAAAATATGAAATGTTTGATTGCACTTGTTTTTGCAACAAAGTAACACCGTTTTTAGCCTTTGCGCAGCAAACGAGGGTTTTCACCCTCGCAAAAATCTACACAACATGCAGATCAAAATGGAAAAATGTTATGAAGCTTGAAATACATAGTATACCCGCACAAGAGATGGCGTTGAGGATAAAGTCTTACGAAAGGATATGATGAGAACATTTCATTTGTTTATAAATAGCCGCTATACTTCAAAATTGATACCAACTTGGTTTATTCAAGATGAATATTTTTACCATAGCAGGTTTGCTTCACGCAGGGGCGGATCCAGCCAGTAAGGTTAGGGAGGAGATTTCAGTGATATTTTGTAGTCAAGTCTCATTATGGGTTCACTGCTGTAAGAGAGATGAAATTAGCAGCCTATACTTCACAACATTGCCGTGACAAAACAGTGGACGGCAAAACGACCTTATATCGCGAATACTGCTTTCCGAATTGTACAAAATCATGGTGAATGAAGCTACTTTCGTAGGTTTTGAAGGCGGTGATAGCCCCAAAGCCCCCCTGGCTTTACGGAGACATACAGAACCCTGTATGTTTTGGAGCTAGTGGTACTGACAAAATATAAAATCACAGCGAGCGTTTGTGCGTTTTCGCGTTCCAATCTTTGCGAAAAAGTGCGAAAAGGGCATTCCAAGGTTGAATGATCATCGATGATGTCCCGCAATTAATCAAACATGTGGTAGTTCGTCTGGAGCGGACTCTGGACCCAACTCAGGGGCGGATATTACAGATAGAATTTAAGCTTCTCAATTTGGCTTCAAAATAGTTCATAAGCTTTTTAACAAAACAATGCAAAACCTAAGTGCGACACTCTCAACGCGGGACACCCAGTGGCGTAACTAGAGGTTTGAGCCAGGGGGGGGGCAAACTTTGTTGAAGGAGGCCCACTGGCCACCGTTTGGGAATGCAATAATTAGTTCCCAAAAATTCACATACATTACATATATATAGACATGGGCGTCGGAAGGGGCGGCAGGGGGGCCTTGGGCCCCTGGATTTTGAAAATTTCAGCAAAAAAAGGTTGTTTTCGTAGTTTCGAGTGGGAAAAATCAAATTTAACCACTTTTAGCCCCCCTACAAAAATTTTGTATAAATCTCCTAGTGCCCCCCTGGAAAAAATCCTTCCGACGACCATGTATATGGGCTTTTGTCTTCGCATGTTCGCGCCACATATATGTGGGTGTAAGTCTACATGCACACCCGGTTCGTGGTGAATCGCATTCAACGACATGCTGAGAGGTTGCAACAAAGGATACTTGAATAATAATACAAAAATGGTTATTTATAACACAGTACAAAACGGATGTTACATTATAAACATAAACAACACAAGCATAACTTGGTGTGCCTTAAGTTGACTTGGTGTGCCTCAAGTTGAATAGAAAATGAATTAAATAAAGTGCACAAAACTAAGAGAATACACCAAATCTTTTTGAGTAATTTAATCTGGTAGTTTTCTACAAGTAGCGCTGTTACCATGAGGAAATCAGCGAAAAAACAACAATCACAGATTCAGACAATTCAGAGAACAGTCACTAGCAGAAACGTAACTCAAGATAGCGATAATATAAACAATTTCTGGAAAGGCAATCGCTGCTTTTGCCGTCAATGCCTGAAGTGTGAGGACCTTTTGTTATTTCTTACAACCAGAATAAAAAAATGGCTGTTTGGAAAACTACATTTGTGTCAGAGAATTTATAAGCAGACCAGTCCCAATTGACCAAGTGTTTTGCACTCTTGCATGGTTTGCCTGTTGCAGCCTTGGCGATTCCAGCTAACAGCGCTGCCCAGGCAAACCATGCAAAGAGCGCAAAACACATAGTCGACTGTCATGTGCTCTTACAAACACGCACACATTTGCATCAAAACAAATAAGAAGATGTGTTTAAATTCCATTTGTTCAAAGAAATATTATAAGAAATTTACCTTTGACTTTTTAAAAATAGGTGAAAAGTTCTGGTTTCTTATTTTGCACTCAAAATAAGCAGTGATGAATCGCTAGTAAATCACATTTTAACAAGCAAAACTTAGGAGAAAATAAGGCAGATGGTTACCGTGCTGAAAACAAATTTTTTCCACAGATGAAAACTTCAAGAAAAGTCCACGTTTGTTTGCATTGATTTTTATACCCTCCTGATAATGTACTGCTATGCAAAGCAATGCCAGTTTGCTACCAATTATTTGTAACTTTCATGTTACGCTACCGCTTGTAAACGTTATGTTTCTCAGTGAACTTTGTCAATCTAAGAAACCTCATTGCTAGTAAGCCTAGTGGTTTCTAATAACAATTCCTACTTTACCATGGCGTGTCGTGCATTTTACGCTTAAATCTGCAATGGTATCATATCTTAATCATACTCCCTGCTAACAGCACGACTACACAGCTACAAAGGCTTTGGATATTTTATTATATACCTATTCACTATAGCTCAGTCTTTTTTAGATCGCTACACTACTACAGAGCCGGCTTGATCATTCTGACTCGAAAGTAAGATGTTGTGGTAGTTACGTCTGTTTTTACTTCTACAACAGTGGTTCACAACCATTCCGCTGAAGGGAGCCAAATCCAGACTTACAATTTTGTTAGGGGGCGGCACTAAAAAAATTTTCCACAAGTCAATTGACACGTTTTGTTTCATTGCACTAACGAAGTCTGTTACACAAAACATTAGAGGTGTTACTGAAAGACACTGCCTAAAGAAAGGAATCCTTTCCCAGCAAAGAATCAGACACCAAGCTCTTACAGAGTAAATATTTCGCCTACGAAGTAGGCGTCATCAGCTCATATTCAAACAGAATCTGTTACAGAAAGATTACTAAAAGTCACACAAAGGATGCTTTGGAGCTGGATGCAGCTCTTAGAACAGTGTTTGAGAACCATTATTCAACCAATAACACCACGCCTGCCAGCTACGATGTCACAATCTTAGCGATTATTAAACCAAAGAAATATCAAAGGCTTGCAGATCCAGTCTGGTGTCGTAACTCGTAACAATCGCGTTTAGTATCCTATAAAGAGCACACGTAAGTCTGTTTGGCAAAACCGTTTGTATCTAGGAAGAGACCCGGAGCAGGGGCTACCTCTCAAATGGCCATACCTCCGGTTCCGGTCCTAAATTTTAAACTGAGCTCCGGTTCCTGGTTTTTATTTTGAACTCCGGCTCCGGGTAAAATGTCCAGCTCCGGCTCCGTAGCCCTGGATTACCAGGTATTTTCACAAGAATTCTGAACGTAATATTAGCGTCAACTTAAGCACTGTCTGTGCACACTGCACAAGTAACAAAAATCAGCACGCATTGATGTTATTTAATGGAAATCGATTTCGCCATACGGCATCTAATCGATTTCCATTAAATAACATCAATGCGTGCTGATTTTTGTTACTTGTGCAGTGTGCACAGACAGTGCTTAAGTTGAAGATATGGGTAGACAAGAATCGCCGCAGTTAATAGAAAGGAAGACACAGGTTGATACTGATGCTCAAGAAAAAGTAGAGCTTCCAAGTATAATATTAGCGTCGTAGTACAATTGCTTAGTTCAGCTATTTACTACGTTCTTTAAATAAAATTCTTTAATTGGCTACCTTGTGTTTAATTTATCAGGCTTGGGGGGCGAAAACGACGTGTCGAGAGTGAAAAGGGGGCGATGGAATAAAAAAGTTTGAGAAACACTGGAGTATCTACTAAATAGGACGACATGTACAAAGAGACATGCAAAACGACAAAATTTATTGACTTTAAAATTCAGAAGTATAGTCTATGTATGACAATTCAATATCATTCTGAAACTCTCATTATATTTCTGAAGTCGCTATGACATGGCTACTGTCTCATGCAAAATACAAATGTGTGCTGTCCCATCCCATGGGATTCCCGTAGGAATGATATTCCCATGGACAAGCCTGTTAATTCCTAAACTGGTCAAGGCCAGGTAAAGTACGAATGCATTGTGACATGCACACCCTCAAATGAACAAACACTGCAATGTTCGAGCACTCAGTCACAAAGTAAAATGCGGTTGTAGTGTTCAAAGAATAAGGACGAATATAAACAATCTGACTGCGTTAAAGCAAGCAACCATACGTCGTTAGACCTTCTGCATCTTTCGAGAAACAAGTACCTATTTTTTCTTAATAATGCCTCAAATGTAGGAATGTTACATTGAACCTGATGAGTCATGACTACTGAAACTCGCTCTCCAAGGCAGGTTGAGTGGAGCTCTGCATCCAAAATTATAGGCCACACGCAATCTTTGCATGCATGACTTTCTGAAATTCCACCATGTTTGTGATGCATACATGGGCGCACAAAAGGAACGAAAAAGTACATTATTGACTGCATTTGAACATCGGGAAAGAGGCTCGCAGCTTGCTTGCTGCACAATATTTTTATCGCAGTTGTCTCTGAATGTTTTGTCATCTGAGAGCTCAGTATTCAGTATAGCTCCCAGATATTTGTAGTGGTTGACAGATTTTCGATTTTTACGACCCATTTGTCACTAATGGAGTGACTGTGCTTTTTGCACTCTTAGCCTTAAATGTCATACAAACAGTTTTTGCTACAGTTGAAAATATTTCCATGCGATTCAGCATAAGCCTGACACACAGATAAAAGTTCTCTTCGCAACATTTCCGAAAATGAGAACTTTTCAGTTTTAATCAAGATGCAGACCGAACGATCAGGACAGAGTAAAAATTAGTATCCTCATACAAACACCTGGTTCCATACTCAACTGGTGTAGTCATGGCTTTAGTGTGACAGATGTGTAGGCTAATACAGCAGTAAACCTGCCTAAATTTCATCTTGTTTAGCAAATTCGTTCTAGCTCTATTCTTCTAGCATGTGTTTGAATTTTTATCACAAATGAAGATCCCAAACTTGAGGGATAGCCTAGGTTAAGGGTGAGGGATCTTTGAATGTTACCATTTCGGGCAAAACACATCAGGTGTCTTGCGTAATTGGCGCATAACTGATCAGGTGTGTTTGGGGCAAAACGGCTTTTTCTGGCATCCATGCGTTGTGTGAAAGTTTTTAGAAGCACGTTTAAGGCTATGAGCTCTCAAGGCTTGCACTGGTTGCAAAAGTTAGGGTCCTGTAAAGTGTCATTTGGAGGCAAAGTGGTCTAGCAGGTAGGTGCGTTCAACATTTGATTAGCACTCATATGATACTTCACTAAACCTTTTTCCCAAGTCGTGGTACTGGGATCAACTCAGAAAGATGCTGAAACCTGAAACAGTCCTCGCGCTAAATTTAGTTAAAAACTACACGTTTCAAATCGATAATGCAACTAAACAACATTTTTTAAAGAAATGTACGACGTCCGCTTTGCCTCTAACAAAAATAATCAAAAGGTCGTAGAATAACAAGAAGTTTGACGTGGCACTAACTGTTATGTCAAGATTTCTCTAATCAATTGGAAAGATTCAGCATTTTTCACGGCTCAATAGTACCCTAATGTTATAAAGTTTCATGAGGGTAAATTGAGGCCTGTCTAGGAATAAATAGTACACAAACAAATAGATGAAAATGCCTTAGAAATACCAACATTTTAAACTATCTCCCAAGTTTTGACACTTCCTGCATATTTGTGGTTAAATACCAATCATTTACAAAACTTTCGATCAGATAACCTGTCTCAAGATAAATCTTGTAAGGAGATAATTTACCAGTAGGACGAAGAAAAATTCCAATAAGACTTCTTAAACATGATTATAATATAAAATTTCATCTTTATTCTTTGAAAGTTTCTGCAAATGTCAAAATTGCTATGCAATGTTTTGAAAATTTCCGGGGGGCCAATGCCCCAAATTTCCCCCCTGGTTGCGTGCCTGCCTGACAGTAATTGCATATTGCTTAATTGACCAGCGGTTCCAAAAGATTTTAGAGCGTGACTGAAATCTGAGTTTGGTGAACATCTTGCAACCCAAGCCTCAAACAGCGTATGTCAACATGACAAAAATGGTTGATTGTATGGATGACTTGTGGCAGTAGGTTGCTAAGTTCGTTTTCAATGTCAGCATTCTACTCTTTTCTCAAGTGCCTACGCTACACAGCAAACAGACACAGACAAGTTTTAAAAATTACAACTCAGGTTTAGGTTTTTGATCGCCTCGGCGCAACCTATTTTCTGACCCTTTGCAAAGTCGCAACCGCTGTTTGGATCGCGACCCATGGGCTAAATCGCACACTTTATTCGAACACTGCATGGGGGCCAGTGGCGTAGCTAGGGGGGGCGGTCCGCCCCTGGCGGAACTTTTATGGGGGGCGGCACTATGGGCTGTGCTGTAGGCTATAAACCTGCAAAGGCTGTATTGAAATAAAAGTTGACGTTTTTGATTTTGAGTAATTTAAACCATGGCATGTGTGTTGAAGCGATTGTTTTCTTAGCCAAACAATAAACTATCGTTCATCACGGATGTTGTATCAATAGGGTTTTTTTACATGAAGCTGCAACACGGTGCTCAACACGTTTATCAACTCACTTGGTGCCAAATTTTAGTGATTTACTACACGGTTGGTTGATCGAGTGTTGGGTCGTTGTTGACGTTTGAACGCAGTCCTTACATGACATTGTAGAACTTAGTAGGAATATGATGGATGGTTATGGGCAAACGTGTGGCTGCGGTGAGCTCTAAGCTTTTGTAAGTGCTCTTAAGTTTTGTAACAGCGAATAAAAGCGCATTGTTGGGTCTAAAAAAAATTTCCGGGTAATTCTAATAAATGTGTGGTTGGATTTGTGCTCGTCAAAATAGATTTCCGTGTGTGTGGATAAATATAATCTAGCTCAGTATACTTCAACAGGCGTTCCGTGGAACCCTAGTG
>Ga0210059_1003310_pt1 | contig 25704 bp, 16 predicted proteins | sample Ectturendosymbi2_FD_188042 | JGI IMG/M metagenome (GOLD analysis project Ga0210059, IMG submission 188042) | Ecteinascidia turbinata endosymbiont from Florida, USA - Sample 2 (SPAdes) (version 2) | ecosystem: Host-associated > Tunicates > Ascidians > Unclassified | place: Key West, Florida... | reverse complement strand
CTGCTTGTTTTATATTTTTTCTTATCATACTTTCGATTTTAGTGCAAAGAAAAATTTTGGCACTTTGAAACCCCCCCATGAAAATTTTCTGCGTACGCCACTGCTAGCCCTACACAATGTGCAGGGTGTAGTACACATAGCTCTTATCTGCAGTGCAACTTTTAAGCTTTGATCAGGTGCATTTCAAACACGAACAGTCCCAAGTTCTTTCGCCAGGTTCACACGTAACAATCGGTGCAATTCAGCAAATACAGGACGCAGCCAACGTGCTTTGAGAATATCAACAAAATAGTCGGCATGCGGCTTGTCCAACGGTAATATTGAGATTCATGGAGACTCGTTGGAAGACCCCGGCGTTATCAACACGGAATCTGAATAGGTGAAAAAAAAACTAAATTTCACGAATAATTAAGACAAAAAAATTTGATGAATAATCGTCGAAATGATCAGATACTGGCAATTGACTCTATGCGTACCACAGTTTGCTGGAGGCCCTAGGCTTAAGCCTATATAACCTATAGGTAAATCCGGCCCTGGTCAGAGGAAAATTCAGTGTGAATATTAAAATGAACGACTTTGTTGGAAATATTCTTCAAAATAAGTTTTACGCCTGCTCTTACATCTTGCTATCAAGTACACGCCCTAAACGGCCATGCACACCTATCTACGGTGCTGCTATGCTACGTACTTCAGGTGCAACTGGTGTCGAAACCTCGCTGCTGTTAACTGCATACTGCACTGAATAGTCCTCACCTTATCCACGCTGCAGATGGGCATTACACTGGTAATAGTAGTTGCATAACATTGTTATTGTTGCACCACAATCCCAAAATGTCCATAGCATCCACAAAAACGGATTAATCAGTAGTCACCAATCCATTGGCAGATAGCTTATTTTTCATGTTTTGTAGTAAGGACATTTTGACGAAACAAGTTGGTTATCACCAACGTATTTGTCTCTGTGTCAAAATAGAATTCGTGGTTGGAACCATTTCACTTAGTTGTGAATTGTTCTTTAGTGGAGCTGTTTTCGTTCATGTGAGGTCGGCACAATTGTGTACGGGAAATGGTGTTTCGTTTCACATATGCAGTGCTGTGGAAGTTGCATGGTTAGCACAGAATATTCGACGTAGCAGTACACGTGTGTGATTGCATCTACAGTGGTGTTTAGGTTTCTCTAGTGAATAACAACGCTAGTCCACGTTTAACGATATTCACAAGCCTATGTTGGGTTTGATAGGGTTAATCACAGCAACTTAATCTTCAAAACAGCGAAAAATCACCACGTAAGATAGACATTTATGTTGCCCTCTCTACTTTTTCCTTGGCCCCGCAGTGCCCCCCCCTTTTTAAATTCTAGAATCGCCACTGTTTGCTACTACTATGATGTGACCAGGTATTACCGTCACTGATGTGACATTATTTATATTTTCATGATTATTGTTACGTGATATTTTTCATGTGTGCTGCTGTTCCACGATATAGTGATTTCTTTTGTTTTGATGTGTGATAACGATCCGCCAGTTGAGCACCCCTACGATAGATAAATTACAACGACAAACTAAATCATGATAAACAATGATGCTAATTCAGCAACGCTTCAGAAATCTTTTCTTTAGAAATCACTATTAGGGGGGTGAAAGCATTTTGAGGGGGTTCAGAGTTGGGCTGTTACGGCACTGTTCATACTTTGTAATTCTTTGGTGTGAAGGTCCATATTTAGATAAAATTGTTTGCCATTATTTGCTTAGTAGTTGCTAAATGAATGTGGTTTTATCACTGATGCGGAGAGATCAATGAACTGCTAAAATAATACCGTTTCTGACTTACTACATTTGTTTGCTGCTCATTCAGGCAGTTCCCAGAATCTAACATCTGGTGCTTAGAAGACAAGTGGAATTAATTTAAGAATTAATTACCAAGATTCAGGTGTGGTCAGGGACGTAAAGAATTAATTACCAAGATTCAGGTGTGGTCAGGGACGATTGACTGTTGTTTTTGCTTTCTATTGCGTATCATAATTTTTGCACACACATAGGTAAGCGGCGATTCTAGATTGAAAAAAGGTAAAATATAGGAGGGCCAATCTGAAGTGACTTATCAGCTACTTGTTTAACGGCTTTAATGTTGATAGTCTTATAACTTATGCATACGTCTACAATGCATACAGTGATCCAATCGAGAATGCTGACCATCAGTATGGTCGGCAGCTGCAGAAAGCTTCAATGAAATATGTAAATTACCTTAGCATTGTGAACGCTGGTATTTAGTCTCCGCTGTTCGTTTGAAGCCAAATCTGTCCTTGTGGCGTGCTTCCAAACATGTTTAAAGCAATTTGGTTTGAATGTGATTTGTTGATCTCTCATGTCTGCTGAAGCTTCTTGGCAGATTTTTTATGTCACAAAATCCTGTTGTAGTCCATACATTTTCAAAGCAATTTTCCACAACGCGGCTTGTCGATCAAACCAGTGATGCTGTTTCAGCACCATAGGATTGTGTAACTATGTCGTAACAATGGAACTTTTTCATGGAGGCGCAGATATTGGTTGCCTCCCTTCACCGCCTTAACACTGTTGTTGTATGTCTGACCAGCTACTGATATGGCGTAACGCTGCATATTCAGCATATTACTCAACGTGAAGTAAGTGCTAGACTATGGAATGCGGGGACATATGTGTACAAATATTACACTAGTGGCAATATACAAACTGCTTGGAGATTAGTTACATTTTCCCCTCTTAGCAGCTCACTTTGTAAAGCATTTCGCAATGCGAAAGCCAACCGGAGAGGAAGGCACAAGCAGCCGCTGCCTCCCTTGCCGCTTTATCACTGCAGCGCTGTCAGATCAGTCGTTGAACGGACTTAGCGCTGCATATTCAATTTGTTTAACCAATGTAAACTACATGATCTAGTGTAGAATGCGAGTACATATATTCAAAGTATATACAAACATTACACAGTGGGTGACATGAAGGTTACAGAGAGATTAATTGCACGGCACGCGCTCACCAACACAGTTTTTGACAGACTGCTCAATGCGAAAGCCACCAGTGTTGCCAGATGTTGGTTGAAAAAACAGCCCAATGTCCTCATAAAACAAGCCCAAAACCAGCTTAAAAAACTCCAAAGTAGCCCAAATTACAGCCCAAAATATGCGATAAAACTAACAGTTTGCAGTGAAAGTATCCACCATTGTCTTATTGCAGTTGCAGTCTTTGTGCAACACAAAACTGACTTTCTTACAAAGCAACCTCAAACATACAAAATGACAACGGTAGTAACATCGTAACGACAATCAAACTGTCATTAATATTACCACACATTGCAGTCGAAATAAAATAGCAGAAAACCCTGGTGCATATTATCATAGGCACAATTTTGTTGTAAAATGTGAGGGGGGCAGCTTGGTGTGAAACCAATATAATACGAAACCTAAAGAGAAAAATGTGGGGGACATGGCATATTATATCACCACTGTCTGAAAAAATGGGAGGACGCATCCCCCGTGTCCCCCACATAATTGCGCCCATGTACATTATATCAAGCATGTGCTTTAAGGAATATAAAATTTCCTGTTTTCTTTATCTTTTGCACCTTCACTTGAAAATGCAACTTCAAACTAAGAAAGAATACGTTTGATCTGATGTACTGCCTGGTATTTCTTTAAGGTGATGTAGGCTTAGATTTACATCATTTATGCTAGAATGGCAAGCAATATATGCAGCGATTTGTAGGCTTAATCTCAAATCTGTAGATGTAACACTATCATGTAGGCCAGGGGTTCCCAACCTTCCTCTTACGATGTACTCCTTCAGCATTCTGACAGATGAGCATGTACCCCCTCAGCATTTCAACAAACTACCATGCACCCCTTCAGCATTTCGACAGATGAACACGTATCCTTAAAATTTCTCAGAACAAAATATTTTGTCATGATTATTCATAGATGTATTTGGCAATAAGCATATAAGAATTTTGGAATGTATCATTCACTGATATATGTATAAATATTTGGAAAGAAATGGTATGTAAATATATTTTTCTCTTCTATTGCTAACCTTAAATGTACCCCTTAAGATAAGCAAATGTACCCCTGGGGGTACATGTACCCCAGGTGGGTACCCCTGATGTAGGCTATTAGTAATACGAACCTCAGACCCTGGTATAGCCAGCATCAAACAGACTACGTATAGATGAAATGGAGCCGAATTTTTAATGTGCTTAGCAGTTGTAAAATGGTTCTTTAAAATTTAAATCATTGTAATGTACTCTTATTTCAAATCAGCATTTGTACAATAATTTTTTTATCTGTAACTTAAAGCGTGTTTTGTATCCAGCCTTTCAACTTGAGATTCCTTGGCTTTTCGCAATAGACGTATCGCTTGTCATACTGGGCCCATCAACTCAGAGCTTTATATCAAATCCATCATGAAACTCTGATACTTGTACACTGCTGTTTAACTAAATCAACAGTGTAGCGTCAGCAAAAGTATAAGCTGTAGCAACGCCGTACACTCTCTCCGCACAAACGGACATAGCGAGTTGTGCTGTGGGAATTTTTCCTATTGTGACTACGTCTTGCATGCGAACAAGCTTTACTTGTAGTACCGATTACTAACAACAGTAATGGACTGTATGATGTGACCACAGCAACGTCATGTCCTTGTCCACAACAAACTTAAGTTAACACTGTTGGCTGACCATGCGATCACGTGATCTCGAAACTTGATCTATTGGATCTTACATAAACGAACGAAGAAAGCCGGCGACCACATTACTTCAAGTAAAAACAAACCTCACTACCTCAGCAGGATTGACAAAAACTATACTCTTTGATGGAAAATCTTTCGAAAAACCAGCCCAAAAAACCGCATGCATTTTGATAAAACTAGCCCAAAAAACCGCAACCCGCAACGCAACGAAAAAACCAGCCCAATTGTGCGGGAAAAACCGCCCAACTGGCCACACTGAAAGCCACCAGGCGAGAGGAGGCACAAGTAGTCGCTGCCTCCCTTCGTGACTTTCGCCTGACTTGAAGAAGAAATACGCAACTTTAGATGATTTGACTGTGAAAATGATTAGAATCACAGAGTAATTGCACCTTTTCACGATGAAAGGACAAATGTTTATTCAATTTGTTATTTTATATCCCTAATTTTTTTCAAACATTTCAAGATCATGGTAGGGGAGGCACTGCCTTCTCTGACGGCACGTCATTGGGTGATGCCATCATGTTGTAGCTATTACCAGCTGCAGCTGTGCATTGGGCCCCGCGGCATGGTGTTCGGGGAGGTTAAGAAGTCGACAATTTACGCTAAATTTGGCGAAAGTTCTTGCAAAAAGGCCTTCAAAAAACAAAAAATCGTACCATGGTTGACTGAGCAAGATCACGTTATAAAGATAACGCCATTGCCCACACCAGGGGGCGGCATTTTCTGCTAGGGCCAGGAGCGGCAGATTGTGCTCCTACGCCACTGTATTCAACCACAAATATGCTGGAACTGTCAACTTGGGAGATAGTTTAAAATGTTCGTATTTTTAACGCGTTTTTTATCTATTTGCTCGTGTACTATTTTGTATTAGACAGGCCTCAACAGGGGCAGAGCTAGGGGGTGCCAGGGGGCCACTGCCCCCCCAAAATTTTGCCTAGCCCCCCCAGTGGCCCCACCAAAATTTTCCGCGTGATATCATGCCGCTGGAGTAGGTCTCTTTCTGAAAGTCCTACACAGACCATTGACAGCTCCCCTTGTTGCAAAACTGGCCCCTCCAGTGGCCCCCTCAAATGAAAATATCTGGCTCCGCCCCTGGGCCTCAATTTGCCCTCATGAAACTTTATAGCGTTAGGGTACTGTTGAAATGTGCAAATTGCTGAAACTTTCAAATTGATAAGAAAAATCTTGACATAGCAGTTAGTGCCTCGTCAAGCCGCTTGCTCTTCTATGACCTTTTGATTATTATTTTTGTTAGGGGCAAAGCGGATCACCATTATTAACGTAGTACATTTCTTATAAAAGCCTTCTTTAGCTGCATGTTCGCTTCGAAACCTGATAGTTTTTAACTGAATTTAGGTTGAGGACTGTTTCACGTTTTAGTGTCTTTCTGGATTGATCCCAGTACCACGGCTTGGGAAAAAGGTTTAGTAAAGTGTCATATGAGTGCTAGTCAAGTGTTGAACGCAAATACCAACTAGACCACTTTGGTTACAAATGACGGTTTACAAGACCCTAACTTTTGCAATCAGTGCAAGTCCTGAAAGCACATAGCCCTAAACGTGCTTCTAAAAACTTTCACACAACTCATAGATACCAGAAAAAAGGAGTTTTGCCCCAAACACACCTGATCCGTTTTGCCCGAAATGGTAGCATTTAAAGATCCCCTCACCCTTGACATAGGCTATTTTCAAGTTTGGGATCTTCGTTTGCGATAGAAATTCAAGTACATGCTAGAAGAATAGGGCTAGAACGAATTTGCTAAAACAAGACGAAAATTAGGCAGGTTTGCTGCGGTAGCAGCCTATACATCTGTCACACTAAAGCCATGACTACACTAGTTGAGTACGAAACCAGGTGTTTGTATGAGAATACTAATTTTTACGCTGTCCTGATCGTTCGGTTTGCATCTTGATTAAAACTGAAAAGTTCTCATTTTCGGAAATGTTGCGAAAAGAACTTTGATCTGTGCGTCAGGCTTATACAGAATCACATGGAAATATTTTCAACTACAGCAAAACTGTTTGTATGACGTTTAAGGCTAAGAGTGCAAAAAGCACAGTCACCCCAATAGTGACACATGGGTGGTAAAAATCTAAAATCTGTTAACCATTAGAAATACCTGGGAGCTGTACTGGATACTGAGCTCTCAGGTGACAAAGACATTCATAGAAAACTGCAATAAAAATATTGTGCAGCAAACAAGCTGCGAGCCTCTTCTCCCGATGTTCAAATGCAGTTAACAATGTACTTTTTCGTTCCTTTTGTACGCCCATGTATGCATCACAATTATGGTGGAATTTCAGAAAGTCCTACATGCAAAGATTGCCTGTGGCCTATAATGTTGGATGCAGAGCTCTATACAAGCTGCCCTGGAGAGCGAGTGTTAGCAGTCATGACTCATCAGGTTCAATATAACATTCCTAAATTTGAGGCTGTATTAAGAAAAGATATGGACTTGTTTTTCGAAAGATGCAGAAGGTCTAATAACGTAACGGTTGCCTGATTTGACGCAGTCAGATTGTTTATAATCTTCCTTATTCTTTGAACACTGCAACCGCATTTTACTTTGGGACGGAGTGCTCGGACATGGCAGTGTTTTTTCGTTTGAGGGTGTGCATGTCACAACGCATTCGTACTTTACCTGGGCTTGACCAGTTTAGGAATTAGCGTCCCACTCTGCAGTAGTGTTGTACCAAGTGAACAAATAATGTTAAGGATGCGTCTGTGAACCTGAGGCTCGGCCTCCAACGCCGTTACAAAACGTTCTGTTAAGTAATTTTCTGCAGCCCGGTGTCAAGCGAAATTTCTGACCTATTACTTTTTGCCATTTTTTTCTTCTCAGAGTAAAGGAATACAGTTTGGCGATTACTTTTTTGATGTGTATGGCGTACATCAAATTTTTTGGTTAGATGTCAGATACCCACAACATGCTACAGTACGGGAATATGTAAAACCAGTGAAAATATTGGACTTAAATTTAGACTTCAATTATTTTCTTTTTCTAAGTGTAACATAAACCCTAATCCGACACACTTACCTAAACACTAAATCCTAAGCCCTAATCATCAGTTTTTTCAGCATATTTTATATGTAGAACGTTGCTCTGTGCAATGTGCATGCGCATATGGCGTGAAGTCAGAAATTTCGCCTGACACCGGTGATTCAGCCTCCAACGCTGTTGTAAAACGTTCTATTTTGTCTGTTTTTATTAACCAGCGTTGTGCAGAATGTGTGTGTTTGTACTATGGACTTCATGTCTGCGGGCAAAAAAACATTACGATATGTGACCGTTTGCGAAAAAGTTATACCACGGTTGAATAATCACGATGACGTCATCGAATGAACTTTCATGATAATTCCCCCCCCGAAATGAAGAGCTGGTTGCGCCCCTGCACGTCGCCACACTACTTCCTTATTTCACAAACTCAAGACGGCAACTTTCAACAGTGGATTGCAGCCACCGACACGTTGGGACCCATTTTTGCAGCCATAATGCTGCGTGGCCCTAAGCCAACCAAAGAAAGAGTCGAACCGACGATCCTGAGCATAATTGCAATTGAAATTACCCATTTGACTAGATTCACTCTTCTACTGCTGCTACGAATTCAACGTTATATGTGGCGTAATCACGTCGCCACATGGGCTCAGGCTAATAACAGTGACAGAATTTTGGATTTAAACAAGATTTGGTTTTTGTATTTGTATTATATTTTTCTATATACTTTCTGGATTTGACTTGAATTTGAAAAGCTTAAATCACTTACTGCTATAGAAGTTCCCTTTGGTGTACGAACCCAATGTGGAGGTTTGGGGTGTTGCCCAGCGTAGAGGTTGCTTGCGAGGTATGCTGTCATTGCATGCAGAGATGCTGGTTTCCCCCAACGCTACCAACGAGGCAGCCTAGTCGTTTTCAGATTTGAAAATTTGACTTCGGCCACCTAGGTTAAGGAAACTGACAACTTTGGCATTTATCGTTTTTGACTGACTTAAAAGAATTGAAACAAATAGCGCCACGCTTCAAGGGCTCCCATTCAGTGATTTCAAATCAACCCAGATTGCACACCATAAAACCCTTATTCGTACAATAAAAACCAGAAAGCTTGTGATACGAGCAAAACTATATGAGTGTGCTTATTTGAATTGAAACGATAATCGAATAGTGATTTAATAATACAGTAAACCTCGGTTAATCCGGATCTTCGCCAAAACCGGATAAAACTGGTGGTACGAATGATTTCTAACGTTTTTCTTTATAAAATCTTCGGTTTATCCGGATTTTTTAATCCGGATCTTCGCCAATACCGGATAAAATCTGCTCTTTCACATCTCATAATCCGGATTTTTGTCTCTAGGAAAGATTCGGCAGCTTTCAGGCGCAACGCAAGCGTGCTCAAAATCACCAACGAGAGTATAGTACAGGGCTGCCAGATCTACTTTTTGCCAAGAGGCCAAATCTAGTCCAGAAAGGGCCAAAAAAGAGCCAAATTCTAAGAAATGGGGCCAAAGAAAGGGCCAACCATTTTGTCCAAATATATCAGCAGTTACAAGGTCATGCGAACCCATACTTAGCAACTTATTAAATGACATGTTTCTCAATCACAATTGTAGCGCAACAGCAAAACAAGTAGGTGATGAAAGATCGTAAGAGAACAACTTAATTTCCATGCGTAGCCATAAACTGACATAAATTTATCATCCTTCGATAAGTGCTAATGCAACAACAACAATCTGAACAAAACCAACAAACACGTGCACCACCTGAAAAACAGTAAGTTAGGCAACGTAACAGTTCTCACTGCTAAAGCAAGTAACAGATAATCTGATGAACTTACTTTCACTTAACTTAGAAACTCTAAGGATCCTAACAAAATTTTGTAATCAAAAACCTTCAAAATATAAGCGTTTGGTGAAAACCTGCAATGAATTAGTCAAAAAAGTGAAAAAATATGGTTTCTCAGACAGGAACCAGGGTGGTCAGATCTAATTCTTGCAAGGGGCCAGCCTATCCTGGAAAAGGGCCAAACGAAAATTTTGGGGCCAATAAGTGTTATTTGGGACCAAATTTCTGAAATTTGGCCCCAAAAGGGCCAACCTGGCAACCCTGGTATATTATTATGATAACAACGGCCGCAACTGCTTGCAACATTGGACTAATCGTACAGACGATTATTACGTCACACACGGGCATGGCTTATGTTGAACATAACCCTCAAGGCACGCCGTCGCACCACGGTTTCAGTCTATTGATCAGTGTTGCCCAGTGGCGTACGCAGAAAATCTTCATGGGGGGATTCGTTCAGGGTCATATGGTGGTCATTTGTATTTGGTGTGCGCTCTTTGTGACGTCACAATTTGACGTCATTTTCATGTTTCCAAACCAACGTTTTGGCGAAGTTTGTTGACATAACATTCATACTTTTCTACATCCACTCCCCTTATTTTTGTGTCATTGCAGTATAAACTATCAGCGCTCCAAGTTAGGCTATCGGAGAAAAACAAACACAACACAACGACACAGTAGTTCATAACTGCAAAAATATCAGGCTGCGCGTTAAAACAGGGGAGTAAAACACACTCATTAATTCGTCAAAGCAATTTACAACTGCAAAATAAGGCTACGCTAATGTCTTGTCGGATACGAGCAGTCGAGCACAGAAACAGTGCGGCTGGACTGGCTGGCGCACACCCCGGTTTGCAAGATTGAATCTTGCTAAACTACACAAGAATTGAAAATGCGCATAAAGTAGCCTACGCAAGTAAACTTTCGATTGTTGTTATGTATAGAAGTACAGCAAACTTTCAGTTTTCCTTCTTCCCTGCTGAGACATTATTATCAAATGCCTGAATGCTTCTATGTTAACAACTGCGGTTTTTGAGCTCGTGCAACAATTGCATCATGCTACAGAAATTGGTAATGTAGCCAATGCGGCCAGCGCTTGCGCTGATTAGCCTTAGCAGACAAAATAAAGGCAATTGTTTCGGATAAAGTGAGCTATCGCGGAGCACAATCTTAAACATGCGTAGTGGACGAAGCGTCTGCAAAAAGTGGTGAGGTGGTTTCTGGACGCAGACGATAACGCAGATTCCCCCCGAAATCTAATTATGACTTTTTGGGCCATTTACAATGTTTCTTGAAATTTGCATGCAAATTCATTCCGTGGTATTTGCATTAAGTCGACAAATTAACAAGCAAAAAGTATGCACAAACAAGTAATCTCCTTTGCGCAAGTAATAAAGTTTTTGGAAAATATGGATCTCAGGGGGGGTTTTAACCCCAACCCCCCCTTGCGTACGCCCTTGGTGTTGCCTGTTGAGTGTGCTTGTGTAGAACATTAAGCTTGAGTGTATTGTACTCGGTGAGATATCTGGAGGGCATTATACTCTAAATAGAGTGACTGCTTATGGAGCAGTTGCAGAAAAATCTGCGTCAGTCCAAAACCCAAGATTTCTTTGCAGCCAAGTAATCTAAAATTATGAACTGGAGATTGTACATAACTGCCTGGATATGGCGGTAACCAGTGGCGTAACTGACGGGGGGCAGGGGTGCGTGCCGCCCCCCCTGGCAGGCTAAATGTAAAAAATGGGCCCCCTGCTAGCTTGTATTTTGGTATTTAGTATTCTTTTGATTTTTAGGTTTTTGTTTTTAGCGTTTTTCAAACATTTCTCGGAGTGTTTGCCGGTGATTTTGGGTGTTAGAACAGACAAATCCAGTTAAACGCATCACCAATTTGCCTATATTTTGTATGTGTTTTAACCGGAATATGCGATTATCAGTATCAGACAAATATCCGTAAGTTTACGCGACACAGGGGCCCAAAATTCAGTCCCGTCGCCACCGGGAGGCTTTTCTAGGACTAACTCCCCAAACAAAGCTTCAACCCCAAAATTGAAATGTGAAACACCAGAAAATAGTGTGGTTTTGCCAACCAGTATTCTTTTTTGTCCTGTAATTTGTAGGCAGAGCAATACCTGCCGCTGTTACCTAGAATAACATCGCCTAATGGTTTTGGTATGTTTGTGAGGTAATATATTTGAGACTTTAGCGTATTCATTGCTTGGTGTATTGAAGGTGAATTTAGCCTATATATCTAGTTGTATACATCCAGAAGTCAGACAGACACCTGATCAACGTAGTAATTACTATGAAATATTGTATTATGGCTTGATCAAGCAGTCTTCTCGTATTTTGCACTGCATAGAAGCAACATACCTTTGGTGCTTACGACCAAAGTTACAGATTTGCGCAGCCTGCTGTTCAGACAACAAGATGGAGTTAATGTGTAGTCAGAAGAGTTTATTTAACAATCACTGCTAAGTTTGTCCCAACCGAGTAGTGCAATTAGTGGATTGCGGATGTTAACCATGTTGCCTCCACGTAGGCCCCCCTTGGTCTGTATTTGTCAACATTCACAGCCTATTTGAGAAACGAAATGTTATTAATCTAAGCCTGTGCACCAGGTGATTAACACGTCTAGACATCAGAAAGGTTTATGCACGCGTATTTCGGCCAGTTAAAAGCACTATGCGCATGCTTTTCAAGCAAAATTAACTTAAGCGCTAATGAAAGAAAACGTTCATCGCTGCCCATTAGTTTGATTGGCCTCAGGTTTGTTTCTTCGGTAACAACAGGACCGGATTAAATGAACGCGAGGCCCCGGGCGAAGTGGTGACCGCGAGGCCCCTTAAACGCTTAGCGCAACTGCGTAGCGTTTTACATGCAGATCAGAAAAAGACTTCTTTCCAGAAGAGTTTTTGACAAAAACTGACAAGTAAATTCGTGATGAAAAAATGTTCATGGTATCACCTAGCTGTCTGTCTAGCTAAACTAAGCCAAACTATCTGGAAAACCATGCAGCTACGTTTACTGAACAGTAAGTAAAGTAGCTTCTGGCCTTCTGGCAGTAAGTAAAGTAGCTTTACTCTGGCAGTAAGTAAAGTAGAACAGTAAGTAAAGTAGCTTTGGCAGTAAGTAAAGTAGAACAGTAAGTAAGTAAGTAAAGTAGAACAGTAAGTAAAGTAGCTTCTGGCCTTCTGGCATGTTTTATTCCTGAAGCAGGGTTGCCATATTGGCGAATTTATCGCCAGATTCCGGAAATCTGGCGAATTTTGAAAGCGTTTGGCTACAAATATTTTGGGTTGGCGATTTGGCGAATTACTGGCGATTTTTTAAAAGTATTTGGCTCCAAATTTTTTGGTTTGGCGAAATGTACGACTTGTACATTTGCTGCTATTTGCTTACATATTCATATGTAGATTACTATTTTTAAGTTTGCTGATGGTTTGAAAATTCATGACATCAAATGAAAGTGTGAAAATTTTGAAAGTAGAAGCATGGTATTGAACACTTCTTGTCACATATGTTTGCAAAATGTTGAACCCGATTATTTAGAAATATTTGCAAAATGTTGAAAACCTATACGCTTTCTGGTAAAATACAATTTCGACTGATCTGATTGATTTCGACTGATTTCCAGTGAAAAAATTAATGGCGTGAAGTAGGAGATTCATCCCAAAGCTTTTCGTCTGACACTCTTCAAGCTGTTTTCAGTTTAGTTAGTTCAATCCGTGCCACGGAGCTCAAACTAAAACTTAATGCGACCATTTTTACAAACATAGCATCTCCCCAAATTAATTGCAATATGAAAGAAACGTCATTACGCCTATACGAAAAGGAATGTGTGATGTAGCAAAAAAGCGGCATTTCATTATCAATGTAAGTTACAAGAACGTTTCCGTTTTGGTTTGAATGAAATGAAATTGGCCACGACTACGTGGATTACAAAACAGCAGTCTTTTGTTTAAATGTGTTGCAGCGACAGAAGTGACAGCACTTTGCAAAGACAAACGACTCTTGAGAACAGAATCGCTTCAGATACAAACTATTTTCACAGAATACAGACAAGAAAATTTGCTAATGTGAGTTATGAGCCGCATTATGCCGTTGCTGAGAGACATCTGATTTTTTTGCACATTTGCAGGATGGTTCTGCAAAACAATCGGAGATTTTGTATTTTTGTATGTCTTGTAAGAGATATTAATTGAAACAGCGTTGAAACGACCGCAAATGTTGTCTCCTAAGTGAAGTGCCTTGTTAAAGATGACTATCAGGCATAAAAATGCTTGAGAAATGCTAAGTGTTTTTTAAATTAGTGTAAAATTATTTCGGTTATAGAGCAAATTCATCGTCTAACGACAAAAATACCGACCGATTCAGACGAAGCGCTATGTCAATTCATTCGACAGATACTTTTCGCTATGCGACAGAATTGGTGGGTTCAGAGATATGGAATTTTTGTCAGCATGCCCAATTTTACTTTGCAGAAAGGAGAGGGTTGTCTTGATTCAGTTGTTGATAAAGCCATCATGAAAATGCAGAAGAAAACTCAATGACATACGAGAGGCTTAGCCGCGCAATTTATCGATTTTTGCACGCCTTAGAATATCAACATATCAACTACACGCTGGAATGATATTTAGTACGTTGTTTCTACCCATTGGATAAGAAATTATCGCAAAAAGTTTTGAAAACGCCGTGACAGATTATTTCAAAAAAATGTTTGCCCTTATACGGAAATAACATATTATTTTTCGAAAACTCGTCAGAAAATTTTTTGTAAAATTGCGTTGGCAAACGCAACATGTTTTCAATAAGTTCTTGAAAATTATGTGAAAGCACGACAAACAAATGAAAATTGAATTACACATAAGCAAATGCTAGCTGCAACTCTGAGCACTCCTGTGGTTTTATTGCAAATGAGCGAATGTAGCATCTTTGTTTTTGCCGTAATCTTTCCTGTCCTGACTCATTGATTTTCTACTGCACCACCTGACGCCCGGATACTTGCAAGGAAAACTTTGTTCAGCAGCAATACCTAAAAACGCCCTTTCGAATGAACGACCCTTAGCATTTGAGGCAGCTTTTTTCGTAAGAGCTGCCGTCACGGCTTTCATCATATGCCTAAACACCAAAAAGGAGCGAGTGATCAAAGCACATTGGTGATTGGATTTGCGTGTTGCTTTATACTCCAGGATTAAAACGTTGAAAGCTCATACTTTTTTCAAATATGTCAGTGTAATTCTGGTCCGTTTTGCAAATGCTGTTGTGCCCATTCGGACATGTTGGAAAAAATACTTGCAAAACTTGTAAGCCGGATTTGACGTAAATGTTTGACTTCCTTTTACCAACGTCGATTTTCTGTTATGTTACCAGAACATTTGCAAGATTGGAAGTAATTTGCATAACTTTGATCCACGAGTAAGTTCACGTTACACGGAACAGTTTCACAATAAAAGTCAGAATTGTTTAATTGGGTTCCCAATAAATTGTGATGGTGTGTTTTGAAGAACTTGGTACAGTCTACTCAGAACTGCGATACTGTATCACGCCAAAGTATTAACGATGTTATAGCTCTCAACTGGTTGGTGGTCACAAACTGAAAATTGGTCATCGCCGCAATATTTTTTTGCTTTTTGAATAACTTGAACGTGGTGATAATATTATCACGTGCTATTTTTTTCCGAGCGTCAAAGCCATATCTTGTTCTGTAACTTTAACAAAAACTTGCAATGGGTTATGCACACAGCCAAATACATTGAAGTCGAACCAAACTAAAAAAATGTCATATTGACATGCACGTAAAAACAAAAAACTGGAGCTACACATGCAGTGAAGTGTTGACTGAATCCAGTGCAGCATTTATTCCAAGCATTCAACTCACTTTTACGCAGCTTTACTAGCAGCAGTAGCCTATATTTCCAAGCCCGAACTGCTTTAAGATTGTTGATGATGTTAGTTTTTCCGAACTAAAATGGAACCAATCGTTCAGGTCAAAAGCAACCTGAGCTAAATCTTTCCTAATGCTGCTAGATTACCGCAAAAAAATCATCCAAAGTCAACACAAAACAGTGAGAAGAGCAGTTTCTACCAATGCGTGCGGATGGAAAAGTTCATGCGAAGTTTTTCCTTTGGCCACCACTCACGCCAAAGTAGCGAATAGCGGTAACAGTGAAGTGCAATAGCTCGCTACCGCATGCGTTATTTTTTTCAAAAAAGAGCGGCGCTATCGCCATCACTCCTGGAAAATTAGCTCGCTACAGTAGCTCGCTATTTTAGTAGCTCGCTACTGCCCACCTCTGCCATTACATACCCAGAAATGTTAGTGTTCGCCCACACCAGGTTAGCCATAGTGGCAGGACCTTTGATGCCGTGCTGAGAACCAACTTGTATCGATTTTTCTGCGATTCACATCTTCATTCAACTTTTTTATTCGATCGCTTCAAATGTCTGATGCATTTTACAAATCTTCATTTTTCCTCAAATATTCAACGCTCTTGTATGGTGGAGACCAAATGCAGTAATTGTCCGTGAATTATTTCGGTGCTTGCGTCTCATCAGTATTGCTTTTGTGTTGTAAAAATATGTGGAAAATGTGTACACACCAAGCATTAAAAAAAAGTAAGTGCTGAGAAAGTCTTTTGCGCCTCTGAAGGTTCGATACGTACAACACCGGTTGTGTGATGCGCTACTGAATGGTTATCCATTTTCTGTGCTCTTGCGAATGACGATACAGCTGTGGTGAGGGTAAAGCGATTTGCTCCTCTCAACGTTGGTCATGTGCAAACATCGTTTCTGCATTGTGCGCTGAAGTATAGCTAACCACTTTTTGTGCTCTTGTGTCTGTAATATGGACCGTGAATCCGCAATAAAATATTATTATATTATATTATATTATATTATATTATATAATATTATTACCTATCCCACATAGTGAACTTTTTTTTAGATGTAAAATCAATAAATAAATCAATCTTAGGCATCAGTTAATATAAAAAGAAACACAGCAGAACAGATGATACATTATATACCAAAAAATTGCACATGGTTGAAGGTAGATGCTGGATGTGCCTGCTAAAATATCAGCTAACTGGTAACTGCTAGATTGAAAATTGTACAGCTAACAGTGAGAAAATCAGTAGAAAATCAGCTAAAATGACAACACTGTGTAGCAGTAGCCTCGATTGGCAGCCTATGGATTCCTGTTCTGTAAGGTCACATTTACAACCACAACGTCACTTTCATGAAACGGATGGTTTCACTTCACAACTCGTGCCTCAAAACTTGTCTCCGGTACTGTGTTGGGAGTTTTTGGAAACATGATACATTCATTGATTAATACAGTAGTCCCCGTTTATTAAGCCCACGGATAATAAGTCCACCCGTTTAATAATAAGCCGAAAAATGTTCGGTCTGGAATTACTCGATTTATTCCTGTAACACGCTTAATGAGCCCAATTTTCGAACACATTTGTTTAAAAGTGGGCGAAAAAGAGTCGCAACCCACACTTCTTTTTCTTGCTTTCGACAGTTTGAAACTTCGTTGCGCTGCTGACCTAGTTCTTAATTCAACTGTTTCGTCACATATCGTTTATTTGTGCTGTAATCGATGGGCAAGACACCTGGTACTCTAGAATTTATTTAAAAAATGACGAAGAGGCGTGCAGATGAAATAAATATTGTGTTACCGCAATAAAAAAGAAAATTGCCTGTTACCTAGTTGTAACTGTTGTGTGCAGTGTTAATAAATTTAGCAACTTTCAGCGATAGTATAGTGGGCCACACTCATTTATGCGCATGAAAGTGACCAAAATTTGTCCACCGGTTTATAAGCCCACCTGCCTAATAAGCCCAAAATTTTCTGGTCCCGAGGTGGGCTTAATAAGCGGGGACTTCTGCAGTTTATCCTATATGACACAGCACAAACGTATACGAAGAGTTGTCTTGAGAAGTACATGTGGAGGTAACGCAGTCTCGAGAAATAACTTTTAGTGTGCAGTACGTGAACGCCGTCAAGTTTGCAAAAATTTCGGAGGGGGCAATTGCCCGGCTTGCCTGTTCCTGGTTGCGGCCCTGAACTGTGCTAAATGTTTTTAAGTGTACGTAGAGTATAACAATGATGACTTAAGAAAAGAGATTGGACAAGTGACTGTCCAACCAATTTGTAAATTTGATGACATGAGTTGAGTTAAGTTGGTTTTATTTGGCGATAATTAAAATTCAGCAAGAAAAAACACAAGTAAGTGCAAGGACGCCAGGGCATTGAAGGAACCGGAAGGTTATCGAATCGATGCACCTCAACAGTTAAATTAGCTTTGTTACTGTCCAGTTTCAACTCGTGGCGTTGCATATATGTGGGAAAGAGCTGCTAGATGATCAACACAGTTGCGCAGGGAGTGCTGGGTTGCAACCGGTCTCTCTCGGTGGATGGGTTGCTCAGATCGGTGGATGGGTAGACAATGGAGCACACATTAGCTGGTCATAGACAGGGCTCAACATAACAAACACAATAAACAATCCCAACAAATTTGAAATACTCTTATCAATACAGTAACCTGTAGTCGCAAAACTGAACCAAAAGTTGCGAAGATGTTCAAAAGAATATCACCAATTCCAATCCAAATCTGGTTAAGCACAAATGATAACATCGAAATCCATCAATATATTGGAATGTCCCAAGATGCAAATGCAAAACAAGGTACATGTTTATCTCTGGTCATTTTCATTTATTGGGCATGCGAAAGACAAGGAAATATATTTCTTGTGTTGCGATTGCAAAGCCCGAGTGGTAAGTGCGTTGGAAAGCCCGAGAGGCAAGTGTGCAAAGCTTCGCACTATGGCAACAAGCAACAATAGAGATCACCCGACGAGATCACTCTATTATTGCTTGTTCGCGCCACATATATATGGGTATTGCTCTTCGCGTATATCCCGTCCCAAGCCTGATAAAGCGAACACAAAGTAGTAAATTAAAGAATTTTATTTAAAGAAAGTATTAAATAGCTGAACCAACCTATTAAGAAGCTGAACTAAGCAATTGTATTACGACGTTAATATTACGTTAATAATTCTTGTGAAAATAATCCAGGGCTACGGAGCCGGAGCTCAAATTAAAATTCAGAAGAAGCTGGAGTCGGATCCGCAGTTCAGTTAAAAATTTAGGACCGGAGCCGGAGTTACAGTATTGTAGCGATCTAAAAAGAACTGAGCTATAATGAGTAGGCATATAATAAAATATCCATAGCTTTTGTAGCTGTGTGGGTCATGCTGTTAGCAGGGAGTATGATTAACCCTGATACCATTGCAAATATGATATCATTGCAGATATGATACCACTGCAGATTTAAACGTGAAATGCACGGCACGCCATTGTAAAGTAGGAATTTTTATAAGAAACCACATGGCTTACTATGAAGTTTTACTAGATTCAGTTTTGTTTTAAGGAAAATGTTAAGTACCTGGTGTGGACCTGTAGAAACCCGATTGTCTCTGGTTCTAGAGACCCGATGATAATTTTCTCTGATTCTAGGGATCTGATTTTCAATTCTACGGATCAGAATCGCGACCCTAAAATACCTTAAACCCAGTTAGATTACTGACAAAGTTCACTAGGTGTCATTTCGTTTACAAGCAGTAGCATAACATGAAAGTTATAAATACCGTAAAACCTCTATTTGAGCGCCACTTCTATTTCAATGCCACCTCTAATAGAACGCCACTACAAAGAAAGGTTTGAAAAATAGAGCTCCACCCTCTAATTGAACGCCACTTTGATGAATTCTTCTATTTGGAAATAGTTACGGCTGAAATCTCCTTTCTACCGTGTTTCTCCAAAAATAAGACCTACCTCAAAAATAAGACCTAGCCTGAATTTCCAGAACGATTTTAATATAAGCCCCACCTTTACAATAAGACCTAATCGACAGCGCAAAAGTGCAATGCTAGATATGTAAATGTGTCAGATGTTTTTTCTTTTCATTAATAAATTTTATCTCAAAATTCTGACCAGCTAGTCAAAAAATAGAGCGCCACCCTCTAATTGAACGCCACCTCTAATAGAACGCCACTATAAAGGAAGGGTTAAAAAATAGAGCGCCATGGCGGTGAAACAGAGGTTTTACGGTAATTGGTTGCGAACTGGCACTGCTTTCCATAGTAATACATTATCAGGAGGGTATAAATATCAATGTAAACAAATGTGGACTTTTCTTGAACACGGTGAACATCAGTCTTATTTTCTTCTAAGCTTAGTGTGTTAAACTGTGATTTACTTTGCGATTCATCACTGCTTGTTATGAGTGCAAATGATAAGGAATCAGAAGTTTTCAGCAAAAATCAAATGTGAATCTCTTGCTAGAAGTCATGCCATTTCTTTGAACAAAGGGCTTTTAAGCACATCTTCGCATTTGGGTTGATGCAGATGTGTGCGTGTTTGAAAGAACACATGAGAGTCGTCTGTTTTGCGCTCTTTACATGGTTTGCCCGGGCAGCGCTGTTAGCTGGAATCATCAAGACTGCAACAGGCAAGGCATGCAACGAGTGCAAAACACTTGGTCAATTGGGACTGGCCTGTGTTTAAATGCTCGGACACGAATGTAATTTTCCAAACAGCATTTTTTTTATTCTGTCGTAAGAAATAACAAAAGGTGCTCAGGCATTGACAGCAAAGCCAGCGACTGCCTTGACAGAAATCGTTTATATTACCGTAATCTTGAGTTGCGTTTCTGCTAGGAACTGTTCTCTGAATCGTCTTAACCTGTGATCGTTGTTTTTTCGTTGATTTCCTCATGGTAGCAGCGCTGCTTGTAAAAATCTATCAGATTAAATTACTCAAAAAGGTTTGGTGTATTCTCCTGGTTTAGTGTACTCGATTTAATTCATTTTCCATTGAACTTGAGGCACACCAAGACAATTAAAATATTAATGTGTGAAAACGAACTGAAGCCGGAGCTGGAGTCTGAGCCATGAAAAAAGAGAGCTCCGGATCCGGGGCCACACACATGAAAACCAAGAGCTCCGGAACCGGAGCTGTGACATTTTTACGACGGCTCCGCAGCACTGAAATATTCCCAACTGTAGCCGGGTACATTGACCATCCAGAGTAAAAATTCAACAGATAAATTGCTTTAGCAACAACCTCCAACGTTTATCATAGTAAATTAAAATTGGCAAGGAACTAACTAGTCATAACAGTAAGATACTGAAGTTAATTCGGTGATCGATTAGTGGTTGAGCATTTTTGCCCCCTTGGTGTTTTTTTGATCCCCTATCGCCCCCTTTGATTTTTCTCCCCTCTGATCATCAAATTCGCCCCCAAGGGGGCGATTCCGCCACTTTGAGAAATACTGGGCAAAACTTTTTGAAATGACAGAGTGAAAAGGAGACAAGTAAAATGCAAACTGAGAAACTTAGATACAAATAACCTGCAATCAGACTTGTTAAAACAACATTGGGCACCATTTTCTAACTTATTGGGCACCATGTCATAGCATGTTGGGCATCATTTTCTAACTTATCGGGAGCCGTTTTATTGTTTTATATCATGTTGGGTGCCATTTCATAGCACAAAAAATGTCATAGAAAAAATGTGAAAGTTCATTTGACTCGACAATGACCCAAGCTTGCAAACGAATGACTCGAAGTGACTCGATTTTTCTTGTGACTTGGTTCTGACTCGACCAAGTCATTGACTCGACAAAAATGAAGTCATTGACTCGACAAAAATGACTGGGGCACATCACTGGCATTTGGTATGTAGAATATCATTCTGTGTTTGCGCACATGGAGTAGAATCAGAAACTTTGTGTGTCAGAAATTTCGCTTGACAGCGGAAACGGATGTTTTGTAGTGTTGTGCATCTAGCGCTTCTAGCGGCGCTAAAGATGCGTTAGCAAAAATGCTTGAAACGGATCTATGTAATTTGAATATTACTTGATATATCTCGCACATGGCAGCAAAAGTTAAGAAACTAATATGTTGCAAATTTGCGAAAAAATGTCCAGATGAAGACGTCTATTAGGGTGCGATTGGAGTTTGGATTTCAATGATTATAACTAACCTACCTTTCATGAGGTTATCTACGGTTCCGTTTTTTGAAACATGCTTCTCAGTCTCACCAACAACGTCTGTCGAATCAAATCACACACAAGTTCGGCAACCACACCAGATGTGTCGATGGAGATTGATTATGCCTCAGTGTTGCCACTGCGGGTTTTTTTCTCCCTAGATCTGGGGTTTTTATTGAAAATCTATTTTTTTTATTCTGGTAAATTTTCAGAAATGTATGTAGTATTACTGTATTACTATTTTCCATTCAAGAATACAGTAGTTTCACAGACGTAATGTGCAGAGTAAGTACGGAACGTTACCTCTAAGCTAGGCCTAGCCAAATTGTTTGTTTGAAATATGCAGCAGTAATCAATGTTTCACGGATGCAGCACTAGACATAGGTCAGCACTTTAAAACCAATGGCTGACATGCAGACAGAACTAGGGACAGGGTGACTGAAGGTGCTAGTCTTTCTGCTGTGACTAAGTCTTAGTCTGCACCGACTGTGCAGAACATCAATGAGACTCGATTTTTGGCAGTGGCTACAGGTCCGCCTGTGGACCTCAAGATTTGGAACCTTATTTATTCGCCACGGCACAATGTGACAGTAACGCAACACACAACAAGAGTGCAGTAGACTTAGTACAAACGACACGTACCAAACAAAATGTGAAACCCTAAACCTAAACTTTAAACGGAACCCCTAAAATGTTTTAAACCTTAAATGTAAACCTAACCCCGAAACCTAAACTTTTAAACCTAAATTAGCCCCTAAACCCTATTCCTAAACGTGAAGTTTTAAACCTAAACCCTGAACCTAACACCCTAAACTTAAAGCCCAAACGTAAACCTGAACTATAAATCTTAAGAGAAAAATTTGGAAACTTACGAATAATGTAGGCCTAGAGAAAACTACTCTCATGAATTCCAACATGCAACCACTAGCCTACTTCCAAAATGATAGTTACCAAGGTGGGAGCCAAACCGAAAACCATTGGCACAGCAGACATAAACATTGCTGCTACGCTTCCACAATGGTGCCGCTTGAAAGACAACCTCAGCATTTTATTGGAACCATGTCTTGTGAGGAGGATCTGTAGCCACTTTTTTTTTCTTCTGGCATTTCATTTACTTACTTTAGCCTATGACACAAACAACATAAATCATGCATGTGTTATAGTGTTAGGGTATATAGGCTAACTGTTGTAACAATTACTATAAGGATTAGGAAGAAGGAACCTAAAAGGCTATGATCTTAACATATATATCCAACCATAATGAAATTGAAAGCGACTCAGTTCAGAACTTTAAAAGCACTGCTATTTTGCTAGCATCTTAAAAACGTAGGCATTTTGAATACTTTGTTCTGAAAAAAAAAAACATTTTATGCAATGCTGCTGATTTATTTTTGGTAAGGCTCTAGGCTGCAGTTGTAGATAAAATTAAAACTTTTTAGTGTTCGTGTCTTCATTTAAATGTTGTGATATTTTTGAAGCATTTGTATGATTAGGGCTGACAAATGTGATACCAATGTTCAAGTTTCAATAGCCTCCTTATGTTTATACTCACTTGTTTCAGTTTTATGCAGAAAGCTGTACTGTAGATGTATAGCAAAATCAATACAACTTGGCATACTACTTGATATTACTGTAGCTGTAACAATAACATATATCTGCACTTTAGTTTATCACAACAGTGAAGACATTGCATGATGGCGGTAAGTGAACCACGAAAATTTTAATGGATTTTGCATATGATTTAACATTTTATGTTTCTGTAATACTGTATATGTTGCTCAGTTAAAATGTCATTGGGTTATTTCATTCAAGTTTGCCATTGTCCCCCATCATTTGCTGTTTTTGATTTTATGTTATAAAAATACTGTTTGCATATCCAATTTTTTGTTTGCATTTGGTATTTTGCTTTTTTCTTCTATGTTTATTTTGGATAAGAATTAGGTCCAGTGTAGTAGTGTAATAAGCTCAAGCTGTGATAAGCTAGTCTTGTGCTATTCAATGTTACTGGTAAAAAAAACTTGTTCACTCAACAACAAAGCTATTTTGTTCCATAATGCAAAGTGATGATAACACATTTAAACATTGAAATTGTTGATTATGGTTGATAAAACAACCTAAAACAAGGTACAATACAACATGATACCAAGAAGAAAAATGAGGACATGCAACAAATCAAGAGGTGAGAAATATACAAATGAAGAAGTGAGGTATGCACCTAGATTGGGCGAGAGAAATGTGGTGCAATGTATGACAAGTTAAGAAGTGAAAGCCATGCATTACGCAGCAGCCATTAATTTAATAGGCTAGTACTATCACAATGGGAATATAGCCAACTAAAGCTCATGACATATGGCAAAGATGGTTTTGTACAATATGTATATAAAGGTGAAATACAACAGTTATTTACAGTAATAGCAAAGAATGCAGTTAGCTGGAGGAAGATAGAAAGACAAGAGCAATATTTATATCAGCCAGTCACAGTATCAGATAATGCAGCATTTTATAAAGGCAGTGTCTAAAGGGCTGTATTTGGTTTTCGCTTTAGAAGGTCTAAAAATTGTATTGTTGCAACCTCTCCATTGGCGTTGCGTTGAATGTGTGATTCACTACGAACAGGATGTGCGCGAAGAACAACACCACATATATGTGACGCGAACAAGCAGTAATAAAGTGATTGCGGCGCATGATCTCTATTGTTGCTTGTTGCCACAGTGCGAAGCTTTACACACATGCCGCTCGGGCCTTTCAAGTGAAATTGTTGACCTCTGCGAAATATTTAACTGGTTCTTGACATGTCAGTTTCTTCTTAGAATAAAGGAATAAACTGGTGATTAATTTTTCTAACCCTACCTCCTAACCTTAAAAAACCCTAACTGTTGAACCCCAATCCAAAAGCCTAAATCTAAATCCGTGTCTATGTCTAGTTTTCAAAACTTTTCAGCAAGTATATCAAAAGCGCTCCCAAGAAAAATTAGTGAAAACATACAGCCTAAACTAAACTTACAACATCAAAAGTGGGATTTCCAATAGCAAAGCCAAAACATCCATGATGAGGACCAAACATACGACCCTTCGCACAGCAGGAATAAAGACTTCCAACATGACCATCTTCACTATACTGCTAATGTCATGAACTCAGCCCTATCTGTGCCACAAACACGATGCTGAAAAGACGTAGCTTGCAGAACAATCAGCAAATGTCAACCAGACAGCAACAAAGAAGAATTCTTTTTATCTAAATGTACATACACTTAAAAAATTGATGTTGACAATCACCTGCACAATTGCATCTGTGGAGCATTCTCTATTGAGATTGCTAAATATATACTTGCAAAATCACTACAGGAAGAACGCTTCAGTACAATTGTTCTAATGTTTTATGCATTATGATGTAAAAGGAAATTACAAAAAAGTGGTATAAGACCTCTTGTGCAGCATCATCTTTACCTTGAAATTTTTCATTCCAATAAAGAGCTGATTTTAAAATGCAATGCTTGGCAGTTTTTTTATTCCGATAATGCAACAATTCCTTAGGCAAGCTTTTCTATAAGAGAAACTTTTCATAAAAATATAGTTTTAGTAGAAACAAACCTGCGTTAAACTTAGGCGACTTGACATTAAAGTAGGCCTGAACTTTATTTAATCTTATTACCGTATTTTCCGGCTAATAAGCCAACCTGGCGAATAAGCCGAGGCCAGTTTTTAGCTCTGAAAATGAGAGTTTTTCCATTTTTCGTTACCTAACTACTGGTACCTTTTTTTCTTTTTGCAACAAAGTTTGTCAGGTATGCGTTACATTCATTACGCACCAACGCATGTTCTTTATAATGGTGGAGATGATTTTTCAATGGTGGAGATGCAGGCACGGCGTGGTAGGGAGTTCGAAACTGCGTCGTGCGCAAAAGCTTACTGTCCTCGTACGAGGCTTCGCCTGTGAGAGCACTCGGAGCACGGCTCCCACTTAAAGAGAGAAGGGGGAGTGATGCAGCAGCGAGGTGGCTGCTACATGCGACGCGCTAAGTATAACATCCCTAGTAGCACGAAAGCTACTGGGAGCTTCCTTTAGCCTAGTGCGTAAGTGCGCAGGCAAGCC
>Ga0210059_1003309_pt1 | contig 25706 bp, 14 predicted proteins | sample Ectturendosymbi2_FD_188042 | JGI IMG/M metagenome (GOLD analysis project Ga0210059, IMG submission 188042) | Ecteinascidia turbinata endosymbiont from Florida, USA - Sample 2 (SPAdes) (version 2) | ecosystem: Host-associated > Tunicates > Ascidians > Unclassified | place: Key West, Florida... | reverse complement strand
CTTGACATTCTAAAAATTGACAAAAAACCCACTGATCTATAGTGTTTCATGTTTCAATTTGGGGGATTGGCGAGTTTTGTTTGGAGGGCTACACCCACCCAAGCCCCCGTGGCGACGGGCTGCTCCACTACCTCCTACTGCTCGCACCAGCGGTGATTGTGACCAGACCTGAGAAGAGTTGAGTTTATTTGGCGATAATTAATATTCAGCTAGAAAAAAAACACAAATTAGTGCAAGGACGCCAGGGCATTGAAGGAACCGGAAGGTTGTCGAGTCGATGCCCCTAAAAGGGGGAACAAGCTGGTACGCTGCATTCGGTATCTTCACCAGACTCTGACAAACCTGTGCTTTAGAAAATAAGGTGCAACTCCAGCCATTTTTATGCTGTGTTATCAGAAGATTTTTGTGCCCATAAAACTCTTCATCAAAATTCATGCAGGTATTTGCACATGAACCAGGAAACATTTTGTCTAGTTTTTCTATTTTCTTTCAGTAGTTGCTGCTTCGAATGTATTGCCGGACAATCGTGACTGAAATTTCAAAGTGAGAGTAGCTTCACGGAAAACGATGAGATTCTTAACTCTACGATAGTTTCAAAGGTTCTGACGTCAATTCCGTGACGTCATAGTCACACGAAATTTTCCGTCGGGCCTGGAAACAACTATATGCGAGGTCGCCCGTTTACTCCCAAGTCATTCATCGCATCTCTGCTGCAACGAAAGGGCTGGGTGGGGGCTGACTTTGTCCGCGTGCTCAGGCAACCCTATAGTTGCACCGCTGTGCAGAAGTAAGCTGATTTGCAGGGACCGCGGCTCACTGCAACTTTTCACGATTGCTGAGTTCCGGTACTAGTTGTTGAAGATAACGTCCATAAGGCACACTAGCTCAACGAACAGAAACCTTTTGCAAGTATTGTCACCATTCCAGTGCAAGTGATCGTTGACAAAAGTAGACCCAGAGCTACCGACAAGTTTTCAGATTATTTTGAAACGGCGTTTGCTATCACGCTGCCAGACCAACAAGTCAGATGAGATTTGTTGGGTGAGCATAAAACCCTTATATTATATCAAAACGTTTTTAGGAAAAGGTTGAAAAAACTGTAGTTCTAGCCTTTACAAAACTTTAATGTAGGTTTAGCCTTTACATTGCACTTGTAAAAAGAAACTGCGCATGTTTCAATTGTCATCGCCTTCTGGAAGCAAATATGTAATAAATTTAGTCGCTCTAAATCGTGTGAGATAGCCGCGAACTAAAAACGTTATTCCAGCCAGTGTTTCGTAGTGTTTCCTCTGCAAACCTCATATTAGATATTACATAACATGATGCTCTTGACCCATCTCGACAATGATAAACCGTCTGGAGTCTAAACTTTAGTACAATAACCCATAACAGTCCAGCTTACAAACGAACGACAATGAAAGTTGAGGCTTTCATTCGCTTGATGGAGTTGACAAGTAGAAATAAGAAGGATCATGGGTAAGGTTGAGAGAGTTTCTTTCTCTCTGGCATGCCGAGAGAGTAAAATGCCAATAAATCAAAACGCATTAATTTAGCTCAGGGGTTCCCCAACTGTCTCTTTCCGTGTACCCCTTCAGCATTTCGACAGATGAGCATGTACCCCTAAACATGGGCGCCATAAGAATTTTTTTTACCAGGAGGGGCCAATAGGAGATTTTCCAAGGGGAAGGCCAACAATATTTTTTCAGGGTTGCCAAAAGTGGCAAAATTACATTTTCACCACTCGAAACTAAGAAAACAAGCCTTGTTACAAAAATTTTTATCTTTTTTTTTGAAGATAACAAAAATATATTTAGCAACAAGCATATAATGATTTTTGAAAATAATATTCACTGATATTCATTTTAATCTATGAACCAGAAACGAAGTCCGTAGAGCACAAGCACACGCTATCTGCACAACACAGATTAATAATACCAGACACAGAACGTTTTGTAATGGCGTTGCCGTTGGTGGCAGGACCACAGGATTACAGACACTTGTTCGCTAACTCACAACACTTCGTACAGCACGACACTAAAGACACTTTCTTGACATAGTTGTTTGCTAACTCGCACCACTTGGTACAACAATACATCCAGAGTATAAGGACACGAAAATCGCATGTTAAGAAATAGAGTCCAACCCAGGCTGAGCCCTGGTGATGTACGAATGCGTTGTGGCCTGCACACGACCTCAAAATAACACTGTGAGATCCGGGCACTCAGTCACAAAGTAAAATGCGATTGTAGTGTTCAAAGAAGAACGAATATAAACAATCTGACTGCATCAAAGCGCGCAACCATACATTCTTGGACTTCTTGAATCGTTCAAGAAACAGGTACACATTTTTTTTCAATAAGGCCTCAAAGGTAGGAATGTTCCGTGGAACCTGAAGACTGCCAACCAACACTTGCTCACTACGGCAGGTTGTACGTAATCCTGCAACCAAAGTTATAGGCCACACGCAATCTGTGAATGTATGTTTTCCTGAAATGACACCATAATTATGATACACACATGGACCTACAGAAGGAACGAAAAAGTATCATTTTAACTGTGTTCGACATCCGGAAGAGAAGCTCGCATTACTGCATAATATTGATATCGCAGTTCTCTCTGAATGTCTGTCATCTAAAAACTCAATATCTAAATACAATCCCCAAATGTTTGTAGTGGGAAACAAATTTTACTGTTAGTACAGCCAGTGTCAGCAACGGATGGCCGTGCTTTTTGCGGTCTTAGCCTTAAACGTCATACAAAGTTTTGCTGCAGTTGAAAATAATCCCATGTGATTCTGCGTAAGCCTGGCACACATCTAGTATTCTTTGCAATCAACGCACACTTGGACAAAACACACAAATATCATCTGCAAACTTTAAGTGGTGCAATAAGACTTCACCAATACACCCAGCTTTAATGTTTTTAGTTCAAGAAATGAATCATCTAAATATACAGCAAACAAGTATGGACTCAATACTTCCCGTTGTCTGGTCCCAATAGTAACATGAAACGGTTTGGACAAATATGATAAATATTCGAAGTGAATAATGTATACAATTTTTTCACTTCTATTGCTAACCTTAAATGTACCCCTTCAGATAGGCAAATGCACCACTAGGGGTACATGTACCCCAGTTCGGGAACCCCTGATTTAGCTTATCCGGTGACCGAAAGCAATAAGAATAACGATAAGAATCTGTACGCACTACGTGATCACCAGTTTTGAAAGCTTTTCAATCAACATGAGATTAAAAATCTTTCACGTTTATTTCTTTGGAAAAGCCAAAATTTTACTTTTGGTTTCGTCATTTTTCCATATTAGGTAAAAGCTTAATGCATCGCTGTGGAAAAAGTAGCAGTTTTGTCCGAAACTGAACACGATGCAACTGCTTGTGTAAATGTGTTGTTATATGCGTTGCACTCAGAGTCAGGTTAGGCACTGCTGGCCTTGTCTTTTACACGCAAGCACATGTTCGGAAAGAAAACATATGTTTACCTGCTGGACCAATAATGTTTCGCAAACACGAACATTTATTTGGCCTTGTTTTGTGAGCTCCACCTTTTTACTAATTCTGCCAAGGTTATTAACATATGTCGCAGTGATTCGAACAGTTTCGTTACTTCAGAATTTATTACTTAACCAACTGCTTCGTGCAGTAGTTTTGATTTTTTAAAATCACAATCGCTCTCACCGAAAATTAACACATTTTATCATTGCATCGATCGGACATTGTACAACTTTTGAGTGTGTTAGCCTTTCTGGACGATATTAGCAGAAAGCTGCTGTAATGAATAACTCTGTTGCGGTTACCTAGTGAGTTTTCTGGGATTGCTCTATGCTTCATCGCCGATTGGTGTAATCAAGCGTGCCTTGCGACTCAATGATTAAAGTCGTTCCGGCAGTTGGTGAAAAGGCACAAGGACGATTTACTGTGAAACGGCATAAGGCCGACTTACTGTGAAAAGGCGCAAGGCCTGCTCAAAAGACAAAGGTCACCGGTGTTGAGATTTTTCTAAAATCACAACTGCTTCGCCGAAATTCATAAATGCGTCTCTGCTGGTTTGTGATCAATGTAAGCAATTAAACGAGTACGAATAACGGAAAGCGAGTGGTTGTGCATTTGTCATTATCACCGAGAAGGTTACGTAACAGAAGGTTAGTTAAACTGTTAGTTTGGCGAATGTTAAATAACTTCTGCAACCTCACACGGTAACAGTGGTGATGTCACTGCATTCTTTACCTTGAAAGCCTCACGCAAGTCTTCCTCCTCCGCTTGGCCGTGTCGGCTTTTACTTTCCATCATTTTTACGAACTCTTCGAAATCAATTTTATTGTTTCCGTCCAAGTCGGCTTCGTGAATCATGTCTTGTAGCTCCGACTCCGTTGCGGCGTACCCCAAACTGTCCATGACAGCTCCAAGCTCGTCAGCCTCAATGCTGCCGTTTCCGTTTCGATCGAAGAACTCAAACGCCTCTCGCAGTTCGTCAAGGTTTGTTTGAGAATCTTGCTCGTGGCTGAAAGGGCCTTTTCGCTTTTGCTGCGTGCCCACCACTGACATTTCGCAGTGATTACACAGACCCGTGATAAACCGTATTGCGCTTCTCACACCATGACATGAACCGATGCATTTACAAAATACGTTGCCCCTAGGTCTTGTTTTTGCACAATGCTGCTGTGAAATAGCCACAGAACTAAGTCGACCTATAACACAAACACTAAACATGTACCTACGAAGCCTAATGCGATACGAAACATACAACTTCGACAACCAACTGGTACCTGGCCAACAAGTGTTGGCTTGCCACAGAGTACGTGATAATATGCGAAATATTTAGAAAGGCCCACATCCTGGAGTCTAAACGGCCTTGGGACCAATGATTGATTGTTTCTATCCTTCATCCTCCAATTTACTAGGGCTGCGGTACAGGCGCGCTAAGGGAAGTTACGCTTTGAATGCGTAATGTCGACTGCTATTTATGGAACAAGAAAAGTGAAGTACGGCGCATAAAGTAAGGTCTTCGACGAAACGTTAGGTGGAATATCTGCTGTGAACAACCATGACTCCATCCCACCACTATCACCAAAATACGTCACTGAGGTAATGCGTATTTCGGCATGCTCGATCGAAACACAACCACCACAGAAATCGACTTGCGTCTCAAGAGAATAGTTGCAGCGCAGGGCACGTAACGCAGCATCTGGCCAAACTTGGGGAATATTTTGCCCGCGTACCTTTCCACATCAGCCAGTGATATATTTTGCTGCCCAGCTGCGCTTATTGCAACACGACTGAACTTCGCTGTGAGGTAATCAGTCACGGATGTTGAATATGCAATACAAGCAAACCTCGCGTTTGTGTTAGAATGTTACACGTCAAGCTGCATCACCGATGTTTGACTTAAGCGCAGACATTTCTTACATTTTCACCTACATTTTTCCCAGATTCTACTTCGACAATTGACTTGTATTTTGGTGTGAAATTAGATAAAGCAGTTAGAAAATTTGCATTTGTTTGTAAACGCGTATCTCTGTAATTACCAGACAAGTTCATGTGCTAAGAGTCGTTGAAAAACGCATACAACACAGCATACGAACAACGTACGGAATTGCTTAAAAACGGCATCAGTTGCAAATTTCAGGTGCAACCACCGCAGTTAATGAACGACTGGAAACTGCAGCAGGTTGATGGACATTTTCCTGTAAGAGGTGTTATTTTAGGATGTATCAATATCACTAATATTCCTAGAATTGAAAAAGAGGGGTGGTATTGGTCACAAAACATTTGCTATATGAATGATACGAGGATTCTTGGTTTTCAAACATGAAGGAATTTTTGTAAAAGTGTACTTAGCCAGTTTTTAACTAGATAGTGTTTCTTTCTGCAGAAAAATTTTTACTGAATGTTGTTTTAATCTGAGCTCAACCAACAAGTTGCTGAGAATTTAAATATATGGTTACGAACTATCACAGAAGATGTATAAAAAAATTCCCTAAATTTCGAGTATCCATATTATATCTTCTATAAATTTCGAGTGACACTGCGAGAGGAGTACAGACAGCGAGTATAAACGAAACTGAACTGAACTTTACAATTCTAATGTTAATGCTGCTTAGAAATCTGAGTTTTATCCCACTTTGAAAGCTGGTTTAAAACTTGCAAAATACTACTCTGATTTGTAATATAGCTAATAAGTCACGACTTTACGTTCGTGCATTCTGTTTAAATTTGCGTTGAGTGTTTTTCAGGCAAACCCAGCACAGAAGAATGTCGTCACTATTAAAAATTGAAATGTTTACATCTGATCTACTCACGGCTGGCACATATAGGAACAGCAGCCTGTTGGCCTCGAAGAACTACTTTAGGCTTCTTCTTATGGTCATCAACAAAATAAAAAATTGCCTGAAAGCAATATTTTGTTTGCTTTTATTTTTTAACTCACTACTTTTAAGCGTCCCGTATGAGCTTTTCTACTGCGGTTATGCGGCAACCACAGCAATCGTTCAGTGTAGCTATTGCTGCATTAACGCGGGGCACAATGACGCATACTGCTCTTTGCAGCACATCATTTTTAAGGCAAAAATAGCCGCTGCACGTTTTTTCCGTAACTGCCTGCTCAGCATTTCTAACCTCCACTGCAAACTGTCGCTGGCTCTGTTCCTCGATTGACCTCTGCGCATCAGTCAGCCGCCAACGCAGCGCAAAACCCTCGAAGGCGAAAGTCATTTTTTCCTGCGCGCAGCATCGCATCTCGCTGATCGCACCGATGAGAGAGAAACTTTTCCATTATTTTTGCAGCGGTTATATGGCAGGCGCAATCAAATGACGCGCTGAAAGTTGTTCTACTATACACAAGCAGTGCGGTATCAAGTTTGACAGGTATGGGTATCTCATTCTGAAGAAATCAGACTACAATTTTGTGTTGACATTTTTGCTAACCTGCTTTACAGACCAACCCGTGGCCCCATGCTAAGCACGTCGGCTTCGATGTTGATAGGTCTGGAGCAGTGGCGTGCAGAGGTCTGGTGATGCCCTCTACCAAATTCTAGTATTGAGCAGTGGCGTAAGGTGGTAATTGTTACTGGATATACGCTGCAGTGCTCTCACTTTTAGGGATTTTGTTCCTAGATTGGAACTTTTGGCCCTTTTTGGGGATTTTTTAGGGATTTAGGGACTTTTTAGGGATTTGTGGAAAAGTACGAAAATGTGTAAAATGAACTATTTCAGTTTATTTTGGAAATCATATTTGGTTCTATTTTTAACATTTATCACAGCACTCCAATCTTATGCTGTACCACTGGTGCAGGATGCGGGGGTGCGAACGAACAGTTTTGATTTGGTGAAAATCATGGAAAAATCCGTGGAAATCTGGGCAAAATTTCGGAAAACCTTCACAAAATCCCTGAAAATCTTAGCAAACGCCTGAAAATACGAGCAAAAATGGCACCCAACGGCGCCCAAAATTGTAGGTCGCTTTTTTATGGAGTTTTTCGGGCAAGTTAGGGAGAATTCGGGCAAAGATCATTCGCACTCCCAAAATTTTGCCTGCTCCTACTCCTATGTGCTGCACCACCACAGATTTAGGGATTTTCTGGAATGTTTTGGAACTGTTCTAGGGATTTTTGGAGTTGCATTTGTGAGAGCCCTGATACGCTGTTTCTGACGTCACAATATGACGTCATATTCAGGTTTGCAACCAACGTTTTGGCGAAGTTTGTTGACACAACATGTATATTTAGCGACGCCGGAGCAGCGGTAGGGCAGGGGGAGCAGTAAAATAGCTTAGGGCAATTGAAACTCATAAAAAAACAAAAAAATCGTTGCCTAGTATGCTTGTTTCTGTTCATCAGCAATGTTGACCTCAAAAATAATAACAGAAATTATAGAAAATCATTCTGAATTTTCTGGGTGCTCGAAAAGCTGCAATGACTATATTTCAAGTGGATCTTGATAAACTACCAAATTACCTATGGTACTATTATGAAAAGCAGTGGTGTTGGAGGTGGGGGGTGAAGGGGGTGCAAGCGCACCCCCAAAAGATGTGATTTGCTGAAAATCTGGGCAGCATCAATGAAAATCCGCATAAAAACGGCGCCCAACATTGCTTGACTTCAAAAAATGGCGCCCAAGGTTTGCAGAAAAACACATGAAGAGTTTTTTGGAGGTCACACCAAAAAGGTCTTAATAATCTTTGTGGAGAGAATTCGTAGACAAAAGTTGCACAATAACGTTTTGGGGGAGTTTGGAGAAATTCGGGCAAAAATCCTTCGCAGCCCCAAAAACTTGCCTGCTCCTAAACCTATGATGGAAAGGCCACTCCGCCCCCGTTGCTCCACTTTTGAAAGGACAGAAGGATGGATGCCCCCGCCATCCCTCCACCTTCCGGCGTCCCTGTGCACGTTATTCTACACGCATTCTTTTTACTCGTTGTTGTAGGCTACAATTTGTCACTGTAATGAACATAATCAGCAGTATCCTAAGACAGCAGTTCATAAATTAAAAAAACGCGTTCAAACAGGGGTGTAGAACCCACTCAGTGGCGTGCTACGTCAGGGCAGTTCACAACTGCAAAAATACAAAGTTGCGGGAATGTCTCGTCGAATAGCAGCGATCAAAAGGTATGCGGCTGGGATTACGGACACCCAGGATTGACAGTTTGAAACTTGTCAATTACCGTATTTATTCGAGTATAAGTCGCACCTCCATATTTGACCTGATCAAACGGTACAAATGTTTTTAAACAACATTTATTCATAAAAATCACGTAACAAGAACTTAAAAGCCATCGACGTCACTGCATTCACTGCCCTCAAATAGTTTATCCCTGTCTAGTTTGCCTTTGCGTTTTTCTTGCGATTGTCATCGCATGCGCATGCATGCACACACATGAAGGTGCAAAGCGCCGTCTAGATCAGGGCTTCTCAAACTTTTTTGTTCTGCGGCCCCATTTAAAAAAACGTTTTTCTAGGCGACCCCTTGATGGATAGTTTAGATCAGTGGTTCTTAACCTTTTTTACATATCTTATCCCCTTTTATTAAACAAGATTACCAGATTTACCCCCAATACATCAAATGGTGCTCATTTCTTAAAAATATGAAATTACAAAAGTCTTACACTTTAGAATGATATATAAAAATTTGCATTTGTTGCAATTCATGGTTCAATACATTTACCCCCTTGAAAAATGAAATTTACCCCCAGGGGTAAATTTACCCCAGATTAAGAACCACTCGTCTAGATGTTAATGATACGTGTAAACGTCCCATTAGTTTACAAAAACATTTATATCTGATTTGTCAAGCCAAGTTGTTTCGCGACCTCAATATTACATTCCGTGACACCAAATGGGGTCGCGACCAATAGTTTGAGAAGCCCTGGTCTAGATAAAATGCGCACAGTAGCAGCGTACATGCGCATGTCACACCTCTTGTATAAGTGGCAATTGACATTTTGGGTGAATTTTTAGTACAAAAAATGCGATTTATACTCGAATAAATACGGTACACAATAATTGAGAACGCGCATAAAGTAGGCTACGCAAGAAAATTTTCGTTTTTTATTATGTGGCTGTTATATGCAGTGGCGTAACTGACGGGGGGCATGGGGGCGAACCGCCCCCCTGGCAAGCTAAATGTAGAAACTGGGCCCCTTTAGCTGACATTTTGATATTTAGTATTCTTTTGGTTTTCAGTAGGTTATTGTTTATTTTTTCATTTTTCGGGGTGTTTTCGTTTTTTTAGCCAGTATTGACATCCACAACATCCAGGTTCACGATCACATCTTAACTTTTTTTCTGAGTGTTGGCTAGTGGCCCTTTTCAGCTAAGTTTTGCTCCCCCTGACCCAAACCTCTAGCTACGCCACTGGTTATATGTACAATTACTAAGTAGAAAGAACAGATGGGGCTTGTGTGAGCCATTATGATCAATCCGCCTGAACTGTCAACTGATGACGAATCTCGAAACGAAGCACATATTGCAAGCATTGGTGTGCGACTGCATTAGCACAAAAAAAACGAAACAGGAAACTAGGGATGATCATAAAATCAGCTAAACCAAGCACGTTGAAATTGGACAGTTTTGAAATTTGACTCAGTAAATCAATTAAACGTTCATAATTATCTTCAGTGTTGATGTAACTTGAGCCAACCAAAAAATCACCCGTTTTGAAAAGCCCACTTAAAAAACAATAAAACCCACCAAAATCCCCTCTTGAATTTTCCTTTGAAAACTGTACTATGAAGGAAAAAGTAAAATAAGCAGCATATTCTATATTAACTGCAAGTTTTTTTAATGAAACAAAAATAACAGCAACGAAATTTGAAGGACTTGAAAAAAAGAGAAGAATAATTCGAACAGTTTGAGTAAATTCTACTGGTTATTTTCTTCAGCTCTGCAAAATCGGTATATTTTAATCAATTTTTCTGCCTTCTCTGCATCCAAGCTCTTTCTGATGTTGGACCATACCAAACCATATATTGAAAAAATACACTACATAGATGCTGAACTAGCAGGGCATGTACATAAACTTGACGTGAAACTGCAGAGTGTGTGTGGGAGTGGCTTTTCTCTGTTTGCTGTGGGCATTCTTGCTAAGCTTTGCCACTTTAGACTGAACCGACAAACAACACTACGAAAACGAAGATGAGGTATATTCCTTCTCCTCAAATTAGAATGCCATAATAGCTATAACAATTTATTATTGTATGATTCTGCAAATGGTGATATTGCACAATGCAATAAAAACAATTCAGAATGGGGTTTTTGTGTTTTTTTGAAAAAAGAACAAAAACTTGTTTCATTTAAAAATAAAAAATACGGATTGAAAAAACAGAAAGGCTGAATGTTTTTCATAAAACGGTGTTTTTTCAACCTTGACTATCTTTAAATATTTTTTTGTTATTTTCCCTTGATCGTACGATCTAGAACAAGTTACGTCACTATCAGTTTGATTGGACGTGCGCCGCACACCTGGAGTAAAAGACCCTGGTAATGAAGAAGCTGAGAATTACTGGCATTTGAATACGCAAAAATTAGTGTTGACAACAAAACAAGTTTCGAAAAATTAAATCCATTCAGCACACATTAGTAGACTTACAATAGGAAAATCTAGTTACAGCATTATAATTTTTGTAATTTCACTCTTTGGATGCCCCTCTGCCTTGGATGCCCGGGGTCGGCGCCCCGTTCGCCTCCACCTCTGCACACCACTGGTCTGGAGTTCGATGCTATGTCGGGCCTTGGGCCTTGTAAATTGCGCACGGTCTAGAGAAGAACTGCGTGGACCATCACTTCCGACCAGCAGTCTTGAAGTCACACGCGAGTCAGACGAAACAAGACTTTGCAAAAATACAAGGTCGAGGCGGCACAAGACCGCTGTTGTAATAAAGCGCCATCACAACTACGTCTCAAAAAGTTTTATTTTAGTCTACATAAGAAATGCAGTATCAATTTCGAAGGTATGCTTTTCTCTTTCTGCAGAAATCAAACTACTACTACGAGTGAAAAAGTTTGTTAACTTGCTGTGCCATAGATCCAACTGGTTGCAGAGCCTTTTGTTCACATGGCACGAATCAACGCATGTAACGTTTTTGAAGATAAAGTAGTAATTCTTTTTCCGGTGCTGATCGTTTGTAGCAGGCCTGTAGCTGCTCAGGGGCTTGGACGGGCAGCCCTTAAATAGAAGTTGAACACCTCATATGCAAAAGAGTATGCACAGCTATGATCATTTTCAAAACATGCCCATCTTAATAGTTCCCATTTTGCAACGGGTCTAGTTTTCGAACCAGGTTTCAAAAGCAAATCATTACAAAACGGAAACTCCCTCTTAGAGTGTTTTCATTTCATTATTTAAATGCAGCTAAAATATCTGTTGATCCGTTAAACTATGTTACGTGAAACTAAAGTAGTAAAGGATCAGTATACTGAAACACGTTACGCTAAGCAAAGATTATATTTACTGATTACCACCAAACAAATCAGTCGATTAATTTTCAGTCAATCGATCGATGACTCAGTGGATTGATAAATCTGCCGGTTAAGTTGTAGAACAGGGTTTCACCTATAAAAATCGGCCTTGAATAAAACGTTATTTTGGTCTCTCTCACACACACAGCGTAACGTCGTTCTCCTCAGGGATATGGTTCATCTGCGTCAAGATCTTAGCGCTTTGTCCCGATTTACATAATCCAGTTCTGAACGCGAACATGTCCTTTTTGAGCTCTACTAATGTCCAACTAGGAGCGGATTCAGCTAGTAAAGTTAGGGGACGATTTCAGTATTATTTGGTAGTCAAGTCTCATAACACCTTCGCTACTGTAAGAGAGATGAAGTGTACTTCACAACACTGCTGTGACAAAACAAATGGGCGACAAAATGGCCTTGCATCGCGAATGTTGTTTTCCTAGTTGTACAAAATTATGGTGAATAAAGATACTTTCGTAAGTTTTAGGGAGGCGATCGCCCTGATCTCCCCCCTGTGGATCCGCCCCTGCGCCCAACGCTCCGTTTTGCAATGATGAATAAGATTTCCAGGGTAAACCAACTAGATTTCCAGCACAAATAGCGCACAAACGTATTGCACCACCTCTCCACTTCATTTGCAGACGAAAAACGTAGTTTTAAAATTTTTTTTCAATGTTGAAACGTGAAATTTTGTTGCTCATACTTAAACATTCAAAAAAAAATTTAAACTAAGTTTTTCGTCTGCAAATGAAATGCAGAGGTGGTGCAGTACGTTTGTGTCTTAAATGATATTATATTTTTGCCTTACACTAATTTTAACCTCTGCTTTGTAAAAATAACGAAAAAATCCTTACAATTTTAAACGTCAGTGATGTCGGCGGAAGGAAGAAGAACATTTGTTTTCCTCGATGTACATATTTGGCAATACCACAAAGAGAAACCGAAACTAAACGTAAAAAGCTTTTAAAATATTGATCTAACTGATTGCAATACATTGCTACCATTGTCTAGAAAAAACTGCTTAGTTTTTAAGAAGTTTTTGTTACTTTGTTGTATTTCAGCTTCTGTATCTTAAACTACTTACTAAAGAAGTAAAGAGCTTCTGGTTGAAACCCGTTTTGTTAATTTCTAACAGCACATTGGCACATAACTTTTGCTTTATTTTGAAAAACATATGACTTTCTTCAAAGCTTATTAAATGTGGTTCTACTGTGCTTCATAAGCTTTCAACAAAACAATACACAAACGTAGTGCCAAGCTCTCAAAAGGGAGGCCTCACGGCATCTCTGAAAAAAGGGGGGCGAGACGACCGTCTCGTTCGCCTCCCGCAATATTCACCCCCGATGGAGTCAACCGAGCCATAGCCGTAATCACGCTACTTATTGAAACGACAATTAATAGCAGTGGCAGAGTTTCCAAAACTCTAGGTAAGTGCGAGGCCTAGCTATAACTGAATGGAGCAGTATTTCAGAGAATGCAGGTTGAAGTAGAGTTATTTGAATTATTTAAAAATTATTAAATAAGCAACAATTTTTTCTGTGGCTATTGCTGAGAAATTTAAAAAATTTACGCAGGTCTCGTTGAACGTTATGTGATGCATTTTTATGGATTACATATATTTTTAACTTACTACTTATTACAATTTGTAGCAGATACCTTTATTCCGCCAAAGTGTGTTTTACACATTTTATCAAGGTTTACTATTTGCATTTTGAGATTAACCTAGAAAAAATTGGGGCTTTCTAAAAACGTGCGACAAATTATAGTCGTCACTCGAAAGCACCGTTCACTTCATACAAAACGCTGCTGCGCGGTTTGTTTCAGGTCAGGATTGATATTTACAAGTCAAGATCACAAATACGCGCTAATAAGCAAGTAAATGTTACATGATAAGCACCAAGCAAGTTGATTTCACTGAAAGAGCAGGTACTTCTGTGTTGTAAATGACCATAGCAATACTTATATTTAAGATCGTTTCTTCGTCTTGCTTACTTTTCACACGCTTTCGCTTCCCGTGTCTAAAATTACGAGTCTTAGCAATGGGTGGCAAATGCCTACATAGATGGTATTTCATTAAATTAGCCATTGCGTGCAGCAGTCACGACTGCCACGTCGCTTCGGGAGACCTGACCTACGCTTCCAGAAACAGGGTTTTAGAAGCCATGTTATTGTCGTCTCGATCTCTGGAGCTGCTAGAGTACTTAACTTAAACGGTTTTAGACTCATCAAACTTTAATATCCTATCACCGTCTTGATCAGTGCTTCTCAACCTTTTTTGCGACGACCCAAATATTAAGCGTCAAGTAATATTCATAGCTACGGCGGCTCACCATACTGAACCATTTTTCACACAACTACTTTTCATAAGCACAGAGTACACAAATAAAACAATTCAACGTAAAAACAAGTTCGCAAAAGTCCAGATTTTTCAAACAAGTCCAAAGCAGGGGTTGCAACTGTTAACTATAGCAACTATGCCAGCTAGATATTCTGTTTGACATATAACCGCTCACCTCTCAGAAAAAAAACTCGTTTTCAAACCTATTTTCTCAGAGTGTAATTTTTGCCGTATCTTCACGAAAAAAGTTACAAATGTCGCCATATTTTGAATTCTCGATAGAATAAGTAAAACAACAACTGGCAACCTCGTGACTCAAAACGCAAAGGTAATTGCTTCTGTATATAATATATACACATTTTGCTACCCGTAGTGATAAGACAGACAGCTACGCTCAGAACCGTCGCCAGAAAGTTTTCAATAGGAGGACTTTGCGTTTGTGCGGGGCGGCTTGACATTATAAAATTAACCAAAACTCCACTTGTTTCTAGTGCTTCACGTTCCAATTTGGGGGGCTTAGAGCTTTGTTTGGGGGGCTAAGCCCACCAAAGCCCCCACGTGGCGACGGACTGGTTACGTTGCAGGTTTGGCGAAGGACTCTGTCAGGTAGTCTCGCATTTTTTCGTTATTTGGCCTAGACACATTGGTTCAATCATAAGTATTTTTTCTTCCCTCGAAATTGAAGTTATCTTTCTCTTTCAAATAATCAATTTACACTTTGGGATTTATGTCCCTGAACGAAAAAAAGAACTCAGTATATTTGAGCATTAAACTAAGTCAAATATTTTAATGTGTTATAACCTACACTTACTGAGATCAACCTTGTATATATTATACCAGGGGTTCCCAACCTTTTTACGATCTCGTACCACTTGGACACCCCGTATTGTCAACGCGTACCAATTCTTCCAGAACCACTAATTTTGTTGCATCTTAGTTTGTTCAGAAGAATAATATACATTAGATTAAAATAACAATAAAAGACCACAACTAAATTTGATGAGATTTTTGTTTCGGTTTACGTTCCACCAATTGGTTGATGCGTGGCGTGAATTTGCTAACAGCGCATTGAAAGTTATAATGTTGCGATACAATAGGAATAGCAGGCAACAGGAATATTCATTTATTTAGAAACAAAACCTAATACGTAAACTAGAAATCTATGAATCCAGTTTTTTGTGAAAATATGGAAGTTACTCGGAATACGCGCGTACCACATGGAAGACCTTCGCGTACCACTAGTGGTACGCGTACCACAGGTTGGGAACCCCTGTGTTATACACTACTGTCGTTTGAAGGGCATATCATCACACCAGTCGCAGAAAATATAAACCTAACTTCTACTAGTTATTTGGCTTTCTTGTGTTGCAAGCACGCATGACATGATGCAACCAAATATTTTGGATTTTGGTTACTCTGACTTGATTGCTTGATTATAATCAGTAATTGAGAATACAAAAATGCATATGCATTTCGCAAAACTGGTTTAAATGTAGCCTAGCCAGGGTTAGGAACTTGACCTTTATGCGGCCGCATTGCAGAAATTTTCCCGTTTTCAGAAGTGGCTTGGACACAGATATTTTGTTTACGCTTTTGGCATTTTTTGATATTTTTAAAAATTTGGCCAAATTTTGGTCTAATTTGCGTGTGATACCTCATCCCAAAAAAATCTAAACATTCAAATTGTTCAAAGAAAAAATGGCTGAAAGTTGTTTGGTTTAATGATTCTGAAGTCGTAGAGCACGCTAGTACTCTGAATTGGATCTATAAATAAAACTGTAATCAGTCAGGCAATATTACCTTGCTAAATTGTACAAACGAAAATAGTTGTGTATAAAAATAGATGAAAACCAGTACCACGTTTGGCCTTACGCACGAAGATTTGGCCATTTATGAGAGTTCGCCTGGTCATTACTGATGAAGTGATATCAACTCTGGCCTAGCATATATATCTGTCAGGATTACTGCATTCTGATAAATTTAGCTTTTAGAGGCGGTGAAGGAGAAAAGTTTTTCACCATTTTAATAATGAACCTATGCGGCTGAAATATGGCCAAATGGTTTCGAAAACATGGAAGTTTCATGACTAAATCTAGGGGCATAAAAAAGGGTGGATTATGGCATATCTTCCCTCCACTTTTTGGCAAGGGAATGATATATATACTTTATATTCAGCCTCTGGATTTGTCTTATACATGTTTGTACCAAGCAATAATGTTGTCACAATCACCAGTTATATAGCTCGTATACACAGAGCATCCTGTCTCACAGTTCTTAATCATATTTCACCATTTAACAGCAAAATCATGGCGACTCGAAGGATGTCTACAAGTTGACGATTTTCAACCATCACGTCTGCTGCTACAATTTCACTAAATGTCTAAAACATTCTTCGTATCGTAACCATGACACCCTATATGCTGTAGTCCTCAATATATTTGACGTATTTAATCACAACTGTTCATTACGCAATAGGAACGGCGTCTGTACCTCTCATACAGTACATGTTCTAGCTACAATTACTGTTGCTAGTTACCTGAAACACTACTGCGACCTAAAACTCTACTTTAGTTTAAAAAAACTTTAACACCTGCGGTGCGTTCATCCCGATCAGTTGCAAAAAGAAACTTACGCCCCTGCTGGTATTAAAATGTCGTTAAGACTGTAGTTCCACCAAAATGTGCCCACTTGAGCTTTGCAATTCCGAGAGTCGGCCCTGTAGGGAGGTTACGCTGCTCCCTAAAAATTGCCAAAGTCGAAGAGTATCCTCCAGAAAAGGTATCAAAATAAAAAATTTTGAGGGATAAAAATAAACTTTATAAAATTACAAGTTTTAAGTAAAATTTAAACAATTGATGAATTTCACATCTTCGTCACCATAAATGACCTTCCACAATGTACGGATATTTGCTGTGCCTCTGGTGCAAAACATGAAATTGTTTTTACAAAAAACATCGTGTATGATTGAACGTTGCAACATATGCAAGCAGTGGAACCCCCAAAAGTACATCTGAATAGTTTATGTACCGGGTGTTCTGAGGCGTGACCAACGCATTGACAGAGTGCTTCATGCCTCATTGGTGGACGACAATGACATTCAAAAGACGACAAGGCAGACTACGTTGCAAAGAAACAGCGCTACTTACCGGCAACGCCAAAATTCCAACGTATATCTGCCACTCTGGAGAAAGTACAGTGTACTGTGTCGCGCTTCAAACGTCTAGTTGCATGGTGGTTGCAATATCGGCAGTTTAATGTTGTGTTACTTTCCAAAGGGTGAGTGCTACTGCTCATCAACACATTTCGTCAGGGCTTTTGTTTTTTTTGGAACATTTCAGATTGATGCATCCGTTCCTGAGTGTCTCTGTTTAACAAATTTATTCGCTTATTCAGATGCTCTTCGTATAACGTCTGAGACATGATAGAAAAACGGTTTGTGGTAAGCAATGCAATAAAAACTATACACAAACTGTGTTACCAGAAAGCTGTTAATAGGTTTAAAATCAGTTGCTGCACAAAAGAAGGTCATCGATCGGTTATAATGCCAATTTGTTGAATATTCGACGTTTCTTTACAGCCATTCTTCCGCTTTTTTTGCATCGAGCTCAACATGCATGTGTCTCTCTTGAAGCCGGTACAAACTGCTTGCCTTTTACTGTTAGCATTTTGCTTGAACGCGAGAAATATGACCACGCACACATTTACTTTTCTTCAATTTTATGCAAAGTCAGGTATGGGAATTTCTGCTATCTAAAAACTTGGGATTAGTTTCAAGCAATCAGAAAAGAAGTAAATTAATGAGCAATTTTGTTTCGTGTGTTGACAACATGATCTAAAATTTGTTTTCCTCCCACAATTACAGAAGTAGCAGTTCTCTACCGCTGGATATCATTTTTGTCTAGTTGCATTGTGCACTTATTCATAAAGCTTTGTAGAACAGAAATTATACGCTCAATCTCCATCGAAAGCAGCCCTTTCTTAACAAAAAATAAGCCATTTTGGTGTTGCTAGGGCAAGTATTTTGTCTACTAAGTAGGCTTCCCCAGCTCATATTTAAATAAATTTTACTCTCTGTCTTATGAGCAGCTTTCGTCCACTTCACCAGTCTTTGAATTAAGTGATAAATAATTAACCTAGCTCCTGATACTAATAGCGCAGCGACGGATATATGCATTCTAAAATTACGAAGGACGCTCATTTAATTGCCTGATTAGGAAAGAAAGAATTCTAATACGGCCAAGTTTTGCTAGAATCGTATCCACTGGTGTCTGGTAAGTTGCTTGATGGTCGTTATTGGGGATTTCTTTTCCTAATTATCTCGATAAAGCCGATTGCTTTTCTGAAAGACGATTGTGCGCTTGTGATGTGGAAACGTCGACTGCGTTGTACGGTTTTCTTTCGCTTTTTAAACCACCAGTCCGGCTGTGCCGAGCATGAACCTGTTTGACACGAGAAGCACTTCCGAGCGTCAATTCAAAACTCGGTTGGAGATTCCATTTCTTTCAAGTTTAGTAAATGTTTGTTTTGTTTAAAAAATTCGTAGAAAACGCTAACCTAACGAGGTTAGATGCCGCCCGGGGCAGGAAGCAAGTTTGGTGGTGGTGCCCCCATGTTCGAATGTGAGGTCTTTCGGGAGTAAATGTACTGTACTGAAGAAAGTACCTGTGACATTGTTGGGACATTTCGGCGACCTCCGCAGTGATTTGGCGCCCCCATATAGTGATTCGGCACCCGGGGAATTGTGCCCCCTTGCCCCCGTCGTTACGCCCCTGCCTACGGGCTAGCTAGGCAAAGTATTTGTGGCATATTAATTTTTATGATGTTGATAGTCATTGGCATTTATTACAGATATTTGTGATGACAGATTTTAAAGCTTTGACCATCAGTGTAGCGTGCTTTGCGTGCATTAATTTGTATTGTAACACAGGGTTTTTTTGAGGCGTTTTAGATAACCGATTCAGGTCCCTAGAATTGAAAATCGGGTCCCTAGAATCAGCGAAAATTGTCATCGGGTCCCTAGAATAAGATAAAATCGGGCCCCTAGAATCAGAGAAATCGGGTCCCTACAAGTCCATACTGGGTATCTAACATTTTCCTTAAGAAAAACCTGTAATGTAACAGCAAGTAACCTACTACCAAATGCATGGATTTTCGCATCACTTGCAGATTTTTGTAATTTTGCTTTGGCAATTGGCGTTTCCTGAAACATGGCGTGTTTTTCAAACACAGAGATTTGGTTACCTTCTATTTCCAGACCTCAACTCTTTCTCTGTCGCATAAAGTTTAGATTGTGGGAGCAAAATATATCTTAATTCAAAAAACGTAGTTATGCACTTAAAAAAGACAAAAGCAAACTCCTTGGATGGTGAACAAAGAAAAATAGCATTTACGCCAAGGCTGCTGATAAAAATTTTGTTGAAGGCAACGTATGCAGCCGTTACGAATGTTTATTTTGCTTTTTCCAACATGGCTACTTCTGGTGCATATGATAGCCAAGTAAAGTGCTCACCAGGTTCAAGAGCAGAAGAGCAGCATGCAGTGAAAGTGTTACCTCAAGTATTTTTCCAGTCGTTTTGTGCATTGAGCACAAAGTAGTGTTCCAGCAGCGTTTACTTGCATTTTTAATGTCTTCTTGATTTGATGTATTCAACCAGTAAAACGTGCTCATAGCATTCGTAATGAGTAAGGCAACGGTCGAACTGAAATCCTAATTTACCCAAGTTTGAATAATTTAAAAGGGTTCTAGAAACTGGATTGACACAAACGTACTTGCACAGTGAAAAACAATTCGACTCATTGTTTTTCGCTAATCGATAATAATAATCATTCGGTCGTTCTCGATCCCTGTGGGCGTCAACGTTGGTTCTTGCTGCGCGGGCAATGCTATATCAGAATTCAAAATATAGAGGATTTCTTCATTTACTCCTACAGTTCTGATTGAATCACTTTTGCGGTTTCGTGAATGCCAGCGTCGGAATATTCATCAGTCCTGGGGTGACCGTGGTTTTAACCGGCTCGGGAGCAGTTTAGGTGGTGAGTCTTTCATTCAAAGGTGAAGGTGATTTGAGTGCGTCTTACATTAGTATAAATTCGTCTGATTCCTTGTGAAAACTTTGCTAGAAATAAAGTGAAAAACACAAAAAAGATATGGTTTTTTTCCAAATAACGAAAGAATATCTTTAACGGTGCATTTCCATCAATCCTTTTCTCAACATTTACTTTTTCCTATTGCGTGCAACAAGTCTAATCAAGCAACAAACCGGTACGCCGAGAAACGGCCTGAAAACCAGAACGAATGGTCACACTAATGAGTATCCTAATCAGCCTTAAGCAATGCAGTGCTTTGGCTCTGTAGCACCCTCATTTGCCTTGGCAACGGTGTGGCAAGGGTTAGTTATGCATTAGTTGTGACAACAAATTGACTTTTCCAAAGCCAGACCAATGTAAACCTTTAGAACAGGGGTGCACAACCTGCGGCCGTATGGCGGCATGCGGCCTTCCATAAAAATGTATGCAGCCGTGCACATGTATTTTGAAATAGATGTCAAGGCAGCCGTGCATTAAATAAAAATTCTTAGTCTACTGTATGGGCTACTTCGTATAAAGACGGCGAAACACGTGTGGAAGCAGGCTAGGCTTAGTGTGTAGATGCAGGACAGAAAAAACGTAAAAAATATCTTGAACTCACTGGCGGCCGTAATTCATGAAAATAAACGTAATACGGCCGGAAATAGGGGAACGGTTGTACACCCTTGCTTCATAAAGTTTAGCAATATCGGTATTGATGCTGATACTTTTGGTAAATAAGCACAAGAACGTAATGAATGTCTTGGATGTTAATTCCAAGGACAAAACCGATACACTACGTACCTGAGCTTCACAGCTTTGAGAAGGCTGGATAGAAATGAAAATATTTTTTTTGGTATAGAAAAAGGATGTCGGCCAAGACAGATTGTGCACAATCTTTTTGATTCCACCTCAAGCGTAGGAAGATAGTTGCTGTGGGAAACAAGTGAAGAGTTGAAATTGCATTACAACCGGGTAAATTCACATTGCGGATAGTTTTCTTTTTGAACAGATGAAAAATAAACTAGTAAAATAGAAAAAGTACAGATATAATTATTATGTTCCATCCTGTCGTTGCCGACGATGGGAACAAAAGTCATTACACTGGGCATTAACTGCGACCCTAAGTAGACGATATAGGCTGCAGAAATACGCAAACGTCCATCCAAACAGTTTTCAAGATCGATTCAAATATGTGAGAACACACCAATTTTCTAAACCTGAAGGTTTTGAGCCCTTGTGATTGGCCATCTAGTGTTAGTGGTTCACGAGTTATGGCCTTAAAACAACAATTAATTAATTATCGATTTTTCCGCCATAACTTGCAAGCCACTAACGCTAGATCAGAAGATGCAGATTTTTGCCTACTTTCTTTAATGGCTAAATTGCCACTTGAACTTTTTCCTCAGGGCCTGGTTATGTCATCCAAAAATCCCCTAACCTCCCCCAGCCGTCACGTCACACCAAAAAACGTTCAAACCCAAAAGTGCCCAGATTTTTTTAATCAAACTTAAGAGAATTTCTGCTCTTTGGTGGGTTTGAACATCTCTCTAGCTTTATCGGCCGGCAAGTTATGACTGGACAAAGTCAAAGCCAACATAGTGGTTTTGCGGTCCTTAAAGGGTTTTAAAACATCTTTCATGCAAGCAGTTTCATAATATTGTTGAAGGTAATTCTACTTTGTTTAAGCAACACTAATTAATGTAATGATCTGGATTGGTCAGTGATACAAATACTTGTTAAAAATTGTAAAGTGATATTTACCAGGGTTTTTTTAAGGTGTTTCAGGGACCCGATTCGAGTCCCTAGAATTTCAAATCATGTCCCTAGAAACAGAGAAAATTATCATCGGGTCCCTAGAATCAGAGAAGATCGGGTCCCCAGAATCACAGAAATCGGATCCCTACAGGTCCATATCGGGTACCTAAGCATTTCCTTAAAAAAACTGTTTTTATTAAAACTGAACATGCTACCAATGTAGTATGGGTCATGGGATCACTTAGTTTCATTTTATACATTCCAAAGGCAGAGGATGTCAATGACATACCGGACATGTTGAATGTACATTATGCAATTCAGTAATGGAGCACAATTTGGCAAAATGTGGAACGACTAATTTACATCAGCACATTAATAGATACAAGCTGAATCGAAGTCAGCATCCCAACCCTCATCATCAAGTTCCTTACTACGAAAATGCCATGGTTCCTATTTTCTAACTTAATACAAGATCCCTTTTCAACAAAAAGAAAAGCTGTGTGCTGAAAAGAAAAGAAAAGTGCAGATGTATTCTCATGTCTTATCCGAAAGTGCTTGATAACTGTATGTTCTAAGGTCGGCATTGACTTGGATATTTTGATGCAAAAATATTTTTGTTACTGACCAAGGCAGAAATTTTAAAAGTGCACTCTGCTAATTTCAAAAGTCCAATTTTCATCGATTTCCTTGTGTTTGTCATATAGGCTACTGTCCACAAATTGTCAGTGAATGTGCCTTTTCATGAGGTGTACTTTTTATCTAAGATGTGTGTTTTCTGGGACAAGCTGAATTCGGTACAAAATGTAAGGGGATGGAGCTGCTTTGGTTGTGGATTTATTCCTTTAAGCTACTACTAACTTCAAAATCAATGTAAAAAGTTGTTGTTACTGTGGTGGAATCTGGCAAAATACTGATTTCGGATTTTTTGGATCGGACCGGATTATGATTTTTGAAATATTTTCGGATCCGGATCGTATTTAGGTATTACAAAAATTTTTCGGATCCGGTTGGGATTATCAATTTTCAATATCCGCACAACACTGCTAAGCAGCCCCTCTTTTGTCAAGTGAAATTTCTGACTTGCGAAATTTCTGGACTTCACGCCATGTACGCATGCACAGAGTAATATTAGGCCTATACATATCAAAGTCGCTGAGATAACTGATGATTAGGGCTTAGGGATTCGTGTTTATATAAGCGTGTCGGGTTATAATTTAGGTTAGGGTCAGAAAAAGAAGAATAATTGAGGTCGAAGACAAGGTCCAAAATTTTTAGTGGTTAGAGTTACTTCTGTACTATAGGTAGCTTGTTGTCGGCAGTGATGTAGTCGAGACCGTAACCTCCGAGACCGAGACCTGGCTCAAATTTCGAGACGAGACCGAGACTTTGTCATAAAAGCCGAGACCGAGACCTGGAAGTTCGAGACCGAGACCAAGACTCGAGATCTCACATTTCTCTGATGTAATTAAAGCTAACTCTTTGAATAATGCTGCAACAAAATATCTGGCACATTGCCAAGTATCAAGATAATAAAAATCATCCATAATTGTGCAAACGGCCAAACACTGCAAACGTTTATTTTCACTTTCCTCTTAGGAATTTACAACCTCAAACCCGTGGCCTTATTTACAAATTCCATGAAGAAATGCATGGACATTGAAAATGCTAGCAGCGTTTAGAGGGTCTACGCATTTTTCACTCGAAAAATGTCGGTGAACCAATTGAATATTCAAGGTATTTGCCTCGAATATTCAATTGGTTTTTGAATATTCGATGTTTCAATAAATTTGTTTTCACTCAGAAAAATTTTAATTGTTTTGTTCGTTACACAACAATACCAACCCTTCTGTGCAAGGACAGGGTGTGATGACCTGATGAAGATCCCATGTTCTGGTCTTCTACCTAGTATTGATGTAGGGCTATGTTATTCGAGAAAGTGGAGAAGAGGCGAATCATTACTTTTTATTTTAAAACAAGCACAGTCGATATAGGCGAGTGTATACAGCCACAGCAACACTGGTCAAAACAGTACTGTAAAGTGGTAACTCTACAGGAAAGGTTGGGTTGCTTTCCATCATTCAATTTTCTGCCAAGGTGTTGCGTCGTTTACATCATTTGCCAATGAAGCAACAAACTTTTAAAGTTTTTTACTATCTACCACTTACCTGTTTCACGACATTATTTTTATTTTAACACTGGGCATCTGCACTGACACTCAAACTTCTTCGCCACATATTTCGTGCATTTTGGCTAACTTTTGTGGTCGGGAAGGTCTGGTGACGCTACAACGATGTTACAAGCAGCAATAGAGATTACATGCCATGATCACTCTGCTACTGCTTAAGTCTCCCAGGCTTATATATTTTTGAGGTATTTTGTCTTTGTGGTTCGTTTTTCTTTATCAGGTGATTTCCTTCGCATACGGCATCACATCATTATCTGGGGATTTCCGTATGTGATGGTACGTGTACCATTACGCTAACAAAGCTTTGTCATTTTTTGTAACGTTACCTACACCTTCCTTTATTACTTTTCTCCTCACACCAAAAGTAATTGATTAAGAATTCTCCAAAGATTTAGAATTAAGAGGTGATAAAGTTAGAGATTTAAAAAAACGAAAGCACTACTTTGAATTTCAAAAAGCCAAATTGTAACAAATTTTTCATCCATCCAAACTTGCTCACTCTGTCCAAAACAAGTTCTTAAAATGTTGCTCGTGATTCTGCTGTTGACGTAAAGAAAAAGTATTTAGGCCTATTAGAGTAATAGACTTTTTTGGCACAAATTAGGTTTAGGCCTACACTTTGAATCAGCGAGGTAATATCCCACTGCACGCTCTACTGCAGTGGCGTAGCGATGTTAATGTCCTCCAGGGCCGACCATAAAAATGCTTCCTCTTTCCACTAGCCACATTTGCTTAAGTTACAGACACGTGGGGTTGTCTGCATTTTAGATCAGTCCTCCAAGAGCGCTGGTTAGTAAACAAGGACTGGCCAAGGCGCGCCCGAAATTACAGTGAAAAAAGTCAGACCCGCCCGTTACACTCGACTCGCTTATGTTATGGTTAAAATAAACCATAACACGTTGCAAGTGGAAAATTCACAAAAAGCTGAAAAAGACAGTGACGATGAATTCTTCGAAGAAAGTGATGAAGATGACCGGTCTATTGAACATGATTATAACGATGTGTGTGCATGAAGTTTTGTATGCGTTGTGCCTTGACATGCGAACCGTTAGAACCAAAATTACTTAGGCAGCAGAGTTGGCGTTAGTACGACCGCGCAGGCCGGAAACAATGAAACGTTGCAGAAGTCACAAGTAAATTGGTCACATAGTCATGAGCGATAGTTGTATAAGGAAAAAAAAAGGCGAACATGGAAATAATTGAGTTATTAGACCTGTGTTCGCAACGTTATAATGCGGTGAAAAAAGCGATAAGTCGATTTGGAATAACGAGTCTGGCAGAGGGAATGCAGCCATTTACTAAGATGACTGAACAGAAGACGTTGGCGTGCGTATTTCACTGGATAACCCACACTATGAAAGTGGATGAACGAGTTGTGATAAGAATCAGACAAGGAG
>Ga0210059_1003308_pt1 | contig 25707 bp, 28 predicted proteins | sample Ectturendosymbi2_FD_188042 | JGI IMG/M metagenome (GOLD analysis project Ga0210059, IMG submission 188042) | Ecteinascidia turbinata endosymbiont from Florida, USA - Sample 2 (SPAdes) (version 2) | ecosystem: Host-associated > Tunicates > Ascidians > Unclassified | place: Key West, Florida... | reverse complement strand
ATGTTCCATTCGCGAACTTGCGTCGGTTTTGAGAGGAACTCGGAGAAGGTGAAGTTCGGGGAGCAAGGAACGCGGAGCTCGCGAACCTGGTCAGAAACAACTCGTAGTTAAGAAGAGAAATGTGAAAGCGTTTGTTTCGGAAGTAAATAGGATTAATTCGACAGTGGTCACAAACACGAGACGAACTTTATTAGTTTTACACACGAGCAATTTGCTGTCTCCTAAAGTTAGACCAGGGGTAAAGAACATGCGGCCTGCAAAAGAATTTCGTGCGACCCGCGAAGCATTCAGGCGACACCAGCAGTCTTGAACTAACAGGTTTCATTGTATGACTAAAAAGTTGTGCGGCCCGATTGCTCAGCGCTAACTGACAAAGTGGCCCGCGATAGCAAATAGGTTCGTCACCCCTGATTTCGACCAACACTTGCAAACCAGTAAAATCCAACATATGTAGCACCTGTTTCAACCAAATTTTTTCGACCATTTCGTCTCTGTAGTTGGACAGGAAAGGTCCCACGTACGAAAGGAAAGCGGAGGCGATGAGACAATCCCCCACCAAATAGGTCATTGCTTCTTCTAGATTTTCGGCCGACGCTTCCCATCTAATTTTCTCACCAGCAAGACCTTCGATGCAAAACAAGGTCAAGGAATTTACAGGAATCGCGGACGACAGGGATTACACACAAAATATAACGCACCTGCAACGAGCTTTCCAGCGCGAGCAAGCTTCACCTCGGTTTCTTCGGCTTTTCGACGGAGCTCTTCTTTTTCTGCCAATCTTTCTTCGTACTGAAATGAATTGTTGTTTCACAGTTTAGCGTTCGCTTTTTGATCTGATATACGCCCAAATTGGTTCTACTGATTTTTCTAGCAACTGACATTAATTGAGAACAAAATTTTAAAAATGCGTGATGGTTGAAAGCTACACCAGGTTGTGATAAACTACAACACATCGGTTCCACAATTGCGGGGTTTTGTACTGAATCCTTCGGCAGAGCCACACATGGAATGAACACATGCGGAGAAAGTGAAGGTCAAGTGACATAATGATTTGCTCTCTGGCAAACTTCCATCTCTTATGAAATTGTCTGGCACAATGAAGTGCACATCAAATGCTTAAGCTCTAAAGGGTGTTGTAGCCGGACATGAGTGTTGGAAGGGGGTGACAGGGGGGATTTCCCCCCGGATTTGGAAATTTAGTAATTTCCTACTAAAGGTGTAGTAGAAAAATGTTTCTCTTATTTTAGAGTTGGTAAAATGAAATTTCACCACTGCTGCCCGCCCTGAAAAAATCCTATCGACGCCCATGCAGCCGGATATGAAAACGATTAGAAAACGTGTTTAAATACACTGACAATTGCGCATACGTTATTTCAGCAAATCACTGCGTGTAATCACTGCGCGCGGCAATTTGCCGAACCTTCTTTTTCAAGTTCTCCATTTTCTCGGTGACTTCGGCCAGCTTTCTCTTGGCATCGTCGAGAGAGGCCTGCTTCTCTTTAAGCTGCTCTGTCGCAGCTTGCAAACGTTGCCGCTTCGGCTCGACCACTCTGTATATTCTGCCGTACAGCTCCATCGCTCTCACCCACATGCACAGGGATTGCGCAGCGAACGACACGCGACCCACGTTGTCCGGCTGGAAAGTTAATCACAGTAAAGACACGATCGCAACGAACAAGCAACTCGACACAACGGTCTCGATCAAAAACCCTGATTTGTTCGAAGCCAGGAACGGGCTTTTGCGATCGTCTTACCCGGAATTCGGGATGGGCGACATATTGCTGACCGATCTTCTTCAGAACTCTGTCCGACATGTTGTCTTTGTCAAAGTTGATCAACTGTTTGATGAAATTATTGTCGCCTGAAGGAAATGTTTAATGTCAGCTAAGAAGAAACCAATTTTACAATCACTGCCAACTCTCGTTGAGATGCACTCCAACATGAATTATACCTTCCACTTTCGTAAATACTGCAACATACGTTACTACCAAGCGCTTAGACAAAGCGAGCTGCCTCAAAAAAAACTTTTACCCATCATCAGCATACTACAATGAAATACGTAATTACAATATCTTGGACGTTGCTAAATACCGGTAAAATTTTCTTTCCGGTCGAAGATTTTCACACACACAAGATCTATTTAAAGAAATTACGTTAACCAATAATCGGCTTCCTTTAACTTAAAAAGAAACCCACGATATCTAAAAAATGTGTAAGTCAATTGCCAGGCGCTTAACTTTAGAACCGGTTGAATTAGACCACATTCATGACAAAATAGTGCTGCAAAATGTTTTTGGCCAAAGTCTCACCAAGTTGTCGCTTGGCCTCAGCCCAGGTGGGTTCACTGCCTCTAAGTATCATGACAGCCTGCAACACCATCTCAACCAATGCAGGGGGTCTGCCATACGATTTGATCTCCGTAATGTCTTTTTTGTTCAGAGCTTCCAATGCCTGGGAGAAGAACAGTAATCGTAAATGTCAAACTGAGTCAGAAAAAATATCTATAATATGGCAAATTAAAAGCTCAAGGTTTTCTGTAAGCTTTCGAGTAATCAACCGAAAAAAAACTTTTCTAATGGATTCAAACCCTTCACCTTCGTGGAGAGTAGTTACTTCAACAATATGGTGAAGTCATCTTGTGAATTTCGATATACAAACAACTATTTCATTAATGAGGAACTGGATGGCATTGCACAGACAAACGACCTTTTTGGCTTCTTCCAGCGCAGGTAGGGCTTCGTCAAGGTCACGTTGTGCGTTGTCCGCCATCTGTTTGCACTTGACTTCTTCAGCAGATATGCGTTCACTGTGAGCGGCCACAGACTTCTGTTGCTCGTCTGCCTCTCGCTTTTGTTGAACAATGACCACGAGGTATTCCTCACACTGCTTCTGGAACTGAGCTACCTGTAAAGGTCTTAAACTATGACGATTGCACAGAGAGAATGAGTGAGGGCAGAGGCAACAGCTTGCACGTCAAGAAAAAGTTTTGCGTTGTAAAATTAATTTTGTCCAGACCTCGTCTACTGATTCAGACAGGAGCAAGTATTGAATCATGTTAGTAGTTACAGCACTAAGTCAATCCACAAACCTTGGTCTTCGCGACTTCGAGCTCGATGGACATAGCTTCAACTTTAGCTCTGGTGTCGTCGATTTTAAACAGACCATTTCTCAGCTTTGACACCTGATTTCCCAACTCTTTACGCTTTTCAAACAGCAAGCTGCACAAAAATTACTTTTAAGCGTGAGCAGTTTCCTGTAAACCTTAACTAAGCCAACTCCAGAGTACTGATTTCGTTACATTGTAATCTTTCCTAAAAACCCTTTGGAAAAGTAGGTTTCATGACCCATATTTTCCTTGCAATTTATATCCATTCACACTGCACACATAGAGTTAGTTAGCCAGTGTTTACCCTTTGTATCCAGACACTAATTCCAAGTAGTTGGTCGGTGTGACGTAGTTGTGTCTTTTCAGTTCGAACAGCATCTTCTCTGATGACGCCACCACCGACCTGTGCATGGTCACGAAGATTTGCGCAACGTTCTTCGTGATCTGCGAAAACACTCACCGCGTAACGAACGCATCAGTTGCGAAACGAAACAAACTGACAACTTCAAGCAGGAACAGGAGCAGACGTTTGCTGCAGAGCAACTCGGAAATAGCATTACGAATAATAGATGAGAAACTGCAAATAAAGACAAAACAAGACATCGCGATTTAACGTGGATTAGAATGCTTGCAAGCAGATCCATCGCCTGAAGGTTTCAATGATCGTCAGTTGTCGCATAGGAAAAAAAAACATTGAGAACTCGGGTAAACAAACAGCAGCAACGTACATCCTCAGCGCTACCGAGGTCCAGCCCTTCCAGGTATTTCTCAGCAACTTCGAGCAGAGCGTCGTGCGGCCATTCCGTGAATAAGTCGATGGTGGTGCAGTTGACAAAAGCAGGATATTGTCGGATGCGATTTCTAAAAAAATCGCAACATTTTACATTTCACCAACGGCCCACCCTAAGAAGCAACACACCCATTAAGAAAACTGCTCCAGCATTTTTTCTTAAAAGTCAAGACACGCGACTGAAGCACGACAACGTCCAGCAGTAACCTGAATGAATCGCCGACGGGGCTCATGCACAGAGCAACGTGGAGGTTGTTCCTGACGCGGTCGATCAGGTAGCGGAACATGGCGTCTGTTGTTTCCGCGACGCCGTCTTTCTTGGCGTCTTCTGCCAAACCATCGCGAACCTCTTCAAACTCTTCCGGCTGCGCAGCGCAACAGACGTTTGACGTGAGAATGGGACAAGAGAAAAGTTTAAGCCATTGCTAACCGCAGTAATTAAATGATGCGGCTCTATTCTATTAAGGGCCAGTTGCCAGTGACAGCACAAAACCAAAGTGCGAAAAGTGTCATTTTTTTCATTTTTAAGGACCAGTAAGAGCCAGTTACGAACTTTGTACAAATTCGGAACTTCGCCGCTGCTCAGGATGTTGTTGATGTCTTCGAGGAAAATCTCCTCAACGACCTGCGTGTCGGTGAACAGGAACACGGTGGGTTTGTTGGTGACGCCGGCTTGGAAATACAAGCGCTTTAGATCTGCAATCATCACAAAAATGTTAAGGTTTGACTGCATTGAAGACTTTTCACTTGCTCAAAATGTTGTTTGAACTATGTTCTGGTCTCGTTTGGCACTCACACACAGAAGCGCCTCACAACTTTGCGTACAGAAGGCGTGTTGCTTTCGTTTATATTATTATTAATCATTGCTCAATCTCTCAACCTACCGTCTCGGAACTCCTGCTTCCTGTACTGACGAGAGACTTCGATTTGAAATGTTGTGAATTCGCAGACGTAAGCAGCCAAGCGTGTCAAGCTCTGCCGACCGGAACCACCGATGCCAATCAAGAGGATGTTCCCTCGAGGTTGTCTTATCACCCGAACAATACGAGCGACTGGAAAAATTTAGAACGCTCTTTACCATTTGCCCCAAAGGTTGAAAAACATAAGGGAAACCGTTTATCCAAAAAAGCAAAGTGAGGACCTAATTATTATCTTCATTTCTCAGCAGCATCAGTCTTGCTTGCACAACAGTAACTTGATAACTGTAAAGAGCTCACTAGAAATGCTGAAAGATGCATCAGCACAATCGCGACATCGCAAGCGAGCAGCTATCCAATACAGCAATCGGTACAACGCATACCGTGTTCGATCGCGTCTTTGAAAAGCACCAGATCCATGCTGACGACACCAGGCGTCATGTTGTAATCCTCGAGTTGTTCTTCCATGTATTTCTTTACTAGGGTGAAATCAGTCAAATCTTCGTATACTCCATTTGGATTCAAGAAATCGCCTAACAACGTCAAAATATCGTGTTTTATGATGCAAGCCAAACAAATGGTGAGAAAAACTTTTAAGCAACATTAACATCTATGTTGTACACCACACTAACGTGCGAAATGTATGTGCGTGGACAAAAACGACAATTTTTCAGAAACCAAGACCACCAGACCAGTTCAGCAACCACTGCGAAGGCAGCCGCGTGGTCATGGCGCAGAGCAAGCGGAGATGGTCGCCGCAAACCACTCGTGGCACTCCAAAGGAGCACAAAGCGATTATATTGCAAGTTCCATTCAACAACTCACCAAAAACAGGAGGTTGCTTGTTAGGACACAGGTTGTGGTAGGTTTGGTCGAACAGAGCACCCAGTCTGTCGCTGAGCATGCCGATGAATGTCTCGGTGTCTTTCGCGTCGACGAGACGATCCGAAAAGACGCGAAAGCATTCATGGATCCAGAGTCGAGTCATGCTCTGCTTCGTGTCATGGAAGTCTTTGTGTGCGCGAAGCAGACCTTGAAAAACCTGTGACACGCAACTTACGGAAAGTTCTGGAAGGTTGTGCTCGCAGAAAACGTAACTATACCCCGCCAGTAGCGGTTGTCAATCTATGAAAAAAATTGCTTCGTCCAATTGATCCGGATTTATTTGATTACGCCAGGTTGTGGGACATCCCGATTGATTATAAACTCGTATAATGTCTTTTTAAGCTTGTATAAAAAATGCTTGAAACTTCTAGCAAAGCTTGCAGGTTGAAGGAAACGAAAATTAATTCTCAGATCATCTTCAAACGATCGAGTTTTGAAGTCTTAATTACAACGAAAGAAGTGTCCGTGTGTTAGTTGTCAACCTATAGAGGAAAACTGTCTCAAATCTGAGGTTAATTGAAAATACAATTTACTCTGTTTATAACTTGCACAGAAATCAGATTTTTGACAAATCCCACGCAACGGAGATTTACTGAGCAAATCAACGTGAACTGCAAAGCATGGACGAAAGTTTAGCGTGAAAGTCATACCTTGGAAATATCACGCAGGTTAAACAAATAGTGGATCTTCGCAGGAGTGGGGAGGAATTTCTCAACAACCATCCGGTAGACATCGATCGTCGCTTGCGTTATGACGTCACCGATCGGTTTGACGTCCTCCTCAAAATCTTGCAGTTTTTGGTTGATCATGGTGCCGTAGATTCGCTTGATTTGCGTCTCCTGTTTAGAGTTGAATGGTTGAAATTAAGTTTGATTTTACGAGAGACAAAAGTGACTTCGCCTTGAGCAGCTACACGTCCATCCTGCAGCGCTAACAACCATCAACTACGTGCATTTCGTGCTGTGGACTAGCTCGGTGGCAAAAAGCTCACTAGGAAAAAGAATGATACTTAACGAATGACAGTATTCCTACGCAATTTTGAAATAAATTTCCAGACTTAACTTTTCCAAATGACATACCCAGGTCAAATACAGGCACTATAATAGTTTGCACGATTAAAGTAAAATTTTTAGCAATCTTGAATAAAATTGCATGTCAAAAGATCAAGTCTGGAAGAAGATTTTCTGTTACCATGCTAACAGACTAAAACATGTTTTTCCAGACTTTTCCAGACTCCGTAGGAACCCTGGAATGAACTTAACAGTGAAGAAACAATCACACTTTGCTGTTAAAATTTAATGTCCTAAAAGCAGACAAAAACCGCACGATCGTAACATCATACGCTGCCCTGCGCTTTAAAAACCAAAAACGTTGCGAATCGTCAACTTACGCTGGGAAACGTCATGTTGATCAAGTTGAATCGAGATTGCAGACGCTGAGAGATCACTTGCCTGCCGCCACCGGGCGGGCCCATGTCGCATAACAAATACATGTCCTGGAAAAAATGTCGACGAACGTGAAGATGAGATATTTGGTCAAACTTAGTTGCTCGACCGACCAACGCAACCACCGCCCACCTTCACATGTTTTGTGATCTGCTTCAGTCTGTCGTACCAGAAACCGTAGTCGAGCCATTGCCTGATCAGTTCCAGGGGGGGCTGGGACCCGAAGGTGTCCTTGGCCGGCATGTTCAGGTCGTCCATGAACGTGATCATCTTTTTGCTGCCGGCCGGAACGTAGACTCCCTTGGTTCTCTTCTCAACGCGACTTTCGATGATCTCTTGCACATTGTTCGACGTGGTCTGCAACGACGCCATACGGCGGTAGAGGGCGAGCAGCCAATCGTAAAAATGTTCTTGTCTTCACGGATATAACGTACATAAAAACAGCTAAAATTGATTCATTGCCTCTGGCGACTTGACACATTTTGGCCAAAAGAGGAAAAACCTTTAAAAGCATTTGCAGAACGATAAATTCCAAAATATGCGTTTCGCCAAAATTTATGTAGCAGAAACATTTGTTTTGCTTTTCCAATAGACTCGGAAATCTGTCGATCTTGGCCATAAACTCTACCTGGGACGACATGTTGATGGTCAAGGTGTTGTATTTGGTTGGATCCAGTTTATGGAGCACATTTTGCGCAACAGACGTCTTCCCGGTCCCGACCGGGCCAACCAGCAGGACCGGGACGCCCTTCGTGATCAGAGAAGAGACCAGGAAATCGTAGCGCACAGTGTCGACCGTGGGAACTATGATGCGGTAGAAAGGAGCGCTGGAAAAGAATGTTTATTGATGGTGGAGTTCTTGAAAGAATGTTTATTGATGGTGGAGTTGTACAGAGAGTTTGCAAAGTTACTAAGCGCGGTTGACGGAGGACGATTGACTCTCAGCAAAATGAAGAATTTCTTAATTATTTTTTTCTTAATTGATTCTTGCACTTATTTTCATATTTTTTTGAACAAACAAACGAATATCACCTTTTGCAAGACAAAAAAATAAATGATTTACATACATTACATTTATATCATGGCAAGGAAGTGATTTTACTTATTGTGAAATAAAAAAAAAGTTCAGCTAATGCACTGACAACGCAGCATACTTTGGGGGGTATCTCCAACCCTTTTGCAGCTTTTCCTCAAAGTTGACCCAGCTTCTGTTCTTTGGATCAACGAAGTACTCGTAAACGGTGTCCTGCAACAATCCAAACGCCAGCTGTAACATCTTGGCACTGTGAGACTTCAACAACTGTTCACTATAAAATGTATTTAGATGAGGAAAAGGTATCATCCGCTAAGGGTTAAGTTAACTGAATGTGGTAATTAACCAGAAAAATATCGGCAAACAAATGCAACATGATTCGTAAGAACCCAATCTCAACCTTGTTAGGAAAACTCCCTTCGACTTCCCGCAAGAAGTTGTCCAGTTTTCTTCTTCCATCCTCATCGACCGAAGCACCAACAGACCATATAAGGGAGAAAAGGAACCAAAGTTCAACCATACGCGGATAGTTCTCAGCATCGGTCGGGTTCACCTGTTCAATTGTGAGCATGAAACGCATCGCGGACGAAAAACATAGCCGTTGATTCCAGCATCGCAGCATTGGTAATTCGCTGCTTTATCTTAAACAATGCACTTGCATACGAAATATTGAAAAATGATAAAGGCGTGCGCACTGGCAATCGTGGCCCACATGAAATTTATTGCTTTGATTCACACCCAGCTGGATTTGATATTGCCAGCACACGCCGTCTTGTGAAAACATTTGTATACGTAACTGAGCAACTTGTGTCAAGCTATCCACGGCACAACAGAACAAACGCATTGAAATTTGTGAAGATGTGGTGTAGAAAAGTTGTCTATGTCAACAAATCTTTCTTCAAGCATATTTTCATAGGTGCAACATAAACAACATTTATAAATCTCTACAGTGTGGGTCAAGACGTATACCCCATTCTCGGGAACAGCAAGCGTGTCGAAAAGATTGCAAAGCGATCGGATCCCGTTGATCTCAGCAATAGGGACCAATTCCTGGCAGTTCTTGGCCTTAAACTTGATGGTCTTATCAACGTATTTCTCAATCAACTCTTCCAGAAGAGAAACCAGTTCCTGGCAAGCACATAAAAGTACATCTTAAGCTTGAAGCACGTTTGGAACGGCAGATGCATATTCAACCAATGTAGAAATCGAACTGGATTCAAAATGAGAAATTCTAAATCATAATAGCATTTATCACGTTAAACATTAAGCCATCCAAAGGTACAGATAAGGTTCAGCACATGGGAATGAATGAGACTCTATAACAAGATCTTTATCCGGTCACCTTTTCTGTTTTTTTTTGAAGCCAGGAAGTGATGAAAGGTTTGTATCCCAAGTCACTGTAATCGAAATAAACCATTCCGCATCTGCTCACAGTTGCTGGAGACGCAACCGACAAGTCACCGACTTCGAACAACAGCGACACCTAAACATGAGAGTTGCGCCCAAAACGTTTAGAATCGAAGCAAACAGCCCATTTTCCGCTAAAAATATATAGGGTGACTGGCGAAATACTAAGTCCTCAAAAAATGCAGCCTAGGTTTATTTTGGATACCCTCTTAAAAGTAAGCCCTCTAAATCCAAAACAAGTTTGTTCACCTGCTCAGGCATGCTGACTCTTTCGCCATTGATCAGAGTCAGAACTTTGTTATCGTCCATGACGGAGTTCATGCTCTCGATCCACAGAGTGTCGACAGGTCCGTCAAACACGAGCCATTTCTCGTCTGGCTTTTCATCAGCGCAGGTGTGGCGCATGACGCTCGACAATACGCCGTCCGTCCACTCGTTCGTACTCAGGTCGAACTCGCCGTACAACTCGCCGAGCGACAGAGATTTCGGGTTGATCGGGAAATCCTGCGACGACACCGAGAACAAGGCTAAGCGAGTACAAACCTACTGTCAAGAATGAAGTTGTTATAACAAGCCGCCACTTCGACCCGGCCCCCAAGCGGCACAACACCATGCAGGCCAAGAAAGGCGACATCTCAAAGCAGGAAAATAAAACTATCAGAAACAAAGCGAAACAGCACTGCCGTGTTGGCATGACGATGGAGTTTAAATTTGTGGTTTGGCGAGAGGTGGAATGCTAATTTTTGCTTGAGTAACAAAAACGCGGACAAACACAAAAAAGTACATTTTATCGACAATGTTTCACGAAAAATTAGCTAATAATTAAAAAAAGACGAACCAAAAACGGCCAAAATAAGTTCCTTTGTCTTGTTCTTTAAAAGTAATATAGAGCAGGACATTGCGCAATAACATCAAACTTTTCAATCGCTACCTCAACGCTTTAACTGGTTTTCTTGTCTGCAGCGTAAATGAACCCTGGTCATTCACAGACTCCCACTCCCCCCATGCATTTTATAAATCGGTGTACTTGGAAGTCAACGCAGCACCACATTATAATAATCGTGATGGCGTCATTGATTAGTATGCCCTTCATACTTGTGTTTCATCAAAGTACTAACCCAACATATCTATCTTCGTGTTCTTTCATGTATTTGTGTGTTCCTTGTTACTGCCATGCATGCTTAAGTCTACTGCGTTGTGGGTGGGAGTGAAGACGTTATACAATACAAGGTATGACACAACTAGAAAAAACTCCTCTGTCCTACCCGAACAAGATTGTATCCCGCAACACCATCTTTCTTTAACTTCGACAAAGTGGCCTGCAACACTCTCCACGTGACCGACTTGCCCGATCCGCTCTGGCCCACGATCATGACCGAGTGACGAGAGTTCTTCGTCTCGTACAACTGGATGATCTTCAGGACGATGTGTGCGTCACTCTGAAGCTGTTGCTGCGCCAGTATCTTGTTGATGGCGTCACGAAGCTTAGATGGAAATATGACGTTGTTCAAGTGACGAAAAAGAAATATTTCACCGTACTGATGATGACGACAGTGATTATTATCCTTAAGTCTGGAATTATGACTCTTACGCATTGGCCTTTACTTTTATTGCAAAGCAGAGACGGCTTTACAACATAAAAATACATTTCTTGAGGTAAACAACCCTAATACTGTTGAAAAAAATTGACAAACATCATTCGTGGCACACAAATTAGCTGCATATACTGCAGTGAATTGGTGTTTGGTGGTTTAAGCAGCCAAGTTTCATGCAAAAAATATTTGCCACACGGCAAAACAAATCAAAACAAACCCACTTTTCCGTAATCGATGACGGGGGTGTCGACGCCGGGGAACAAGTCGCTGACGATGCCGTTGAAAAGTGGAAGGTCAACCGAGGTCAGCTTGGCAATATTCATGTCTTTCATAGCCAGAAGCAGAATCTAAAAACAAAGGATTAATTAGCAACGAAAACTACTGTACTTTTGTTCGACTCGTTTCCCTCCACTTTGTAAGTAAAGCTGTAAAAATCCTACTCAACAAACAACCAGACAAACTGCCTTTTTATCTATCATTTTTTGTAAAATATCAAGAACATGTCGTGAATAAAACGAAAACAAACTCCAGAGCGTTACAAAAACATAGTAAATAAATTGTCTTTGCGAATCTCTATCATTCCACACAAAAACGGATTTTTCAAAGACAGTTGCAGAAACCAATTGGACACTTTCTTCCAACAAGTGAGCAGCTTCAAAAACACACACTTTGTTTCGATCGCAATTTCGAATATATTTTTACGTTGGAGCAAGACAAAGCTAGAATACCTCCTCGTCAGACATGTCAGGGTTGGCTCTCTTCTTCCTCCCAGCATATCTCAGCACGGAGACAAGCGCGCGGAGACCGAAGTCATAATGATCTTGCTTTGACAGCTGCTGCACAGCCAGTGAATAGAGCGTAAAGACTTTCTTCGCCAGAGCCTGAAAAATTGAGTGTCATTGTTAATACATCTACAGTTATTCAACACAAGTGGCCAAATCGCCAACATTTTGACAAAGCAATCCAAACTAGCTTTGTGACCACAAAACTTTTAGAAATATTAAACTTTTTGAAACGAAGCAAAAGAGAGTTTGCTTCACATTAGAAGAACGCTTGACGTCGTGGCCACAATTATTCGCTACACATTCCACTCACACGACAATTTCCGAATCCTTCGCCGAACAAAATGATTTCGGAGATCAGGTTCGAGTCAGGCACAACCATGGCTATCGGCCGGAACATCGACTTCAAGTTGTCGGGCAACTCTGTCCTGCCAGCGTAACCTGCGGGAAGAGCAAAAGTAAAAGTTTTGTTGGCGCGTGTGGACAAAAGATTGCATTTGACATGTGGTGCACGGTTGTAGTGCCAGGGTTAAGTCGTTGAACCGACTCGGTTTTGTGATGATTCGAATCGATCTCAAGCTGCCATGTTTAAATGAAGGCAAAAGACATAACTACTTTAATTCCTTTAATTGCCTAAAATTCACGCATCTCGCAAAAGTCTTGTGAATTGATAGTTTATAATAATTTCAATCGTTTGGTTAATTCGAGTCAGAATCTTTACAACTATTCTAAGTTTCAAATTATATATATATATATACATACAAAATAGATGCATTTGACTTGACGCGACGTTTGAACAGTTGTAACTTGAAAAAGAAACGAAAAAATCTTCACAAATTTCTGCGCCAAAGTTCTCAATATTCACTTTGATTGCTTTGTGATTGAATAAGAACAACAAGTTAAGCGCTGCCGACCATCGATCAATAATCAGCGCATTTAATTAAAGTTTTCCCCTTTTGCTGTTACCAGTTCAATTATATATTTACATTTTAGTAAATACGAAAAAGAGACACGTCTACGCTTCACTCATAGACGTAAAGCTGTTGCTCTCACCAGGATTCATAGTAATGAATATTCCGCACGACCAGATCAAGTTGATTTCTCTGCCTTCAAACACAAACCGCTGCATTCCAGTTGAGAGCGCTGACAAAATGGATAAGATCTGCTGCGCCACCACGGACAATACTTCAATGTTGATGCGGTTGAACTCGTCGAAACATCCCCATGCCCCAGTCTGCCAAAGAAAGAAGATAAATCATCGCGATCTTCACACTTCGCATCTCAATATTTACGGCACAGGTGAAAGAAAAAAGTCACAAAAGGCGTTTGCGCCAAGCTTACTTTTAATAAGTAACTTTCAACAAACTCATCCACTTTTACTGCCACTCGCCTGAGCCAGCCCGCTGTACATCCTTCCCATACTCTTGTAGTCCAGGCCCTCCGAGCAATTGACGACGATCACGTACATGCCGAGTGCTTTACCGAGATCCTTCACTGTCTCAGTTTTTCCAGTACCTGCCGGTCCCTTTGGACTTCCTCCTCTGCAAAAACAAAAGTCAAGCGACTTCTTGCATGGAAGCAGGCATCGACACTAAGGGCTCTAAGTTTGACGTCATCAAATGATGAAACCAGGGTGAGCTGCAAAATTTTGAAAACTGCTTAGTTACCATTTCTTACAGTTGACTACTTCTCATTTAAAAGAGGTTAATATTTTGTTGACAGGTAATGTTCTTGTCTACAGTTGCTATTAATGATAACGGTGGCGGTAAATTTCTGAGAATCTTTGGGAAACTACCTGTGAAGATGCAGCGCTGTCGTCAAGGTAACATAGCATCTGTCAGTCAAGGGGGTGATGACAAGACGACCGGAATTACCCAGGTATTCGTATCCGTACTGAAAATGCGTGTTGGTTTGTCTCACCACACAGTCATCGATATCCTGAAATGCAGTTACGCGGCTTGGAGACACAAGGGCTGCAAGTCATTCGGTAAAAACGCAAACGCGGTGTAATTTGGCAACAAAGGAAGAAATTTTAACTGCAAACAAAACCTTCTGCACCGACCTTGTCCCAGTAGAGACGCAGCTGTTGTAACCAATCAAACGCTGTCACGTCGTTCGTGCCTGCTTTAATCAGCTTGTCGATTACGTCACGGGCATGGACTTCTATCGTTACCAATGCAACGATCTTTGACCTTTGGTTGCGGTTGAGATTACCACGGATCGCTTCGGAGTATTTGTTCAGCATGGAGACCTAACGAGATAAACTCTTTCGTGAAGATGCACGTGTTTCAAGTCAACCATGAAAAGATTATCTTTACTTTCGGTATTCACAAAAGCAATGCTAAAGTGCAAGAGAAAAGCTAAAGTGCAAGAGAAAAGCAAAACTAACGAACATGACAGTTTTTGTTATGTACACTAAAATGACACGTTTGTTAGAAACCACAAGTAAATAAAAGTTAGACTAAGATTGCCTGAAACCATCCATCACCTGCTTCTTCTTGACACTTTTCAGTGCTTTCTTGTCTCCTCTCTCTTTGCATGTTACAAGAGCTTTTGTGCAGTCAGCGGTCCATTGAATTTGACTCGCAGTGATGACAGGCTGAAAATTCATGTTAACACAGATTTGCGAGAATCAACATAGTTAAAGTTTAAACAGGAGCGATTACGTGAGGCATAAATCAAAGCTCTTCTCTCAAAAACCTTTCCTTGAAAGAAATAAGTATTTGTGTTCACACAAGATAACATATGTTCACTTTCCCGGACAGATACTCCATACTTTCGCATGCAAATAGAATAGTTCAGATGGATGTTGCATGTTAGATGCATATAATGGCAAAGGCCAAACTTCCATCCATACAAATTTCGAAATGAAAACAATCAATCTCGATTTCAAAGTTTTACGCGCAGAACAATTTACTTGTTTTTCACCCACATGTAGGACATAAGCTCTATCAAAGCAATTGCTCACGTGACACGCTACACAACGCGGGGTTTTCATCGTCTTGATTTTGTCGACTTGTTTTGGGGGAAGGAAATTACTCAAGTTAACACATTTAAAACTAAACTTCACGCCAATTACTATAGCGTTGCTCACAAAAGTAGTAAACACCACTACCGTTTCTCTTCTTTTCATAAAACTGACGACGTATTTGGAAGGAAATAAAAGACAAAAGAACAAACCTGCCCAGGCCACTCCTTCACCCATCTATCTCTTTTACTTAAAAGCTTCTTGAGGGCGTTTCTGGTTTGTTTGAGAACTTCTTTCAAGGTCCACCTCATGGTTCGTTCAACGTCACACAGCCACGCTTCGACTGGACCTGCGAGAGAGGTTTTGCGACGACATAAGCCATGATTAGGGCTGGAGTATACTTCCCACTAAGCGGCCGCTGTTATTTAGCAGAGTCAACCCCACAATGGAAACAGATAACATAATCCAATGAAAATGTTGTGACTTCAAACAGCAACTACTGGATTCAGTATAAAGTGCGAACAAAGTATTCGTAGACAGTGCCATGTGCGGCCATTCGTAGAGTTTTCACAACACAGTGCTTCGGTACCAACAAGTCCATTTTGTGTGCACACTTACCATCAAAAGTTTTACTTTAAGTGCAAGCCTGTTTTTTTATATTCTTACCGAAAAAACATGCAATTTAAAAGATTTTACCTTCCAGTAATACCGGGTTGCCAAACTCGACAAACTCTCCTTCGCTCGAGTACATTCCCGATGCTTCAGTTTTTTGACCATGGCCAATTTTCTTCATCAAAAGAGACTTGATGTTGTCAAAACACTTCTTAAGATGAGGTTGAACCTGACAAAAACGCAAAAAAATGAATGAGTTTGTTAATTCTGCGCAATAAATATCAAGGGACTTTCATTCCACAGTCTAAATGGAGAAATACGATCAAATTCTTCCGAAACTGCAGGATCATCAATTCATTTGGATACTGTACCAGAGAATGGCAATTAAAACCTAATTCAGCAGAATCAATGCAAACACGCGTGCTTAAGTTTGATTCACTGAGCGTCATAACTAGGGTCATATTTTATGGCGGGAAAAACTTGATAATATGACTTTATTTTTTTAGAAAATATGACTTTATATGACCAAACAAAAATATGACTGAGCTAGAACGTACACTTACTGTACAAAGAAGCATTACCAGAAAAAATAGGCATAAGAGATGGTAACCCCATGGTTGTTGAAGCCCCACTAAAATAAATGGCTCAAAAGATAAGCAAAACATATAGTTTGATTTGAAGCAAGTTGAAAACATGCATAGAGATTGGTTTAATTTTTGGGGGCAGCAAGAAGTGCATTTTTAGGCAGTGCATTACATTTCATCCAAATAACTTGGTTCACCTACGTCTTTGCCAACATTCGCAATGTGTCTAAGTGGGTTCAATTTGCAGGATGCAGTTTACACCTGGTGATATAGTAGTTTCACCTGATATATTGGGAATATTTTAATGGTTTCCTTATTGAATTAGGTTGAAAATATGCAAAATATTACTTTATGACCTGACATGGAAAATATGACTCTTTATGACTTTAGAAGTTTTGTTATAGACTTCTTGGGGGTGTGATTTTTGTGTTAAAATGCGTTTCATAGCTGCCTGAAGCACAGAAAAAAATATGACTTTTACGACTTTGAATGGCCCTAGTCATAATTAGTTTTTGATAAACCAGAGAGAAATTAACATTTACTGCTGAGAACTTAAATGACGCAAAAACAATAGAAATGCAACAGAACTCACCGCTTCAGGATTTTTAGACTGGCCGAGAATTTCAAGCAAATCATCGTTTGACAAAAAGTAAAACCTGGGAAAGATTTGACGCTTTGTTTCCAAATACATATCCAATGACTTTTGAATTTCTTCCAATTTCGCGTTCATGTCATTCAACTGTTCCAGCAAGCCTGTACCAAAAAGTAGACGCTTAAAATGCTTATTTTCATTGTACTCTCTTTGGAGTGTCGCGAGTGGTTGGCAGCATTCATCTCCGCTTGCTTCCACGGGAAACAGCTGCTTTCATAGTGAACATTGTATCGGTGGCAATTCATTGGTGGCAGCGCGCGTGAATGCTATCCTCCTTGAGCCCACCCGTTAATGCCGAGCATCAAGCTGCACAGGCCGCAAGTACCGTTGTTCTATGAAAGCAGCTGTTTCCCGTGCTCAACCACTTTTGGACCTAGTTTTGACTTACTGTACCACTTAGCCGTTTCACATGTGCCGAGTTTCATGCAGAACATAGGCCATTTAATGCAAAATGGAAAGAATGTCCCATTTCAAGAGCTGCACGGGCTTACCCGGATGATGGGTTCCTCTTTTCGCGTTGTTGTCTTTGTGCAATCTCGTCATGATGATTTTCCAGTTGGCATTGACGTCATCAAATTCAGCAGACTCGGCGGGGAGCTGTTTGCGGATGTCTTCGCCGAGGAAAATATTCTGCACATATTTCAAAATTACAAAAAATCGGTTTGAGTCAAACACTTGAATTACAACTGAAGCACAAGACGGTTGATGCAAATTAGCTGCGTCGAGCGTGGGGCTACAAAGCATGAAAGTTCCATCTCAAGAACATCACCCTGACTGTAATGCACAGAGTGCGAACAAAAGCTTTATGGTGAATAACCACGAGATCGACTCGATCACCTCCAAGTACATCCACTGTCGCTGCACAGTCAGGATCATTTCGATGCACTCCATTATGAGCGACAACGTTCGCTCCCAAGTATCGACTTGCTTCTCGAACGCCTTCACGAAGCGTGACGCTTTCATTGTTGACAGCGTCACCTGGTGATCTTCAAGTTGCTGGAAGATTTCGTCGGTGCCGCGAAGTCTGGTTATCAATGTGTCAAAAAAATTTTAACGAGCATCCTGTAAACTCCTATTAAAAACAACACAGACTTGTCTGTGTGTTTCTATTTACAGCAGCGCAAGCAGTGATGAGTACTTTACGTCCTATCTCCACCAAAGGAAATATGCTTTTGCGCTGTTTGCATAGGATAGAATAGCAATTGAACGATTCAAGAAATATTGCACACTGGGTCAAACTTTTCTCCAGAAAAACTTTGAAAACATAATTAATAATTGTAATTTTATTTAGGCTGAACTGATACTGTGAGCTGCTTCGGCACTGTTTTACAATTGTTTTACAAAATCAACACCATATGCAAATCAATGCACACTGTAAGTGCAACCTGCAGAGAAGCATTATTACTGACAAAAGCCTCACATCCACCGGTCAAAATACAAGACTGCCTCGGAAAACCACCCGCATCCGAACTTGCTTGGCCCTTTGTTTGTAAAAAAAAACAGACTTTAAAATACAACTTTTCAAACTCAGATGAGACGTGCAGAGATTTGCTAACACGCTGCTTCCGAAAAAATCATCTTAAAGTGGCATATTAATAAGGTGTGAGTTTTCCATCAAAGACTGTTGTACTTTGTTCTGAAAGCTGCCTGGGGCAGGGCGGGTTGGCATATGAGTGGTATTGAGTTGTATGAAAAGTGTCAAGTTTTGGCAAAAATAGTTCTAACGTTTTATTGTGCCTAATTAAAATATGTATCAGTAAAATATTGTATCTAAATGCGTTGAACTTTCTATGAGAAGAGTTTTTCCCAAACTCTGCAACATATCCCAAATCATTTAACCAGGTAAATACGTAATGCACACAGCGCTAAATAGAAAAAAGCAAATTTCCATTGTTGAAGATAGACTGACAATTAATAATACACATTATTAAAAAGAAACGTAAGGAACTTACTTATAATGGCCCTTGTCTTTGTAAGCAGAAATGTCCAGAATAATATCGTTCCATATGGTTTCGATCTCCGCAAGCGTCTGAAAACCACAGGATACAAAGCTTAGCGGTGTAAGGAATAAAAACTTGCAGGGCATGTTTGCGAAATCTCGAAAGCCTTGCTTCTCTGTAGGGACGGCCAGTTGGCTTCTGATTTGGAAATATTTACTCACACACACGCAATTTCCGGTAAGTATATAAGGAGAAATGAAATTTTTGTTATGAAAGCAAACTTTTTTATATAGGGCTTATGTGAGCTCAAGAAAGTAGCTTTGCAGTTTTTGTTGACTCACAACAAGGATTGATCAATCGCGTCATTCAAGATATTTATAAAGCCATATCAAAACAAAGAACTTCGGCATTATATAGACATTTTCTAATAAACGCTTAAATAGTGAAAAGTATTGAGTTTAAGTACCTTTTTTAAGAACCCACATTGTCAGGGACGTTTACGTAAAGACAACATTGGGGACATGCGAAACTTTTGAGGGCATCAGTTTTACGAATGGAATGGATAGAGTGTGTGGTGCCCATTTTTTTAATTATAAGAGGGAAGTTTGCGCTTACACGCCCTGCGAAGCGCCACTTTTAAAATAATATTTTAAACGTAACTTGCCAGAAGGAAAATTTCAAAAACACTTTTCATAGTAAAGCAGAATTTGGGTAATCCTAGACATATGATCAGGTAACTTGACGCTTGCTTCGACACATGGTGACAATATAATGCGGAAAAGGACTTGCTCTGAAAGCATTATTTGTACGTAAACAAGTATTTGTACGTAAACAAAAATGCGAAATAATGCAGCAGAGTTATGTGAAAGCTAACAACAGTGCGTTCTGACATGGGGCAGCTCAGAGCTATGCGGTTCGAATTTTGATACAGTTGCCTTAATGGGCCCACCAAAGCGGCACTGGGCTGACCAAGAATATTAATCTCAACAACGGCAGCAGAGGCAGATTTTAGGCTTAGGTTTGCAACTGACCGAAGCGATGCAAAAAGAACTTGCTGGCCATTCTGGCACTGTTGGTTTGTTTTCAAAGCACGCAAAATGCAGCAAACATCAACGCACACGCAACTAACCGCGTTAAAATCTGCAACATACCTCCTCAATGGCGAGTTCTTTGCTGGCGGCTCCGGATATTTCAGAAATCTGTTCTGCGTAGGCGTCCAACCCAAGCTCAATGATTCGCTCCAGAGTAAAGGACTCACCAAGGTGGTCGAATGGTCTTTGAACCTGAAGCAAGCGAGAGGGAAAGTTTGGCTTTATGTGAAAAAACATGGCAACAGCTACGGTGATAGTTTTGTAAGAAGTGGTATTAAAGTAGAACTTCAGAGAATCAAACAGCATTTCCTGTGGATTTGATCACAACGATAAATAGAACCACGCAAAGAGAACGTGACGTAACTTTAACGTTGCCGAGCAAGGAAAACTTTGCAAGCTTGCATGGCACACACACAACGAACTTTCGTTGGAATCGCACACATTTGCGTTGGTGTATTTCAACGCCAGCAGTATAAGCAATGTGAGGTTATTAGTAATTTCGCGAGGTTGCTGTCTGGAACTGTTTCTTTGCACTGCGTAAAAAGCGAGGAATATTACTTAAATAGCAGCGATTAGGGCAAGTTGGAAAAATTTACAGCATTTTACAAAGCCCAACAGAAGCTACGACGCAAAATGAACTTTTAACAAGTCGTTTCACATGAGTGGAGGTGACTGCGTCATCTTTGACTTCTTACATTGCAACACTAACACTGTGGCACTAAGCCATAGAAATCCCAGATAGTTTTTTGATGAACTTCACCTTATTCAAGTTTTGCTGTTGCTTTGGAAAATGTCCAATGCCAGTGCAGTGCTAATTTGGCTTCGTGGCCAATTTTAGTTTGCCATCTAACTGACTTCAGTTTAAGCCAATTGTGTGTTAAACGGGATTCATGTAACACGAACAAAAACGAGGCCATCCAATTCCCACTGAACTCAACAGGCTAACTTATCCCAAGTTTAGTGGGACTTTTTGACCCAATAGGTTTGTATACATACTATAAGAAATGTTGGAACCGCCCTCCTGAACCCGTAGTACGTTCTTTCAAGCACCGAATTCATCGCAATGACATTTTCGTGAAAAAAATTGACAACATTTATTTTGTGAGCATTATGCATTTGTAATAAACAAGTTGTTTTTGCAGAAAACACATCATTGAATTAAAATTGTCGTTGATTTTAGTTTTTTTCAGACAAAATTTTGTTAAACAAAATAGCAATTTGCTTATTTTCAATTTGCTTTGTTTTGGGTTGTTCTGTTTTCGGAAAAACCTGTTTTTAAATAGATTTTTCAATTTCCTTTCGATTCGGAACCCAATGGCTCAACATACACCCCCAGCTGAAACCGTTAATCTATAAAGGCAGAAAGTGTAACAAAAACTTTTCTGAAATAAAAGGGAAACAATTGTTCACCAGTAAGCGTATAAGAAAAAACAAAATCGCATTGAAGAACTTCACCCAGTGCAACAGGGTCCAAACAACACTCAACCGCGAGTTCGATATCTCGACCCACCTCGGTTTTGATTTGGGCCCAGTGTCTTTCTCGCATTGCTGGGTTCTTTAGGTCCGTGATGAGGGGCATTGTTCGCTTGAATTGATCAATTTTGTTTTTGGATGACTCAACAATCTCCCATTCTTTGTCCTGCCACAATCATAACACATCTTGAAATAGCCTGATAGACAATTTCGCGAGGTCCAGCACGCAAGACAATAGGATCATGTTACAGACACACTTGACGTGTTGTACAGCATAGGTAGCAGCTTCTTTCGTCAGAACTGCATGGACTTTCCCACAATACTGAAAGCCTCAGACCATACTGGCCAGTTTTCTACCGGGATTTACAAAATCACAATGCGAAATTAACAAAAAAACGCATCGGGAAGCGTGACATTTGTCTTGGACCGAATCGTGTCCATTGCGAGCAACAAACCTTCACTTCTCTGCTCAGTTTGTTGAGTTTCTTGTACAATCCTTGCGCTGTCATCTCCATCTCGTTGGTCACGAGATCTTTGAACTGTCCGATCTTCCACTCTGCCCATAGTGTCTCCCACTCTTTGGTTAGGTCCCAAACCTACAAATATCCGACTTGACTGGTAACAGTTGTCAGCAGTTTGCTCCAGGGTCCCATAGGTTAAAGCAAGAAGAAATAAGTACTCCATGCGAGTTTTACTCGGAAAAGTATTTATAATTTTGTCATTTTGAGTTAAATACCTAACACTGTTGATTCAAATGTTTGAGAATCAACTGCCTTTAGCATGAGTTAGTCGTTGTTGCTAACGACTGATTTAATATGATTATGTTTAAGACTGAGTAAGCTGACTGAACCAGTGCATAAAAATACTAAATCTTAAAGCAGGATTTTTTAAAGGAAAATATAAGGTACCCGTTATGGACCTGTAGGGACCCGATTTCTCTGATTCTAAGGACACGATGATAATTTTCGCTGATTCTAGGGACCCGATGATAATTTTCGCTGATTCTTGGGACCCGATTTTCAATTCTAGGGACCCGAAACGGGTCCCTAAAACACCGTAAAAAACCTGATCACAGATAACTCATTTCAAAGGATGCTGGAAGCTTATTGCATAAAAACCACCCAACTTCGTGGGCACTTATTTCTGTTTCAGTTTCTTAAAATAACTGTCCGGGTTGAAGTCAGGGTGTTTACAGGAGATCGGTCCAACACCTGCCTGATCAATGTAGTCTAGGTCCTTGTCCAGATTGATGAGGTCTTTCGATGGTTGCTGGTCAATTTTAAAAAGACCGAGACCTCTTCTGATACTGACTTCTTCAAGTTTCAAATCTCCAATGCCTTTCCTAGATTGAATACCATAAATAGATTACTTTACAACTACCAACTGATAACACTACTTACTAAACTAACAATATTTGATTCAGCGATGCCATTTGAGGAATACCTTCGCTAATACTACGCATGTACGTGCTTAATGCCTACCATTTGACAAAACTAATTCATATCGGTCTGAAAAGGACACATATTCGCAATAGCGAAAGCTCAACGCAGACGTGCTGAATAGACATCGATACTAACTTGAATTGCTCAATTATTTCAATTGCATCGGCAGAAGTGATGCTGCTGGAGAAAGGTCCCTTCTGGGCGAAGTCAGATGATAAAGCTCCGACCCGTTTGCGGAATTCTTCAGCCTGACTGAGCAGACCCGTCTTGAACTTTTCTTTGTTCTTTTTGAGCATAATATCAGCGTCGATGATCGCTTGCTGGAACGCTACCCACTCAGATCCGAGGTTGTCCAGCATCGCTTGCGTCTGTAATGATTGAGCACCCAAAGAAAAATGAATAAGGCATAACATAGTCCAAAGGAATTTTCCGATGATTAACCACATTGCAACGTGCAGTCAACATCGCCTACAGCAGCCTGCTGTATGGATGTGCTGATAGTAGCCGTTTCACAAAAATCATTACAAAATTTAGGCGGACTATAGATTTCACTGCGCAGATTTAGAACACAAAAAGCGTTATGCTTCGTTTTTAGGCATTACACCAAAAATGCGCTGTTTCGTGGTCAAATCATTCACTCGATGTTGGTTGCAATGCTTTTAGGCTTTTTACCTAAACCAGTGAAAGTTTTAGCTTTTCAACAACTGCAGGAAGAAGAGTGTTTTAACAAAAAACAAAGACTACGTATTATGTCAACAACGGAGTCAAGATAAGATTTCAATTCGCAGCATTTTACGTAGGAGTAACATTTACCTCTTCTCCAATTGCAACTTCATACTTTTCTAATATGCCGAATTGCTCATTGATGGGGGGTATGCGTTCTTCGGTGGCTTTAAGGTCATTATGTAAACGTTCCCAAAGTCCTATGCCCTCACCCAGTTCGTCCAAAGTTTTCGGAATTTGCTTAACCCTGCAGCAAAGAGCATCCATTGAGCAAAGCTCAAAGCGAATACATGAACCAAAATTGCTAGTAAGTGACAACCACCTGCAAACTCTTCTGCAATCAAAATTTTGAAAACTTAAACAGGGTGTTTGTTGAAACACAAACAAAGTTTAAAGTTAGTGTCAGAAACCACCAAAAATGCGCGAGCATGCAGTCAGAAAAGAAAAGCGCACTTCTCCGCATTTGTTTTTAGGAATTCTGTGAGCTCCGCCAATTTCTGCGACGCCATTTCTCTCAGCAAGGTGGTGAATTTGTTCTGCCATTCGTTGCAGTGTGAGAGAAGGGAGAACTTGAGCGGTGCGCAGTCGAGCAGAACGAACTCGATGTGGAGGACCGTCTCCTCCTTTTGCACATTGTTGCTCACTTCCGTGTATCTGGAAAGACAAGTTCCTGGTTTTAATTGGGAGCGAGAGTGTGCTTCGCGTGGTGGTCGGAATGAAAATGACTTTGCCAAGCCAGCCCGCGACTGAATGCGTCGGAATTTACGAGTGTTTCGAAGATCATGAGCCGCAAGCGAAACACGAAAGATCGACTCGCTTGCAGTTCAATGGATTGTAAACATCGGAAAAGTCGATCGCACAGAATTAAGGAAAATGTAATATTTCTGATTCAGTCATTCTTGAATGTGATTTTGTAGTAATTGGAAAGAAATAACATCGCCTCATAAAAAGTCACAGTTGAGTAGGGTATATTCAGCACACACTCCTGATAATTCATTTAGGACTGTATGCACGTGTGGGTAAACTGCAAATTGAAAGACAAATGTCGCAATACCAATCGACTGCGACTTCATTCACGATTAAACCAGAATATTTTAGTGGTCACAAAAGGAACAGCAGTTTTGATCATAAAACCATTGGAAACAAAATCATTTGAAGATCTTTCACGCATATGTACATTGTGACTACCTTCCAATATCAGCATCAAAGCTGGCCACAGGAGGATTTAGACGCTGGTATCTTCGTATAAATGCATCTTTGTTAATTTCCCAGATTTCCTTGTAATTGTCCCACGTGGTTAAGTAAGATTGCAAATGCTTCGAATTCTCGAACATTCCATCCTGTATAGTTCGCTGAATCTTGCGAGTTTCTTCGTCTTTTTCTAATGATTGAAAAGCAGGCAAGTGCAGTTACCAAGCACTGGAAACCTTCGCAACTTGACGGATCTAAGTCTTTATATTTTTTATGGTACAGTGGAAAACTTGAATGGTAATTTGAACCAATATGAGCCTTGTCATAATTTGTGCGTTACCTACAACGCTGGGTTGTATGCTGAGGCTTTAAAAATTATTCGCAGTCTTTCAATCGCAAGCATTTCGAAACCCGCTGAAGAAACTGGTAAATAACAAATGTGCAAACCAATGATTTGAGCGATGGGTTCTTTCTGCTCGTAGTGCAGCCTCTTGCTTTTAGTCAAAATTTCTGGGAGACGTTTGAAATCCGCAATGGCCTCGGTCAGCTGCGTACTGACGTTGTGGACAATTGTGGCCAGCTGCTTGACTGTTGGAGAGAACTCGACCTGGGAAAGAATCCGATTTATAAACGTGGTCAAATGCGGAGAATGTTTGATTTTTACGCTAATTTAAAAACTTTCTTAAATTCCCTGTTACATCCAAACGACCGTCTGCTTGTTCACTAACCGTAGGCGTGTTGTTCTTCCCGGCCTGCAGTACGACCTTGATTTTGAAGAGAGGGTTCGGGGTCGTTTTACCGTCGCCGTTTATCGCTTTGGATATTTCGAGCAGAGACGACTTGACGTTGAGTCGAAACGCATCTTCAACATACTGGTCCATTCGTTCCGTGTACCGCACCCAGTTTTGCTGAATCTGCAAACGCAACTTATAGCTGAACCCGAGGGCGAATCCTTTCGCGCGGACTGATATATGCGTTCGACTAACTTAAAATGGCCTCCAACACAAGGGCATTCGCAGCAGTTTAGCAAGGCAAAGCAATTTTGTTTAAATGGCGAAACTTTAGCAAAGG
>Ga0210059_1003307_pt1 | contig 25708 bp, 13 predicted proteins | sample Ectturendosymbi2_FD_188042 | JGI IMG/M metagenome (GOLD analysis project Ga0210059, IMG submission 188042) | Ecteinascidia turbinata endosymbiont from Florida, USA - Sample 2 (SPAdes) (version 2) | ecosystem: Host-associated > Tunicates > Ascidians > Unclassified | place: Key West, Florida... | reverse complement strand
TGTGTTTCATCAAAGTAAATGTATTTGCGCCATCAAGCGTATACTCTCTACTACCGCCATGTATGTATCCTCGTCTTCATGTATTTGCGTTTTCCATGTTACTGCGATGCATGCTTAAATTCAAGCGCCTTGCGTGTGGGATTGAAGACGTTACTCAGTGCAATACTTCTCCTATAGAGTGGCTTGATGGACGAAGTAAGGCAACAGTTTTAATTATTCCACACACAACTAACCGCTTTTAAACACGCGCCACACCCGCACTCAGTCAGACGCCAGGGTTGCCAGATGGAAATAAAAAACCGTCGCTGAACTCACTTCAAAAAATAGCCAAACTCAGCAGAAATTTACCAAACTTCTTGAAATGGTTGCATCTTTACCAAAACATTAATATTTTCACGGAAATCAGTCGTGTAAAATTCTTTTATCTTTGGCCTTGTAGCTTATTTTATCAGAAAGCGCATAGGTTTCCAACATTTTGCAAATATTTCTAAATAATCAGTGTCAACATTTTGCAAACATATTTCAAAAGAAGTGTTCAATACCATGCTTGTACTTTCAAAATTTTTACACTGTCATGTGGTGTCATTAATTTTCAAACCATCAGCAAGCTTAAAAATAGTACATCTACATGTGAATATACAGGCAAAGCACGTACGTGCAAATATTCAGGTCATAAATTTCGCCAAACCAAAACATTTGGAGCCAAAAATGCCAGAAATTCGCCAAATCGCCAAACTAAAATATTTGCAGCCAAACGCTTTCAACATTTGCCAGATTTCCAGAAATCTGGCGATAAATTCGCCAAAATGGCAACCCTGGTCAGACCTAGCGGGCTGACAATCGGCCTATTAGCAACAGGCGGGGAAATGCGACATATCCGACGGTATCTTAAGTAGGCCGTGTGTTCGCATATTATGCTCGATGGATCAAAAACTACTGCACAGTGTTCTGGTGAAGTGAACCCTTACCGCGTGAACAGCGGTCAGAATTGTCCATACCTTTTCTATACCAGGGCTTTTCAAACCATGGGTCTCGATCCCGTTTGTGGTCGCGAAATCTAATTTTGGGGTCGCGAAACAAATTGGTTTTGCAAATCAGATATAAAAGTTTTTGTAAATTTCTCATCACGAAAATTAAAAGTAGGCATTCAGTGAATCTATTTCTACTGCATTTTTAAGGGCAATACCGTTCTTCATGATGTCAGTTGTTTACTCGGATGTTTTCCTGAGCTATCAAATGATAATAATCAACCAATCACAAGTTATGCGTTGTCGCTCGTCACGCCACGACTGTTTTATCTTACTGACCAATATTGACCTTTGTGCGTTCATTCCGACACGAATGCATGCTTGTGTTTAGAACTCTAGGTCTAGTCTAGGAGCTAGGTTAACTGCTTTGAGAGCACCGTGACTAGTTTGTGGCTAAAGTTAAAGCTTTATACACAGTTTCAGAAGCACTTTGGACTTTGATTCAGCAAAAGTTGGATCCACAAACCATACGCAATTGATATTTCAGGAGGCAACGCACCTGCCATGTCCAGGATGAGTTTGTGAAGTAATTAAACGACAAAATTTGCAACTGGAATTTTCAAAACAGAGTTTATGTGATTTTGAGATAAGAAAAAGAAATTAATGCCTAGTTATTTTTTAGTTAGCCATTCAGCGCAACACATTTGTTTGAAGCTGAATTTTTATGACTGATAGAATCATCAAGTCAAAAAACGGATCCTTTTTGAAAAATGTTGAGAATGTCCGTCGTCCTGCGTTGTCATGTATCAATCTACGAATGGATGATCTGTGTAAAAATCATCAAGTGCTTCCATTCCTTTCGTTGCGCTTGATAACTTCGATAAACTGAATTATATTTTCTCAATTTTCTTCGCCTTATAATTTCCATTACGTGGTACTGTAGTTTTATTTCTGTGCGGTTACTTTCGAGCATTGTGTGCATTTGTATGAATTAGCCATAGACCGAAATGTCCTCGCAGCTCTTCCGTACACCATGCGTTTGGTAGAAAGTACCAACTTACAATTTCTCGGTAAGACCCGACCCAGAGTCAAACTCCCGACCTACCAGCACCGAAGCGGACACACTTACCACCAGGCCGCGGTCTGGTGGTATTAACCAGACATGTGCTTAGTGTACTATCAGCCGCCACGTGGTAAGTTGATTCAAGGCCACTCAAGCAGAAATACATCAGCATCGACATCAATGGCCCTCTCGCAACTACCCACAGAGGATACAAGTATATTCTGATATTTTTTGTATGTACAGCTGCATTTGCCTGCAAAGATACTTCAACTTTATCCGTGACCAACCGCTTGTCTTCGTTTTGAGCTTACAGATTTTCTTTGTATTCATGGCGATCGTGAAACGGTTTTTATGAGCAAAGAGTCGAAAGAATCCCTGCACAGCCGTGGCATTACAAGTCATTGCACACCGTACCAACCCTGCTGGAATCTCCCAGTGTGAGGGTTGCAACTAAACTGACTAATGCTGAAATGTCAAAATGTAGGTGCGCAGTTGTAGAGGTCATTTTTTCCAGCGCTGCCAACTCCGTGCGGTCTTTCCTATTTATAGCAACAAATGCCGCATCTCATGATAAGTTCTTCCCGTTCCTTCCCTTTTCGATGTTATGTCGCTACCTCCTCAGTTGAATAATTACATGACCACTCTAGGTATCGTCCGTCTGAAAAAGCTTGACCTAAACAAAAGCGACCCCATGTGTGAAAATGGTGACCTGTTTGACACTAATATTCCACGATGGGCGAGAAATGACAGTCTCTGTATCAGTTTTTGCCTCCACTGGTATCCGCGTCGAGAGTCCTGTCTCCGATAAGGGTATGAACCAGGGTCAGATCATAGGCGGATCCAGGATTTTTTTTAGGGGGGGGCTCAAGGACGACTTCATCCGGATGTGTACTGACTGCATAGCAGTGAAGATCCAACTGCTCAGGTAACTTTTTTTAACAAACACGGTTAATTACCATACACATTTTGGCTCTGTCGCATTCTCACCATCACCCAGGCTTACTAAGACGTTTCCGGACCAGAAGTGGCCTTCAAAACAATTTAGAAATCATTCTCAAACTTATCTAACCTAATAAAAGCAACTTGTTGAATTTCGGAAAAGTTTTATTATTAGTAGGGCAACCAAAAGTCAAAAATTTTCTGCCGTTTTAAAAGTTCACGAAACGCCCACAAACCAAATTTCACGCTCGTACCATGAGGAAATTCCAAGTTATTAGGTCAAAAAAAGTCAAAATTTATTATTAGGTCAAAATGTATCGTTAGGTCAAATGTTTCTTGTAGCAGAGTTCTTGCTCTTCATCGATACTTTATTGAAACTGCAACAACAGATATTGATATACTTTTGCAAGGTTGGTTGCAACTCTGTAATAATTGTGGGCTTGTTGCGACTTCTGGTGTAATAATGCTGTTTTGCCCACTACTGGACAATTTAATAGTATGTAGGATAGGCATGGTAAGGCAAGGAACGTGGTCTTACAGTACTTGGTTTGGTAAATGCTCAATCCATTATGCGTATAAATTGTCTTTTAAGGTATTTTAGGGACCCGATCCGGGTCCCTAGAATTGAAAATCAGGTCCCTAGAATCCGAGAAAAGTATCATCGGATCTCTCGAATCAGAGATATCGGGTCCCTACAACGCCAAACCGGGTACCTTACATTTTGCTTAAAAAAACTGATATAACATTTCAACTTTATAATGTTCTTAGGTTTGACTCCACTGTAGTTATTTATATGTACTTATCAATATATCATCCCCTAAGTTAAACAAGGAAATAAAATTTCGAAGCATTAAGTGCATGAATATGCTTCTGGGTTAACCTCAACGCCTAAGGCTGAATTGTTTTGCAGATGCAAACGCAGAAAATTTATAGGTCAAAATAAAGTCAAAATTTGTAAATTATAAAGTCAAAATTTTAAGTTTTTAGGTCAAAAAATGGTTGCCCTAATTATTAGAAAAACAAGCACGCGACCACGCCGAACAAAACGCGTGGGGCAGGCATAGAAGCGAAACAAAAACTACACGAAGAAAGGTGAAATGCCAAAAGTAACCTTTGTTGGCAGTCTGTGCAAGATCCGTGCAATATTGTGCTCGAAAATTGCAGATGTTCATGGAATAGAAGTTCATGACGTTCAGACTTGAAAATTTGTTTATTTTCGGAAAATTTTCCGATTTTTATTGAATAACACCAGAGACGTAACGAGGGGTGGCAGCGGGGCACACTTCTCCTGGCGCCGAATCACTGCCGGGGACCAAAAAGTCACAACAATGTCATAAACACTTTCTTCAATACAATAAATTTGCTTCCGAAAGACCTCAGGTTCGAACATGGGGGCGCCAAACTTGTTTCTTTCCCCAGGCGCCATCTAACCTCGTTGCGCCTCTGCACAACACGATTGTCTAGATAAAGTGGCGAAATTTGTTTACAAAAATACCTGCCCGTCAGTGGCAAACTATCAATCACAAGCTGTTTAAAACAGAATGCTGTTGATTGTTGAAGTCATTTGACCATGGAAAATAATTTGAAGGTCGAAAAAGGTATATTATTTCGAAAACAAGCACAACTTTCTCTCCCCCAAAAAACAAACGTTTGGGGTACGCGTAGAGACAAACATGCCAAAAAACTCGAAAGGAATTATGCTGGCACTTTGCCCTTGAACAGGACAAGCATCTGATTTCGTGCTGAGCTGAACTTTTGTCCAAAAATTGTTGCTGGCAGGCAGGGGTGTACTGCTAAAAAAGAGGTGTGGAATGCCGTTCCCACACCAAATATAAAGTAAACTGATTCGCCTACAACAATTTCCACACTGGGTCTTCCTGTTTCACTTTAGTGCTACGGTGCTATACAAGAGATAACTTGTCATTTATTCATTTATGCTGTTCCAGGCGCTACACGTAGAATTGAAAAGAAAAATCCAAATATTCAAATAACGAACTACTAGTGCAAACAGGTGTGACAATGCCGTTGCTACGCGTTCCCGCCCCACTACACCCCTGCTGGCAAGTCTGATGCTAATCAGTAGTGATCTTTAGCATAGCCTACAGCTAATCCAGCGCGCTTCATTTTAAGCCTAGCTGACATGTAGGCTACGTTTTACGGTTAGTTTTGCTGCTTTGGAATCTACGCTGTCACTGAGCGCTCTAACCAAGCCTGTAGTTAACTGCGTTGCAAGTTCGTTGTAGCGTAGTTTTAATGCCTGCCCATAGCTACAGTAATAATATGAACTACATTTATTCATAAAAGCTTGTAGGAAAAAATAGTATGATCTGCAACTTATTCAACTTTTGTCCACAGTCTGCTCAGTTCCGTCGCCAGAGGGGACTTTGGTGGGCTTATCACCCCGAACAAAGCTCCAAGCACCCCGAATTGAAACATGAAACACTATAAAGCAGTGGAGTTTTTGTCAATTTTTAGAATGTCAAGCCCCTCCGCACAAACGCAAAGCCCCTATTGAAAACTTTCTAGCGACGGTTCTGAGTCTGCTGCTTATTCGTCTTTTGTCCACAAGAAGCCCAATCGTACCCAAATGAAACAAGTCCAGTAAAATACTTACGCGCGCAGTGGCATGGCCAGCCCAAAATTGTGGGTGGGTCAAATGTTTGATTTTAGGTGAGCAACAAGCAACTTTGTTTGAAATACTGCCTCTTATAGCACAAAATGACTAAATATTCTAAAAATTTGGAGGGGCCATAGCTCCTTGACCCCACTGGCTACGCCTATGTGTGTGCAGTTTATACAACGTATATGTAATGTAAATACTTTATGTAAACACTTACGTATTTATATATTATTGGGACCATGTTTTTTATGTAAAAACTTGTTCATTAGAAGTTTCAGTTGTAGTGAAATATTCACATTCGGTCTGCCAAATTCAGCAAAATAAGCCTTGCATTGAATATTGTCATCCCTATCCCTGTGTAAGAAATGGTTTATTTGAAGGTTATCCAAAAAATTACCCAAATGGACGTTTCTGTGTCGGGAACCATTGATCAAAATCCGTATCTGAAAATTTTAGGGGGGGCTTCAGCCCCCTTAGCCCCCCCCCTGGATCCGCCTATGCAGATCCAGCAAGTGAGGTTAGGGGAGGGATTGAGTAATATGTAGTAGTCACGTTTTCGAAAATATGATCAGCCAGTCATCGCAAATCTAACATTCTATGATCCTTGATGAAAAAGATTATTGCGAGTACCTACACCAATGAACATCCTGCGTTGATTTTCAAAGTTGCCCGTCTCTTTCGAATGCAGTGATTTGAAAACGAAAACGTCTGCATTCGCAAAAATATTTGAATCCGACTTCGTGTTGACAATATGTAATATTTTGGTTAGCTACCGCTTCGAGATATGATTTTACACCTCCGCGTAGCACACTATAAATTAACTTGCTGCACGAATCTCAGCAATCCGCCTGTTATCCACGTGATGTGTACCTGTTATCTTTTCCCGATAAGCAGCGGCGCAAACTGACGAGTTAACTGAATAAACTCCATTCTTCTGATCAGCAACATGTACATAGTTCTTCACGCAGTTGGGAGGACATTCAACTTCCATCATGGTGTATTCCATGTTTCCCTTAGTGCTGCAGGAAACTGTGAAACATTTATGAATTAACATCATCATCGCCACATAAAAGCTGCCTTAGTGGCAGAGTGCGACTTAATAAGTATAAACTGTAGATAAAGTGTAAACTGTAGAAATCTGCAGTACAAACTGTAGATAAACCTTACAGGGGGTTGGGCAGACGTTAGCAAAGCAGACAAACAGGGTTAGATTCTTCCTTGAGTCAAACAGAAATATTTCTGGAATGGTACTTGCGGCTTGTACAATTTCGTGTTCGGCCTGTACGAATGGGTGCAGGAAAACCTTGTTTTGCCATGAACGTTTGTTTGAATTGATTTTATTGGCGCAAACATTAGACAACTTCATACAAGTCAAAGTCAAAGCGCTGGTTGCCATTTTGAAAGTGGTTGCAGTAGAAAACTTTTAACGTGTGTCGTAGATGCAACTTACCAACAATGTAGCTTTTATCACAAAAGGAGTAGCGTGTGCCTTGGTGTAGAGAAAAATGGCATGTGCATCCACGGACCACTCGTTGAAATTCAAGAGACTACGAAATGGGTAGGCTATAATGAAAACATTCGTGCTTACCACATAACTTTGAAAGGGCACATTTTTTGTCGATTTTGACGTTCCCAAAACATATTGAAATATTTATACTTTTTCTGCAGTTTGCGTTTAAACTTAAACATTTTTGATAAGACCATGACATTTTCGCCAAAATGTTGATCCTGTCAAGATTTTTCCACAAAGTTACTAACTACTTACAGACGAAAGCATAATTGTGTCGGCACAACATTGCATTGTCTTTCAACTGTTTCATTAACACAAAATTGAACATAATTTAATGAACGAATATTGGACGGAAGATCAGAAGATTTTGTGTGATTGCGACCGACCTGTTTTGCCGCCCTGTGTGCTGACTTTACCTAATGCACTGTTATTTTTGCTTGTTAAGTCACTGCACTTTTCATTAGTTTGTGTTGGTTAGTTGTTCCTTCTGTGGCCTTGTCCTTTGTAAATGGGCAGCTGGGATTATAATTTTTTCTATTAGATTAAGGGCGCCTAGTGCTGGATTTTTTTCATCCAGATCTGTTTTTCGATTTCTCCGGCGTGTCTACGTTTCATTGTAAAAAATCCCTTTAAATACGTTTTTGAAGACATAAATTCAGCAATAAATAACAATCATAAATCTAATAATGTAAACAAATCTTCCAGTTATCACAGCGTTTGCATGCGCCCATCAAGTGAAAAAATATGCATACCGTATGAAACAAACCATATTCAAACGGTTTCATACCCTCACACCAGTATCAATATCAATTAGGTTACATGCGACCGCTCTCAGCGAAGACAGAGCCCCCCAGTATGCTCCCTCCTTCATCATGAACTGCCTGCATTGACTTTTCATGTCAGAATTTAAGCAAGAAAATAGAACCAGCATATTAATCTAACAATTTTCCTGTCAGAGAGAGTTTAGTTAGTTTCATTATTCCAGTGAAATCAATTATTTGGGAATGGCGTACTTTCCAAGTTTTAATTGTTGCAGTTTGTGTTGTGATTTATACATTTTGGTCTTGAGTTCGTTTGCTTTCTCCGGCCTTAGTTCAACTTTTCAACATTTCACCAGTAAGCTTTGCTTGCAGGACAGCTTGTAGGCGCAGTATTTGGAGAATTGATTTTCTATTGGAAACAGTTGCTCAAGGATTCCTTGCTTAGCTCCCTGTGGAGAATAAATTTGGGCAACACTAACTCTCAACTCACCGACAAGTTATTGGAAAATCATTACTGAAAGTGTTTATTATCCACGTTTTCTTAATTGAAACGTCAGAGTGCAGGCTACATGTCATAACAATTCAAAGTCACGAATGAATACTATCTTTGCAAAATCAGTGGCTTCGGCAAAGAGCTTTTAATTGAAGTTCTTTTCAGCCAACGTTTGTGTTTCAAGAGATATGTATGCCATCGACATATTTGCGCCTCGAGTTTTACTGCACGATTGCAAAAAATCAGAAATCTACGAATTTCATATATGGCTACTATGCTATCTATGGCTGACACTGTAACTAAAGATGAATTTTTTGCAGCATGCAAGGGTTCTCGGAAGGGGAATTTTGCGGTGTTCATGAGATGAAGTTTCCAACCCTCATCAATTGGAGGTGAGATGCAGCAAGCTGGTGCGCGAGCAGCTGCTGCGAACAACATCAAGCCTTGTGTACGCGTCTTTACTGTTGGTTGGTGATTACGTACGGTTCGATACAAGTTTGAATTTTATAATCACGAACTTTCACACGAAACTAAAACCTGAGGTAAAGGTCAGCTATGATATGAATTCACTTCCACATACACAACGTTTGAGTGATCATAGTTGATTGGTAAGCCATACTGCTTTGATAAGCTTTTCTGAAACCGAAATAGAGCGGATTGTTTCCTTATGGCGTTTTGTTGATTTTGCTGGTCTTCTTTTGTCTTATTCATCAAAGGCTTAAAACGCTTTTGGTGCAACGTTTTGAAATGGTGGTGGGTAGTAAGTTACACCTGTTGCCGTCATTGGCTTCGTGCCTCGGAACTTATGATACTGATCCATGCAGTCATTCATTTGCTGCCGGAGCAATGGTTGTTAAAGTTTTCATACTTGAAAACGCATAGCCTCTTGCTTCTCGTCCACATTTTGACGTCGTTACACCGAACCGTACACTTCCTGGTGATGACGGAAACCCTTTTGTTTTGAAAACGTGAGCAAGTCCTCCATCCTCTGCATTATAAAGAAACATGAAACAGATGTTCGTTTGTGTTCTTGCGTTGCTGATCCAGTTATTTTATGATTTAGCTGATGTTGTCATCAAATTTGTAACTATGTTGCCGACCTCTTTTCATTTGAAAAAACACAAAGGAGCAGATTTCATTTTTACAACATGTGTTTATCGATAAAATTTTTGAAAATGTCGCAAAAGTCTTAACACTATACCACAATTTATTTTGTGTGTACCATATACTGTACTCCTTCATTGTCAGATGTGGGAACATTCCACTGAACCTAGAATAACAAACAGAGTAATTTTTTAACCTGATACAATTCCAGCGTGTATTGCAGCCAGACAAACAGGTCCATCTCCATAAACATTTGTTCCACACAGCTCGTGCGTTTTTCTCCAGCACCCAGGAGGGCATATGACCGAACTTATCGAATATTGGAGCTCAGAGAATTTCAGGAAGCACATCCCTTGAAACGTTGGAAATTGTTATAAAAATGAGACGTTGTCTTCTATTTTGTGACTTAGCTTCAGCATAATGTCGAGAAAGTTCTGATTTTATGTTTGTTACAGATTTAACCTCTTCACTTGCTATGATAACATCACTTTCTATCAATGCTCATAACACTTGCTAGTTAACTTCCATAAACAGAAACAATTATAGGGAATTTGTAAAGTCTGACAATGTATACAGCCAGGAATGTAGTGCCACCAAAAAAGGTGTGGGAACGCACCCAAAAACTAGTCATTTTAAAACAGTTTCAAACTAGAGATGGCACTGGCCGCTAACAGTCCAGTCTTCGGGCGTCCGCTTAAGGTTTTGAAACATTCCGTTAACAATTGTTCTAGCGGTGACGTCATTCCGGGCTGCTGCGGTCTGCTGCTCTCTGCTTCTCGAAAATTTGTGTTTTTTGCAAAGTTTCAAAACCTAACAACGAACTTTTTGCTGCTGTTCTTTCCATTTTACCGTTATGTCAAAGTTCTGTTTCACTTGTTTCCACGCAAATCACTGAACCATGTTATGAATCAATCAAAGAAACAGACACTTTCATTAATTACTGTAGTGTGTTGCTGTGGTGTACGTTTAGGACAGGTATTCCCAAACTTCTCTGGCCATGTACCCCTGCAGTATTTCGTTATATGAACATGTATCCCTAAAATTTCTTATGACAAAAAGGCTGAGGAAAATAACAAAAATATATTTACCAATATAGGCATATAATGATTTTGAAAATATTCACCGATGTCAACCTATGTATAATTACGAGTATTTCAAACTGAATAATATGTAAACATAATTTTTCCCTTCTATTGCTAACCTTAAATATGCACTTTCAGATAGGAAAATCTATCCCCAGAGGTACATGTCCATGTCCCTTAGTTTGTGAACCCTTGGATTAAGATTAGGGGTTAGACAGAGATGGGCAACCGCTACTTTGAAAATATCATCGCTACCGCTATCGTTATCGCTTTTTGCTGAAAATAAAGCGGCGCTACTCCTCTCGTTACTGAACAAAAATAGTAGCAAGCTATCGCTACCGCTATTCGCTACCGCTACTTTTGGCGAACTTTTGAAATTCGTGTTGTTTTGCAGAATTAGGGTTTACTTTTTAGTCTCACCTTGAAACGTTTTTAAAATTATCAATTTTGTTGGGTGCCCCTTTTTGAACAACCATGATCTGTGAACAATAGTCATTGAGCCGTTTTGATTAGGAATTGCTCATTTGACAGCAAATCCACATATAACTGGAACTTAGACTGAAATACTTGCAAAGCTTGTAAGCCGGATTTGACGTAAACGTTTGACGTGCTTTCACCAACGTCTATTTTCTGTTATGCTACCAGAACATTTGTAAGATTGGAAATAATTTGCATAACTTTGACCTACGAGTAAGTTCACGTTAGACGGAACAGTTTCACACAATAAATCAGATTTGTTTAATCGCGTTCCCGATAAATTTGACGGTGTGTGTTGAAGAAGTTGGTACAGTCTACGCAGAACTGCAATGCTGTATCACGCCAAAGTATTCACGATGTTGGCCTCTCAACTGGTTGGCGTTCACAAACTGAGAATTGGTCATTACCGCCATATTTTTTTGCTTTAATTGAATAACTTGAATGTCGTGATAATATTATCACGTGCTATTATTTTCCGAGCGTCAAAGCCGGTATCTTGTTCTGTAACTTTAACAAAAACTTGCAACGGGTTATACACACAGCCAGATACGCTGAAGTCGAACCAAACTAAGAAATGTCATTGACTAGGGCTACCATATCTGATGAGGCGCGATTCCTGACAGATTTATGTTAGTCACTGTAACCAATTTTTTTGCGACGAAAATATTTTCTTATGGTATAAATTCCGGATGCATCCAAAGCACATTGCCACCGTCGCTTTTCCATGAGAATAGGATAAATATACTGTAATACAAAACGAAAACAGCAAAAATTAACTTCATCTTCTATTTTACATCCCGTTGTGACAAAATAGTTTGTCACTATACTTGATCAGGAAGCTCCACTTACTGCTATGCAATGTTTATCAGAACTGAGATGTGATTACCTTGTATGAAACCGAGATGTGTTACAAACTAAGCATTCTGTTTCCCATTCATTGGTTTACAAACTAAGCTGGTTTACAAATTAAGCATTCTGTTTCCCATTCATTTCTACCTTTCCGGAAACATGGATGTATTGCCATCATCTCGTCAGTAAATTTACATTTTCGCTTAGCCATTTTTAACAGCAAAAATTACAAAGTTTAATCTTAAGCACTAAATAATCTTTACTGTGAAATCATTGCTGTTAGATTTCATCAAATGCAATATTCCAAAATCCCGGACATTAAAGCACTTTTTTACATTTCTCCCTGACGCATAATTGGCCACTAAAATCCCGGACATGTCCGGGAAAAACCTGACGTATGGCAACCCTATCATTGACATATATGTAAAAACAAAAAGCTACACATGCAGTGAAGTACAACTGACTGAATCCAGTGCAGAATTTGTTCCAAGTATTTAACTCAATTTTACGCAGCTTTATTAGCAGCAGTAGCTTATACTTCCAAGCCCGAACTGTTTTATTATTGTTGAGGATGTTGGTTTTTCCGAACCAAAATGGACCTGATTGTTCAGGTCAAAAGTAACCTGAGTTAAATCTTTCCTAATGCTGCTAGATTACCGGAAAAAAAAATCAATCAAAGTCAACACAAAACAGTGAGAAGAGCAGTTACTACCAACGTGTTCGGACGGAAAAGCTCAGGCGAGCTTTTTCCTTTGGCCACCACTCACGCCAAAGTAGCGAATAGCGGTAAAAACGAAGTGCGTTAGCTCGCTACCGCATGCGTTATTTTTTTGAAAAAAGAGCGGCGCTACCGGAATCGCTCCTTGTAAATTAGCTCACTACAGTAGCTCGCTATTTTAGCAGCTCGCTACTGCCCACCTCTGGGCTTAGGTTAAGGTTTAGGGCAGGGGCCACTAAACTTTTTAAAACTCAGAGCTATTTCTTTGTAGAGATTCATGCGTAGGACTAACAGTTTGATACACAGACTTTTGAAACAAAAATGTGTGCAATTTTTTTCAAATTAAGTTATCGATAATAATAAAAATTAAATATATTATTAAAGTGAAGACACTGATCATGTTCATGCTGTTGTCAAAACAGGCCCGTGGGCGACCCACGTGGTCCGTAGGCCGACCTGGTGCCTGCTAAAAATCTTTTAGTTGCAGTTTTTTTTATCATTTCACAAGTCCCTATAACTTTATAAGCTGCAATTGCAGATGTGTTCGAAAGTCTCCTTACGCGATTCAAAACAACAAACATTGTCTGTAGATGATGTTGCAATATTGGGAGTCCGGGTGGAATGTGCGCAATGCTTCACACTGTGATGGAAAACAAGGAACAACTGAGGGTACAAGCAGTGCTCATTGTGTGACTGGCTGTTTGCGCTACGTGCACATATCTGTTATCCTTAGCGCACTTCCCGTTCAAAAATTATTCAGGAACTGCGTGATAATTTGTTACTAATGTGAATTAGAAGTTGCAAAAAAACACACAGGATAGCAAATTTTTTACTGTTAATAGCTAGCATTCAAACTAATAATGGAAAAACACTAACCTTCCTTGGAATGAACGGTGTTTGCAAGAAAGAATAACAAAATAATGTCTGCCAACATGATGATCCTCAATTTTATATAGCAATTCCAACAAATATTTAGCAAGTTGTTCACAATCTGTTATGCAACAGGTTTTTGTGCTTAAAAATGATTAATTTTTAATGGGTTTTGTTGATAATCTTTCCAATTTACGCTTTCAAGTAGTAAAACAAGCTATTGGTTATCTCACAGCACAAAAAACGCTCTGGATTTCCTGTAAGCTTTTGAGAAATCCACGGACTGTGCTCTCTTTTCATCATTTTGCAATCGTTCAAACTTGTACATATCTATATTCAAGTAAGTGTTTTCCACAAGTGACACAAGCAAGGAATCGATTAGCAAATTTTCTTAGTAGGAAATCGACTTCACGTAGAACTTCGCATTCTCTCCTAAAAGCCCATTCAAGGATAATCTATTTTAATACCTATTTGAATGAGTTTTCTGGATTGTGGATGCGTCGTACACCTGAAATTGTTTTCCTAAGCTTTCTGATCGATTCTTGTTTATCCCCTTTTGTGGAATAATCACTTGGATAATGCAGCATTTCAGTAAACGTGATCGCTATCATTGATTTTTGTGTTGCAAAATATTTTCCCAGCATACCAATCAACAATAATTTGCTTTTTTCCAGCGAATCAGTCGATAAAACTCTTAATGCAATTAGTCAAACGTCAAACTGCCCTGCAAAATGTCATAGCACATAAGAACGTTTTGCTTTGATCAAACCATGAATAAATTCAAGCAGCTTGTGGAAAAAGAAGAAAAACAGCAACGAATAAACATCAGTAATTGATTAAACAGAATGCTAGAACGGCAAAATGCGCACTATATAGGTCACTGCAACGGCAGTGTCACGTGGTTTCTGCGATGGTTGGTGAGCGTGAGGGGAATATCCTCTCACAGGAAACAGGAACACGTCATAGTATCGATCAGACGCATTATCCGGCTCTACAATGCATCAGAAACAGCATGAGCTCTAATCGTTCAAAACAAGCTGCGGGAGTGATATCAAGGATTTGCAAGCCATCAATTATTTAGGGAAGAAGGTTTTGGTAAACGTTAGAAATTCATGTTATATCACTCCAAGCCTCAATAAAATAATTCATAGAAAATGCTTCTTTGTTTGAAATTCAGTTGAATTTGCCTTTACGTGACCTAACTTCAAACAAATTATTCGGAATTCTTTATTGGTTTTGTTACCATCAGCAAACTGTACAAAACGTTAAATCTCTCTCGTTTGCGACATATTTCCAACTGAGGGAAGTCCTCATGTTGATAGCGGATTAAATTGCTTTGCTGTATTGGTTGGTTCAACCTGAGCTAAGTTGTATGACATGCATTATGACGGAACAAACAATGTCTCAATTTTTGTTCAACCTGCCTTAGTCGCAGTTTAAATCGATTTTGAGCTTGAGCAACAGTCTGCATATACGATGGAACAAAATTTTCTCTACCGCGTATTTGCTTTACCTGCAATTTTCTTATACTGACTACTTTTTTGCACACTACCTACTTTCATGTACAGTAGAACTCGTCTAATTCGTCATCGTTTAATTCGTCAAGTCGCTTAATTCGTCACTTTTTCGTCGGTCCCGGCAAAACCCATGTCTTTTGTGTACATTTCTGTTCGTACAATTGGCCATCGTCTGATTCGTCAATTTGCTTAATTCTTCACCTCTGTCTATCCCTGAGAAGCGTTTTGTTCGTCTAATTCGTCATTTGCAGTTTCGCTTTTGATGTCTAAGCAGCTCGTACGTGTGGGAATTCAAACAAATTATGGATCTTTATCCGAGAATTGTTGCATCTCGCAATTTGTTCATCGAATTTGTACACGAGGTGCGAAGCGCGACCCGACTCCCCATTCAGAGAATGCGGGAACTATATGCATTGCTTGATTAAATGAAGGTGTCCAGATAGAGCAGAGGAATTAATTGTTGTATTCAAGGAATTAATTGTTGAGGAATCAATTGTTGTATTCAAATCATCACAAACTTGCATTTTGCTGAGAATAAGAGCACTAAATATGTATACGAGTTACTATGATAAAGTATACGAGCTTTTATGATAGAGTTTTCACCTGTTTGCATAATTCGTCACTTCGACTAATTCGTCACTTTTTTCTAATCCCCTTGAGGTGACGAATTTGGCAAATTCTACTGTATTGCCAACTTTACTGCCTATTTTTCTCTGATGAGGACTTTTCTCTAGTGCCTTATCTTATATCAACCCTTGCTACTGTTGTTTTCGTCAACCAAAAATTTAGCTTTAATTCAAATTTTTGTTAAACTTCACCAGAAATGATCCTCTTTCTGGTAAGAACGCTTTGCTTTTAGCTACTGTAAAGTTTCTTAAATGACGAAATATGCAATATTGCAAGAACACATGCAGCCTACTATACATTAACTTCTAGCACTTTATCGTGAAACTACGAGACATTTCAAATCGCACAGGTGTTGTCCTGTAGCTTTGTGACCAAGATACTCATTCACAAAGTCCCTGACACCGTGGAATTTGATCACACACATCTTCGTTCAGAGCCTTTCAGTACCTTCCATTCTGCAGAATGCTTGAAGACGAAATGGTTGTTCATGTTGTTATGCCAACCCTCACAGCAACTTTTTCTCTACGCACATTTGCTCTACCTGCATTTTCGTCTACTCACTACGATCATTTACTGCTTGTTAGTGGTTCAAAAGCCCTTTTCGAGAGGAGCATTACGATGATTCCACATTTCAGTGGGGAATCAGGTCCCTATCCACCTGGTCTTATAACCCTTTCAACGTCAGCAAGGAGCCCTTTAAAGCGCTGATTCTAATGCAAACTTTGTCAACAAGCTCGGAAGGCCTCTGTCACCTTATGCGGACGGATGAAAGTAAATGCAGTCAGTCTTTTGATCCGTAGCTTGACTGCAAAGTCCTGGTAAACTTGCTGCTTGGCTCCATGGTTAATGTAGCCTAAGCTACTCTGTGGAACAATCAGCGAGAGAGGTGAAAGTAACAACCCTGATACTGCGCATCGGGGAAACCAGGCCTAAATGTTTGTTCAAAGTCGAGCAGGATCCTGCCAGGACCCGAACAGCCCATTGCGTTGTTTAAGAGGGCATCCAAAGACCTGTAACTCGTGGCTTCCTCTTGGTTTGAAAGTGCTTAGAGCAAGCTGTGTTGTTGCTGTTTTCACCTTTCGGGAAATAATAGAAATGACTGGTAATATCCGAGACAGCATAAAAAGTTCTCTAATATCAACAAGCGACAAGAGGAATCAGGCAAGTGGTGGATAAGGTCTCACTTTTGAAGTATCTACTCATTTCGTCATCATCCTTGGTCATACACAATAAGAATGTGGCACCCTGTTGGCATCTGAAAGCAGCTGTTACAACGAATTGGTTGCTCTCCATTTGTTCTTTTTTTGCTCAACTTGAAACTGTCCCAGTAGGGACTGCTTTCAAAAACAAATAATGTTTCATCAGGAACTCAAGCAGAGCCCTTGCAATGGGATGGCGCGTGGCAAAACTTGATTGCGTATGAGCGTTGAGATCGGATTTAACTTCCCTTGTAGCTGAATTCATCAGATCTGCCTCGTGGCAGTTTCATCTACAGTCGGCTAAGTACCTAATCTCACGTGGTGTTCACAGATACACAGCAGGTGTAGTTCTTTTCTTTTACGCACCTCAACAGCACGGAACTACTGCGGCTGGCCTTGAACAAGTTGTGCTCATAGCCGTGCAGACCTTCCTTAGTAGTCGAAGTGATTTCCATCCGTTGCTTTCTCAACGTGCTTTTTAGTTACAAGCGTCTATTTTGTCCGGTTGCGAAACCACAGATTTTTGGAGGACCTTGCAATACCGTCCGTATAATTTTTTTGCTGTTTCTGTACCTCCGAAGTTTGATCTTTAAGATTCTGAATGGTACCACTCCGTCATCCTTGGGCAATCCCCCAATATGCAAATTAAGGCCGTCATTACGGAAAAGCCTTCTTTAGTCAATATCTTAGTCACTACGCATGATATCAAAAGATATCAAAACTATTTCCGTGTTTATCCCCATGTTTTGATGGGTGAAAAATAAGATTAGGCCATTGCAGTAAAGAATCCACATCTATTTTTTGCAGAATATGCATATTGAGACTGTCTATGCAAAAAATCTCGTTTTTGTCCATGTTACGGCAAGTAAGACTGTAGAGTTACAGCAGGCAAATTGTTAACGCGCCACTTTTAATTTCTTAACGAAAACAAAAAACACAAACCCTTCAAGTCCTGCGTGCGCAACTTTTGTTGTAGAACTTTGTAATCCTATAACTCGCCAGGCGATTGAGCTAGAAAGCTGTTCAAACCCTCTATGGATTCACCAAGTCTTCTAGTGGAAATCGGAAAATATATTTCGTTTTCGGTGAGGGGTTTTCGGGGGGAACGCCAAAAGTGGGGGTGTTTTTGGATTCCTTTGCTTTTGGATTCCTTTGGTTTGATGGACATTCTAGCATTTCTCGTTGATACGTTATGGCAAAAATGGTAGAATATTAATTAGGGAAATCGCCCGAAGGCCTTAGGACATTCCTGAAACGTTTGGAATATTTTTGGAATAACTTTTGAACCAGAAACGCTAGAAATTTGATGAACGGCCCTAAAGACTCGTATTTTAGCCTAGAATATAAAAATACCGCGAGCCAAAATATTGGCGTGTGGGATCGGATGATGACGTCATAAAATTAACCAAAAAATGTACCCCTATCATTATCCCATTGGCCCAAAATCCCCAATCGAAATTTAAAAACTTTTTTTTATTCTAAACTACACGACGCCACTCGTCATTACAGGGTTTGAACAGCTCTCTAGCTCAATCTGCTGCCTCGTTATGGCTTGTGGCCAAAGTTTGTCCTGAAAGGGCAATTGATTTCCAAAACATGCCCACATTGTGACGTCACTTCCAGAAAACCCCAAATCCAAAGCGAAAACATTTTTTTTCGATTTCAACTAGACGACTTGCTGAATCCGAAGAGGGTTTGAACAGTTCTCTAGCTCAATCGTCTGGTGAGTTATAGGATTGTACATCTTTGCAAAAAAAGTGGCTTGTAATGATGTTTACACCACTGTAACTGCCTTCTGTTGATCGTATTTCTTCCTGGGACGGATGTGCGTGTGATGCTGAAGAGAATGGAATGCGAAAATAGAGTTGTTCGATTAAACGTACCCAAGAAAAGATTAGCGTTATCTGTACCTTTCGATGAAAAAAGAAATAAAAAATCTAATTCGCCCTTAATTGCAAGCCATCTTCGATTAGGGTGTACCCGTAGAACAGCCACACCTCACAATTTCCAGAACCTCCGGTGGAGAAAAACTATGATACATTTGATTGCAATGTAACTGGGATCAAGCATCTACAGCGCTCGTCTACTTATCCAGACTTGACGGGTTCTAGTGTTGATGGTTCTGAGTTGAGTGTTGATTTCCAAATGGCAGTTGGAATGCCGCTTTGCGTTCTTTTCGAATGCCTCTTGAGAAGGTGACAGTGACTGAACCTCTGGAGTCTTCGTCACTTTTTGCTATCCATCCTTCTTTACCAGACTTCAATACGGACCTCGGACATGTTAAATCTCATCAAGGTTTTGACAAGTTTGTAATCATTAGTTTGTAATGATTCCAACTTTGCACTAGCTAGGTCAGTCCTGAGCAGGAATCAAGGCCTTGCCAAGTTTGTCCACGAGCGGTTGGAACGGACACTGGTCGATCAGTATCCTGACCAATCAGAGACTGAGTGGTTGTGCGTAGACGTTGCAGGATATAAGGTCATTAACGTCTACAAACCTCCATGCTCGCGACTCACACCTACGGCCATCCCGACATTACCAGTCTGTATGCTGGCGACTTCAGCTGCCAACATGTCAACTGGGGTTACAGCACAACATCTTCTGACGGTGAGAAACCGGCCTCCTGGGCAACAGTCAACAACCGCGCTTCTGCAAGACCTTAAGGGAGGACCCGTTTCTCCTCTCATTGATGGAACGTCGACACCTACCCGGACCTGGCCATTGTGAGTGTCGGCAATGACAACTGACCGCCTGACAGACGTCTTCTATGAAAGTTTCCGCGGTCACGACATCGACTCCCCCTAATAGAAGCTCAAAGTTTCTGCCGACAGCGATCCGGTGAAATGTTGGAATTTTTGCAAGGATGGTTGGAAGGGTTTTTGCTTTCTTACATGAAAATCCGTTGACAGATTGCCACCTCCGGACACAACAAACATCGAGAAGACATACCAGGAATTATGTGAGAGCCTATTATATGCGGCTCAACAATGTATCCCCCTTAGGCGTCGCAAGAATTATGTGCCATGTTGGGACAAAGAGTGCAGGACCCTTCATCACTCCTTCGTCCGACCCCAGTTGGCACTGTCTCTGACAGAGCCGCCTCGTCTCTATATTCACGGCTCGACGATATGAAGCAGGAGGGATGGGAAGAAGATGTCAATTCCATCGAGTTCTCGCACTCCAGCCGGAAGGCGTGGAGCACAATCACCAAACTTTAAAAATCAATTTCTACCCGCATTGAAATATTTAAATGAGGCGCAATCGTCTGACGAGTGTCCAGAGACATAATTATGAAAACTGGCTTACCACACTTTTCATCACCTTCCTCGTGAACCCGTTGGCGAAATCGTCCTCAGTTCTTTGATTCAGCCAAAGGATAGCACAGCCATCCAGTATTTATACCTCTGATTTTTAAACCAAACGCTGGGACGCAGTCACCTGCAGCATTGTATTCAACGTGGATTTCGGAGTCACGATTCTAATTTTGCCTTCACTGTCAAACATGGAGGTGGCACAGGTGAACGTTCTTGATTGAGAACAGTTTTCTTAATAATGTCTCTGGATTGATGCAACCCTATAGCAACTGCGAGAAGATGAGATTGGTGTCATGTACATGATAGTTCCCAAACTTTGCTACCTTTCTCTTCACTGCTATGGTCAATACCAACTTAGATAAAAGAGTAAATCCTTCAGGTCAGCTATTTTCAAATGACACAAGTTGTCCATTCCAACTGCGTCATGTGCGTTCATCATTTCAGGTGAAATCAGACCAGTAACAACATCTTGACTAAATCAACGGGATGACTATATGGATCCAAGGGAGCGATGCACGTCAGACGTTTTCCTATCTTACCCCTATCTTTTGCGTCCGAGTTTTTTTCAATGTATTTTCACATTACTGTATGTAGTAGGCCTATACATTTTTACTCTGCTACAAATTTTTTCAGTGGTATATATGCCTTTCTAGCCTACAAGCTATGATAGGAGGTGGATCGGGAGGAGACTAAAATTGATTTCATCCATGGTTAGTGTTTTTTATGCTCTAAAAATGAAGAATAACTCTATATTTGGCTGAAAGCGTATTCAATCAAGCTTATCTGTATACAAAAACTTCTGCGTCTTGCTAACAACCTCTTCTAAATCACATTAGATCAACTCATTCCCACTTTCAATGAGAGTAGTCCTTTTGTTTGTTGTGAAAAGGTTTATTGCGTCAGTATTTTCCTCAAAACTTCATCTGCCGCTTTGGGATTCCCCTTGCGAATCATTTGAAGAGTCGTTTTTGCCAGACGGATATTGCTGATTCTATAAAAAAACAGAGGTCCCTACTTCGATATTTTTGCAGACAGTATTGCTGTTATCAATACTCCAGTAGTTTGATTTGATTATTTACTCATAAATCACATATACACTCAACGATTATAATGATACAATGTGCAGCATTTGAGATATGAACGAAATCGTGGTTTTCAGTAATGACTGTCTCAATGTGCGTATTCAGCAAAAAATAAACGTGGAATTCTTACTGAAATGGCTTAATCTTATTCTTTACCCATCAAAACATGGAGATAGATACCAAAATTAATTTGATATCATGTATAGTTACTGCGATATTAACGAAAGAAGGATTTTCCATAATGGCGGCCTTAATTGGCATATTGAGGGATTGCCCAAGGATGACAGAGTGGCATCATTCGGGTTCTTAAAACGCCCACTTCGGAGGTATGGAAGCAGCAAAAATCTTTGTACCGACGGCATTACAAGGTTATCGGTCCTTGCCACAGGATTATTTCAAGCAAAACAAGAAATAAAGTTGCGCGAATACCTGACCGAGAGTTGGTTGATAACAAAGACGTTATTTTTGTCACAACTCTCAATTGTACTCTGACCCAAATTGTGCTGAACATGCGCGTTGCGCCAGGAGTGGCCAACCTATGGCGCATGCGTCAAATTTGGTGCATTGGATGATTTGAAGTGGCGCACTGCATCTCTGTGAACTTAAAAAAGTACCTCAAGATAGTAAACCTGTCCAATATGTTTATCGACCTTTTGATTCGTGCAAAGACTCTATGAGTTGCCTGTTATCGTCTTGAAACAAGCTGCTCCTGATTTAATGAAAACTAAAAACAAGCCACTTGAGGAAAGAGCTCTTTTATATAAAAACAACCAGTCTGGCATTTGTTGTTGATGTTACCAACCATCTCAATTATGTGAATATGAAGATCTGCTGAACATCTCACATTTTGTCATTTGATGTCTTGTGACTAATCCAACACATTGTTTGATTCCATAGGTTCAGTAGATTTTTAAGTATCAAATGTTCCAAACAGGAACCAGGTACTTTGTTATTCTTTTAAAGTCTATCCTTGTATTCATTACCTGTTCGCCAAACCATAGCTTTGCAACGTAACTGCGGTCTTCTTCAATTGTTTTAGAATGTGGATGCTATGTTCCATACGTCACGAATTTGCACAAACGTACTTTCATTATGACGTCACATACTTTGTGACCTCATTTTAACTATATGGAAATTCCAAACAAATAAAATGTTTGATAAAGGCCTGATGCTACGCTGCAGCTGCACGACGTAAGACAAATAAAAGCTACTCTAAGAACTTTGCATCCACAATCATGCATTTTTTACTAATTCAAGTGAAGTTGGGTATTCGAGGAATCAGCCTGCCATGCTGTGGTTTCATAACTCTACGAAGATTCTGACTTCACGTATCAGCATGCAAGTGACGGAGTAGCACAAGAGCAAAGCAGCCTTAACTGCTCACAAAGCATTTTACTGATAAATCGATTTCGCGTCAAAACTGCATCTTCAATCCTGCAAATTGTAAGCAAAGCCCAAAGGTGGAATGATGAAATAATAAAGTACAGCATAACCTTCGCGCTTCGAAACACACGTTAACGCTTTCAGGATTAGAGAAAACATGCAAACTCTATATCAAGCACTAACTCGTGACATTTTTCATTGATCACTTCCTCAACTGGCACTAATACGTGATATTTTTCAAAGGTCCTTTCACTAATACGTGACCTGCTTCTAACGTCATCTCCTGAAATGATGGTTTCGGTTGCTTTAATCAGAACAGTCGCCAGAATGTTTTCAATTGGGGCCTTTACGTTTGTTCAGGGGAGCTTGACATTTAAAAATTGACAAAAACTCCACTGATTTATGGCGTTTCATTCTGCAGTTTGGGGCGGCTTGGAACTTTGTTTGGGGGATCACCCCACCAAATCCCCCTTGGCTAAGGGCCTGGGTATATTCCTTCTTCTTTATGAGCTGTTAAAAACAACTTAGGTGCAAAATTGTTTTTCTCCGTTTTGTTTTTTTTTATTTTCCTTCGAAAATTGCAAAGATAAACGGATGTTTTTGTCGAAAGCCAGAACCCTAAGCTTTTAAGCAAAGCGGATAGGTTAGTTTTTTTTGTAAACAACGTCTTGGCACTGTGATGATCAAGTATGGAAACATTTGCTTATCAACACTAAGAAACTTTGAAACACACCAAACTACTGAAACATCGCTATTGCCTTCAAATTAAATAGTTTTAACTTGGCCATTTTATATTCTGGAAGCAAAGATGTGTTGTCAGCAAGATGCATATGCCTATGCTTGTTAGCCTCTCAAAACCTCCTCTTTGATATACTTGTAAGGAAAATTGCTGTTTAAAATTCTGCTGTTTGTGGATACATCGCGCTCATTAGTTTTCGCTGATTTTTAGTGTTAAATACAAGTGGTTGATAGGTGAGATTCTTGTCGTTCTTATTTGCTGCAGTAGTCCTATTGGCAACACATGTTTCTTCCACTACGCTTGCGATGATCAATAAACCTTTGATTACCTCAGTGATGGATGAGGTTCCTTCCTCACTTTCGAAAGCTTCTGGTTTTGTGCGCATTGCTGGGGGCGAGGTACGCGTTTTGTTCGATAGCTGCTCTTCGCAGAGTTTCATTCATCCTCGTTTGGTTGACTCGAGGAAACGTAAAGTTCGGCCATCCTCTAAAACTATATTAATGGCGGCTTCTGCATTTTCGACTGAGATTAAGGGCCACGCATGTATGTATTAATGTCAAGAATACACCCACGTTCCGCTGGGGGTTTAAGATCATTTGTGCTGCAATGTTCTGTCAGAGATTGTCTTCAAGCAAGCGTCTTTTTTAACACTTTTGTTCCAATGAATAGGATAAAAACGCTGCGCCTGGACTTCGAAACTTATAAAATGTCACCAAAGTGTTGACCATAACCGAACAACTGCACTTGAACGTCCAAGACACTACGCAGGCTGTGCAAATCTATCAACTGGAACTTTCATTAAATATTGTAGCAAATTTGTTGTTGTTCTCGCAGAGGGTATACACTTATGCACCTCTGTAAAAACATCATGAAGACAGCAATTACTCTAGGTTGAAACTGATAACGCAAGAAAACAGTTAAATCCAAAGTTGATTTCAAAAAAGTTCAGCACGTCACTGCAACAACAGTTTGCATAGGCAGTTTTCATACATTCAATTACTGGCGTACCACTGCTCCTTGTATAAGAGGTGCAGCAGCATTGCAGTGAGACTGATTCCATATGTTGCACTGAGAAGACAATGTCTGGAAAAAGTGAAACACTAAAATAAACATTCACTTTTAATCCTAACGACATTATAACTAAAAGCATCTGAGCAGCAATTTCTAATGAGAACTACTTAAAGTTCTCTTAAATTAGGTCAAGAAAACATCTGAAGATTTTTTAAGTAATTCTCATTAGAAATTGCTGTTTACACATTGGAAATTTAGCATTTTTGGTCTGAAATTTATATGTTTATCTCATGCTGCATTGTTATAATAAACTTAATTGCATTTAAAGCTTAGCTGTCTAGAAAAGTGTGGTCCAACTACAGTCCCGCAGGCCGCATGTGGCCCACCACAGCGTTTTCAGTGGCCCCGGACGCGTTCAGGAAAAATCTTCCAATCTGAAATATGTTGAAAAGCGTGTGAGGTTACGTTTGTCTCACTAAATTCTTTGGGCTGGATAAAGTGCATTTGCACAAGAACAATTAATAATAGGGTTTGTGTATGCCATTTGCTTTATTTATTTATTTTATGATCAAATTAAAAGGTACGGCCCGCCGCTAACCCTCCCCGGGGGAACCTGACAAGATAACCTCTGTGTTTTTTCGGTGCCATGGTGTTCGTTGTCTTGAAGAGCATGTCTGGCGCAATGAACTCAGTACCAACGAACAAATCTGTCTATCTGTCCGCTAAACGCGGCCATCTCCAAATGGCCAGAGAACCAAATTAATTGCCCATCACTGCAATAGGTAATTTTAGTTACAGTAGAACAGCATAACATCTTTTAATAGAAATGTGCAATAATAACGGTGTTAGGGGCTGCAGAGAGAGCTTCTGGAAGTTAGTCAGCAAAATGTGTGTGAGTACATTTTCTATGATGAAGCAGTCAAATCTAAACACAGAAATCAAATGGGAGCCGAAACACTATACGATAGTGTCAGAGAAGCCTCGGCCACAGGCATCCCATTGTTAGACATTTGTAATAAATTGCTATTTTCTGTTGTTTCAATGACCAACTCAGTTGTCTTCCCTTTGTTTAGTTTTAACTGTTCTGAATCTGTTATTTTATAGGCTACATCATATTATCGGAAGTTGCCTGCGAGTTGTCGTGCTTTTTAAAAATGGCCCGTAGACCACAGTAGTTGTACTATGCTGATCTAGAAGTACGTAATGCAGCACATCTCTGTTGATGTTTTTGACATTTTGTATTGCACATTTTTGGCAAGACTTTATTAATAGCCCAAACTTTAACTACCGCGTGCGTCACATTTTTGCAGAGCTTTGCAACACCATACCTCACCAGGCGATCGAGCTAGAGAGCTCATCAAACCCTCTGTGGATTCAGCAAG
>Ga0210059_1003306_pt1 | contig 25708 bp, 14 predicted proteins | sample Ectturendosymbi2_FD_188042 | JGI IMG/M metagenome (GOLD analysis project Ga0210059, IMG submission 188042) | Ecteinascidia turbinata endosymbiont from Florida, USA - Sample 2 (SPAdes) (version 2) | ecosystem: Host-associated > Tunicates > Ascidians > Unclassified | place: Key West, Florida... | reverse complement strand
AACTGTTGTTTCTCAACACTTATCAAAAAATGATAAACGGGGTTGGTTGACTAGATGACCGCCACGGTCTTTCGCCAATCCTATATGACACAGCGCCCCTCTTTGTTTACACTGATCAACTATTGTACCATTGTGTTTTCATTTGCTCCAATGTTTGCTAATGGTTGGCTTACTGCATGCGATGGCTTTTATGATGCTTCTCCTTGTTGGCTGAGTCATATGAAAAAATAAACCATTGACCATTCTGTTTGATAACAATAAGCATCATTACAGAAATTAGGTCCCATAAAAATTTTGATTGGCTCCTGCACAGACCTCAATGTTGACTTCAGCTCCGGCTCGAACCTAAACTATTGACTCCGGCTTCTGCCTGAAATGCAAACTCCGGCCGGAGTCCACTCCGGCATTCTTGGTCCGTGATTATCGCTGGTGCTGCTTGTGCTTGTATTTCCCTTTAGTTGCACTGAAGGGAAAATACCCCACCTGAAGCACGAAACACATGGCGTTTCATAATACATTTTCTTCAGTTTTTAGGATTTTGATTTGCTTTTGAACACAGTACTGTACGTCGTAGTTCGAATGTTTAGGTGACATCGCTATGGACTTATTTCTTGTTAGAATGTTTAGATCTGTATTTCAAGTAATATTTCTTATCTAATTTAAGTTTCAAAGCAGCATACACTACTAACTCTCTTCCGCACTTGCAAACGTGACATGTGCACTGGAGCGGAGTAAATCGTCAGGGTTGCCAGGTTGGCATTTTTAATCAGCGTTGTCAACTTGTCTTCCAACGGATATAATGTAGTCTGAAAATATACCAAATATAATCAAATTATCTGTAACAAAGAAGCCTGAAGTATGATGCTGCTTTTTCGCATGCTAGCCTATTTTCTACTTAACTTAGATTGGTGCCATGTAAAAGGCGGAGCTCCGTATATAACTGAGCTTGGTTGCGGAGGTTTGATGACGTAACCGGAGTAGCACAAAGTTGCGTTGCAAAAGGAATAAACAGAAAAAAAGCAAGGGAAAAATCTTTTATTATTGCAAATAAATATGCGCTTCCCTCAAACATCTAATGCATGGATGTTTGCGGTGTTTAAAAATTTTATACATTCACAACTGTTGAAACCTATTTTTTTGTCCCCGAACCGTTGTGAAACTCAGATAAGAAAAAATTATCAAAGTTTAGAATAGACTTCTTTTACCATATTGTTATATCAACTTTTAGCAATAAAATTATTTTTACTACCGTTTAGTTCTCATTGCTCAACGCTAAATATCGGTTTTAGCGACTCCGGTTACATCATCAAACCTCCGCAACCAAGCTCCACTCTGTACGGAGCTCCGCTTTTTGCAGGGTGCCGTTATATTGTAAAAGCTGATTGATCAACCATTTTGACTGGCATCACATGGAGTTAAAGCCGCAAGATCATTTTCTGCTTTCTTAAATAGAGCAGTGTTATTTTTATCAACACTGGAAAATTAAACCTTCTAACACCTGCAACTGCTATTTCATTCCCTAGGTGGTCCACCGTATTACGACTGTGCTGCACAATACCAGCCGATTAGCGATTAGAAATTTTCTATTTGTACAGATAGCAGAAAGGATGCGCAGAACCAGCAGAATCCTGCTTTGCAAGCTGTGCAAATTCTATCAGCCACTTTTCTCTAAACCATGTTCCACTCTCATACGCAGTTTACCAACCTCTGGATGCCATTAGCTGACTAAAAGCACATGCCTAGAGCTAAGTGATCTTGATCTCTGCTTACTCAAAGTGCATGCTTATTCCCATGTGTTAAGCAAAATCACTGACTTTTTACTCCATAGCTTTAACACCTTTATGGTTTCATTCTCTCTTTGCGCTTTGCAATATAACAAGTGCTCTCTCTGTATGACTGAAAAAGATAGCACAAACAAGAGGACCAGACAACTGCTGAGTCATTATGGCTGGCAACTGGTGGTCTGCAGACGGCTGATAATAATTTACGAAGATAAGCACAATTATAATCTTTGTGCATTTGGTTGCAGTGTTGATTGTCAGTAATTTAAATCTTGATTGAAATCAAGCAATAAAAATCAAAATCAAGCAAATATCATAATGTGGTTTTAAAGCTTTTTGTGATTTCTATGACATGTTTAATTAGCATTCTAATAGGTTTTTACTTATATTAGTAATAACAGTCAAAGAGTTCTTCTGATAACACAAATGTGACAAAACTAACTACAACTTGCTGTTTACTAAACTAATTAAACGCAATGTACCCTTGGGCCTAGTATAGTACTAGTAGTAAGACTACTAATGAGTTGATATAGATACCAAACCATGCAAGTGAAATGGGGCACTGACTTTTCTTCACCCTTCACTGTAACTAATGCCTACTTATGTTAGGGTAAGGCAATTGTCCATATTTATATGGCATGGGGCGGCTACAAAACTGCCTGTGGATCTTCAATTGGAAAACTTATTTGCCCACCTCTTGTACCGTGACAATACCACATGAGGAGAATGCAGTAGGCTTTGTAGAAACAATAAACTCATCTAAAACCTAACTTTAGCCTTAACCATAGCCTTAACCCAAACACTAACCTAATGCTAACCCAAACCAAACGCTAATCTCATGCTAGTCTTTAAACGTAACCCCTAAAGGAAAAGTTTGGAAAGTTTTTAAAAAAATAAAGAAAAAGTGGTCCATGAGAAATGAAACACGCACGCAGTCACTATTGCAAAAACGTAAGGCATGAGGCAAGCCCACAACCTTTGGCATGGCAAAAGAAATTAGAAACTTATCTGTTACGCTACCAGGACAACGACACTTGAGTGACAAACTGACTGCTTTATTCGAACCGCGTTATGTGAGGTGGTACGATGCAATAATCTTTAAAATAAGAAGATCCATGGTTGGTTCCGTAGCCACTTCCTATTTATATATTTGCTGTTTTGCTTGATGAACTCACACTCTAGCTGGATACAGCCATAGCAGGTTGTACTCTGGCAAATATGATTGTGAATCATCTGATGTTTGTTGATGATATATGTGCGTTTGACCATAGCATAAGCATTAGTGGATTTCAGTGTCTTTTGAATATTTGTGATGATTGTGTTGCTGAACAGGAAATCGCTTTCAACTGCAACAAAACAAATGGTGTATCTTTTGTCCCAATGTTTTTCTAAATGTTGTACGTGTACAATTTTCTGACCAAGTCAAATATTTTGGTGTATTAATAAATGCCTCACTGAAGGATAACAAAGACATCCAGAGACAGGTGAAATCACCGTATTGTGCAGCAAACAAACTCAGAGGTACTTCTGCATAGTGCTCAACTAAAAAAAAACTTTATTCCATGCCAATGTATGCTTGCCAATTGTGGAGCAAATACACACAGACTCGTATGAAATGCTTAGGAGTTGTCCACAACAATGCCTACCGACATATGCATTATATACTCAAAAATGTAAATGTTCACCTGCATCAGGTTAACCATTATGTTAGGACCTTTGATGCCTTGTTTAGAAACTATCTGTATGGCTTTGTTCACTAATATGAATCTTCATCAAATTTTTTATCCAATCACATCAAAGGTCTGATGCTTTTTACAAATCATTGTCACGAGAATGCCTGTCAGCAAACTAAACCTTTCACCAGGCTTTATTCAACTAAGAACACCAGCATGCATCAACATTTGCAGCGCAACACAACTGCCTGGTATGAAACCAAACACGATCTGATACTGACGTGCAATACAAACGACCAGGCAAACCAATTTGACATGGCACTAATAAGTGGAGAAATCGGTGCAGGCAACTGTGAGCATCAAAGCCGTCACACTCTCCCCCTGTTAAATTATACAGACCAATCACCAAAACGATCAGGGGTTTTCTTAATCTCATAGACCGCCGTAAGGGTTGCACATCTGCATGCGGCGGTGACGGAAATGAGTCAGTTCTCGGCAATGGAAAGGTTGGTGATGGTGACAGCTTCTCAGTGCAGACAACCGTGGGCATCAAAATCATCACAATCATCATTTTTTCCTCCATTATTTAATGCTCTTGTAAGACAGTGTCAGTGACCAAATGCAATAGTTGCTAGTGCGTTGTCTTGATGTCTGTTTTTCTTCAGTATTGCCTATGCCAGTGTGGTCCAAGTACAGTACAATGCCTGTGCCAGTGTGGTCCAACTATGGGAGAGATGTGGTGTGCAGATAGAATTCTTATGGCTCATGATCTTTGTCAATATGATTTAATCTTGTGTGTATGTTACAGTCAGGTCATTTTAATTACGCATGACGCCTTTTGATATTGGTACAAGGAATAAACGATGCAAATAAAATGGGGAAAGCATTTTTCTGAGCCGTTTCATGTGTCTAATGGGGTTAGACAAGGGGGAGTACCGAGTCCATACTTGTTTGCTGTTTGTTTAGATGATTTATCCAATGAACTAAACATTAAACATTAAAGCAGTGTGCCATATTGGTGAAGTCTTACTAAATCACTTGATGTTTGCTGATGATATTTGTGTGTTTTGTGCAAGTGTACATTGGTTGTAAAGAATACTAGATGTGTGCCAAGCTTATGCAGAATCGCATGGGATTATTTTCATCTGCAGTAAAACTGTTTGTATGACGTTTAAGGCTAAGAGTGCAAAAAGCACAGTCACTCCACTATTGACATTAGGTGGTCAAAACGTAAAATCTGTTAACCAATACAAATATCTGGGGATTGTATCGGATACTGAGCTCTCAGATGGCAAAGACATTCAGATACAACTGCGATATCAATATTGTGCAGCAAACAAGCTGCGAGCCTCTTTTTCCTGTTGTTCAAATGCAGTGAAAAATGTACTTTTGCGTTCCTTTTGTACGCCCATGTATGCATCACAATTATGGTGTAAGTTCAGGAAGTCATGCATGCAGAGATTGCATATGGCCTATAATTTTGGATGTAGAGCTCTATACAACCTGCCTTGGAGAGCAAGTGTTAGTAGCCACCAGGTTCAATATAACATTCTTACCTTTGAGGCTTTGCAATGAAAAACAAGTACTTGTTTCTCGAAAGATTCTGAAAATCTATTAACATCATGTGGTTACACATGGTTTGATGCAGTAGATTGTTTGTGTTTATCCCTATTCTTTGAACACTACAATCACATTTTACTCTGAATGAGTGATCGAACATTGCAGTGTCTGTTTGATTGATGGCTTGTCAAGTCACAATGCATTCACATTTTACCTAGACTCGACCAGTTGAGGATTTGGTGCTCTATTCCACAGTAGTGTTGTAACAAGTGATGGCCAAAATTAGTGTTAACAATGTGTCTGCAACCCTAGGTTTCTGTCTTCAACGCAGTTCCAAAAAGTGTCTGTAACTCTGTGATTCAGATGACTCCAATGCCCTGTACTCCAATGTCATAAACAAACAAATTAAATTAATAAAAATGTACATTATTAACAGTATTAGACTAGGTCAGACGTCTCAAACATTTTGTCTGAGGGCCACATAAGCTTGTAAACAACAGTTTCATTTGAGGGCTAGACATCTTACGGAATGTGATTGTTCTAGGAAAAGTTACATTCCACCAAAGCAACAAGTTTTTTCTAAATGTACTATTTTCATCGTTGACAAAATGTTTTTTTCTGGCTGGATGAAAATGCTTCACAAGCTGGACGAAATGGCTTCGCAAGCCAAATTTGGCCTGTGGGCCATAGTTTAGCAGAGACCCTTCGACTAAACTGTATAGAGCTTCTAGAAATTACTCAACAAAGATAGTTTGCCCAAAGTAAAAGATTTCGTACTAAAAATGCACTCGATGTTTAGAAGCACGTACTTGTTTGATAGTACATTCTTTGATGAAACAACTTGTCATGTTTTTGTAAAATAACCCATAAGTCACAAGTAGACCATGTTGGCTTATGTGTTGCAATTTGAACCTATGTGCCTTGTGTTGCCTTGTAATTTTTGCTTTTTCTTATAATTCCTCCATCACCCCCACCATGTCGAGGATGTGTGCAAGCCAAACACACAATTAATTTGATTTCATGCAACTAGTAAAATACCAACTGTCAAATCTTGCTTTAAATTTAATGGAAACAAAAAGCAAAGGTTGTCAGCTTCAAGCTAAGTCTTGCAAAAACATTTGAAACCTTGATCATGACAATTTCCATGCTTTTGTGTGCTGCTGAGCATCCCCACCTGACATTTTAGCCATTTACTTTAGAATCTGATGGTAAAATTTCTTCATTTTTCTTCCCACTGCCAGATTACTATCTGATGATGAGTGAATGCAGTTATAGCTGGGGCGTTGTTTTAGTGTTTGGCATCTCCTTGTGTTGTCTGTGTTTATCATCTGATACAGGGGTTCCCAACCTGGGGTACATGTATCCCTGAGGATACATTTGCCTATATGAAGGGATGCATTTATTGTACATCCACAAGATCTGAATTTTTAGACATAAAAATGGAGTTTGCCTTTATAGTTCTAAACATCTAAAAGTTCTATTAAAGATTCAGTAGAATTTTGTTATTCCACTCAGCCTTTTTGTCATAAGAAATTTTAAGGGTACATGCTCATCTGTCGGAATGCTGAAGGGGTACATGGTCAGAGAAAAGTTGGGAACCCCTGACTTAACACTTGCTCTATACTGCACTATGACCAAACATATTTGTGTTATTGTGTCATTTGAATACCCTTATGATATGGACCATAAGTCGGATTCAAAAATAAATATTAACACCTTTGGTATGGTAGTTTTGTGCAATTATTCAGCAGTTCCAACATGGTTTTGGACTGTTTTTGTTCAATAGCTAGATTCAAAAGTACAAAACTCAAAAAGTACCTGATCGATTTGCCCCGATTTTTTAGGTAAGATTCATTTATACAAGACAAATATTCCTGTACAATTCAATTGCAAAAAAAAAAATGTTATTGCGTGCAGTGCAACAGCTTCCTGAAATGAAATCCTTTTTGAAAGTCCACTTGGTAAGTTCTTAAATGATTGACCTGAAATTTTCTGGGAAGATGCATAAATATAATGAGGACATTCCAGTAAATTTTCATTGAGAACAAACCAGTTTTAAAAAAGTTGTGCTTTCACAACCACTATTCAACAGTACCATATTGGCAAAAGTTTTGTAGCCTACGTACTTGAGTTGTGCCGATGGAAAAGTACATAAGTTCATGCTTAATTTTCAGGTAGAATGCATTTTTGCAAAATGAATATTTGTGTAAAATGTGACGAAAAAAGACTAAGCCTGAGAAAACCTATTGCGTTCTATGGAAAAAATTAATCTGCAAAAATTTCTTGGCAAGCGCATTGCTAGAGATGCGCATCAACAGCAGTTCGATGCACTGTGAACAGCAGAGCCCTGTTGCTCGATTAAACAGTGAATAACTTGGAGATTTTTTGATAGATTGAACTCAAATTTTCAGAAAACATGCGTAGGTATTGGCAAAACATTTGTGCAGTTTTTATGGCAAAGAAATTAGTTTTCAAAAGTTATCGTGCAGTACACAAACTTCTTAACCTTGCTGATTGGAATAAAGTTTTATAGTCTACTCTCCGTAGTAGCTCCAACGCAAAAGCACATAATTCTGCAGATTTTCGTCAAAACTACTTCAAAATTTCAAAGGTGATTCACATAGGTATGAAAAAAGTTCGAGAAATTTTTTTTTGCGAAAAACTCGAGTACGAAAAAAGTATTTCCTAGTGCACACAACGACTCTCAACACCTAAGTGTTTTGCAAAATGTGTTGTAACCTAGGCTTAACAAACTGTTGCTGGATACCAAACTGCATAACTAAAAACCTTCTTGCTCATGTAACCTGAAATTTTCAAGGATAATGTCTTGGTGGGTATGGTGTACATTATTGCAAATTTTCATTGCAAACAAATGAGTACGAAAAATGTTTTTGTGTGTTACGAAACAAATGTTAGTACCGGGTCATTTCATTATAATTCAACCCATGGGGGGAACCACATGGTTTAGGATTTCGTTCCATTTAACAGTTGGGCTAGGCCATGGGGTCTACAGAAAATTGTATACTTTAATTGGGGATCAATGTACAGAAAAGTTTGAGAACCACTGATCTAAACCAACAAATTAAAAAAAAATTTTTTTTCGGCATCTATCCCAAATTAGACGAGCAATGTAGAGGGGCAAAAACGCAAATATCATAAAAAGTATTGGTTTCAGTAAATTTAAACTGCATATTTAGAAAGCCCATCCCAGAAAACATGGGTATAGACACCAATTTCATTAGGATTAGACTAGCAGATCTAGAGTTACAGTCATTTTTGTGTTGCTCATCAGTGCAAATGCCATCTAGTGGTAAAAATACAAAAGCAGCTATAAATCAAAAACTGCTCATTCAATTTTTGCAAAATTGTTGTCAATTTTCCTAAAAACTTGTAGCTGCAAACATATGTGGAAAAGAACAAAAACTTACCCATGTGGCTCCAAATTTCAGAAATTTGGGTTGAATTATAATGAAATGACCCTACCAAACTTTTTTGAAAAAGTCCTGCAGCCTAAGCCTAGCAAGATGTTTCGACGCCAAACTTCATAACTCAATTTGCATTAAATTTTCAGGATTGATGTGTTGATGCATGAAAGAACATTTGTATAAAACTTCATTGCAGAAAAAACAAGTACGCAAAATGTTATCAGGTCGCGAAGTGAATGACGTAGTGTGTGAGTTCGATCGGATTCTAGCTATCCCCAGTGTATTAACCAGTATTACTGCCCTCCACTTGCCTTTCTTCAGTGAATATCTATTGCTTTCCAAATGTAAGTTTTGTTGCCATCTGAATGTTTGTGCTTTCTGTAAGTCCCCTTGTGCAGTATTATTTTCGCTCCCCTTTTGAACTATCCTTGTTACTGAATGGCCTATGATGAAACCACAGTGTTGTGAATTGTGATATATCTCATTTCACTTGAAACTCCTACAGCTGAATTTTAAATAAATAATGATACAAAAAAACAAGGTGTTGCAATCACACAAAATCAATACAAAAATGCAGCAATCCAAAGACTTTATGGTGTGGTACTCTCACACTGCAGGACTTCAACCTTTCAAAACAGTTGTTACATGTACAGAAATGTGCCATCGCATTCGTCACATTGTCTAGCATCATGTACAAAATCGTGCTGTCACGAATGTCAATCGTGCTGTAAGCTCATCCCCCAGTAGACAATACCAGTCTAGAAAAACAGTGCTGGTGCTTGCTGCCTTTCTGTTTTTGAAATGAACAGGTGGGTGAAATAAAAGTTAATGCACTATGCCACCAGTGAATTACTTCAGTTGCAGCATTCTCTAATTGCATGGTGCAAGATAGACGAGCAAGAGGCAACATGGTAAAGAGATGGTAAAAGAGTAAGATTAAGCAACGTGAGATCACTTGCGACACCCTAAATGATGTTATCCAAAAAAAGAAAATTGAAACCTAGATTTTTCTGATCTAGGCAATGTTAGCCATTTTTAATACAACTAAGTTTTTGCAAAAAATTTTGACTGACAATGAATGTTGTTGAAGAAGTTGTGACTAAAGGATCATCTGGCATTCTTCTTCATGTGATCAGTTCAATCTTGATTCGGTGGACAGTTGCTCTAGGCTCATATTCAGGTAGGGTATAACTTTTTGAACTTGTTTTTAATATAATGGTAAAGATTTGAAGGAAAGGGGCAAGATGCTATCGAAATAGGAATTTTGTAGTTGAAAAGGGTCTAAAACAGGGTCTGAAACATGCGGGCCACGTGGCCCGCGAGGGCGTTTTGTGCGGCCCGCCATGCTTTGTGGGAATTTTCAAATATTTAACAGTTGCTAAGTGGCCTTGGAAAAAGATGCCGCGAAAGCTGAATGATACCAGTGCGATTTTAATCGTGCTCATAGCACCACAGACATAAATTTCACTCTCCAGCAAATTTTTGAGAAACCTTGGGCGTATGCCAAAAACATTTACACATGTTTTGTCGACCTCGAGAAAGCATACGATCAGGTTCCTCGTTGAAAGCTTTGGGGAGTGCTGTGGGAGTAAGCTGTGATGTTGACAGCCACCTGTTACTGGCCGTCAAGTCACTTTGGTCCTCCTCAGAAGTTTGCGTCCGTGTTGGGAAAAATAAATCATGACTGTTTACCGTTGGTATTAGACTCCGACAAGGGTGTGTGCTGTCACCACTTCTCTTTAGGCTACATCAGGGTAGCCAAACTACGGCCCGCATCCGGTCCGGCAACCAATTTAATCCCACTTGCCAAATACCTTGCACATTTTTTTCAAGTGCCACGTTTCCAACTGTGGATAGCAGTGCAACAGCATTAGCTGCTGCCTGTCATGTAAACAGTGTTGCCAACTGGTATATACACAGTATATACCAATTTTTAAAGTGCTTAGTGTATAAATTCTTGATTTGATATATATACGGTATAGGAGGGGCGGGGGTGCAACCACACACCCAAAACTTTTGGTTTGGTGAAAATCTGGGCAAAATCTTTTAAAGTCCAGGCAAAATGTGTGAAAACCTTCTCAAAATTGCTGTATATGCTTCGATTTTACAAAAATTGTACCCAAGTCAAAGCGCAGACGTTTTTTTGGAGGTCTTTAGTTCTCTTTATCTTTAGTTCTTTTCGGCAAGTCAGGGGAAATTTGGGCGAAAATGGTGCTTGAAGTGCCTTGAATTGAAAAAATGCGCCCAACATGAAATGAGATGCAGTCGTTTTTTGAGGTCATTTTCTATGGAGTTTTTTTCGGGCAAGTTTAGAGAAATTCGGGTACAATTTCTTCGCACCCCCAAAATTTGTCTGCCCCTACACCTATGGGTATATATGAAAAATTTGGTGTATATTTGGTATATTTTTGTCGGAGGTTTCAGTTGAGATTTTAAACCAATTTATTTGGTTTATTACAAAGCAGCAGAAGAAGATAACCCAATAGTGGTGTTAAAGCTTTATAATAAAGTTTAGTGATTTTGCTAACATGGGAGTAGGCATGCACTTTGGGTGAGTGTAAAGCGAGACTGGAAAAGAGCTGAGAATTCTGAAAAAATTGAACTTAGCTCCAGTAGGTATGCTCTTTTAGTCAGACAATGCATTCAAATGTGGGAAAGCTGCACACGAGAGTGGCAGAAAATTTAACAAAGAGTGTCTGATAGAGATTGCATGGCTTGCAAATCAATATTTTTTTTAAGACTTGCGGGTTGCTTGTTTTTGGGCTTGTTTTAATTGAAATTTGCTTGTTTTTTTGGCTTGTTTTTCGCAGATTTCTCTTTTGCAGATTGCTTTTTTTGTATTTTATGGCACTTTTGCTGTTTCAATTTACTGCTTATGACATATTAGGCGTGTTTTTATGAAACTTTTTTCATTTTGGGCTTGTTTTTCAGATTTGCCTCTCTACTTTTTTATTTGATTTTCTTGCTGATTTTTCGTTTTGTTGAATTTTCTTGCCAACGCATGTTGGGCTTGTTTTACAGTTTAATTAACAATTTTTGGCTTGTTTTTCAAATTTACTTGTTCTTGCAAAATAACTTGGCATCACTGCAAACAATGTTAGGCAAAGCCAAGCATTTAATTGAGTCAAATCATACAACTGATCCAAATTAACAAAACATCACACGACAATACGGAGTGAGGCTGCTGTAGGAAAGTCTGTGCGAAGCAGGAAGTTATGTGCAAACGTTATTTGCCCTAATGTCTGAACACGCACACACAACAAATTTAATGCGTTTGTCCACAGATTTACAGAGCTGGATATTAAGGTATTTCTTGTGATTGGTAACATGCATCGAGCAAACTGCCCCTTCCACCTTCACTAACCATTTTGAAAGCAAACAAACTTGCTGAACAATTATATCAAATCGTGAACTTTAGCAACATAATGTTTCGTGTGTAACATTGTTTATGACTAGTTGTCACGTTTCATTTGCTGTAAGTACCAATAAATTGCTGAAAAGTTGAATCCACATTTTTTCATAACTTTGTGCGAACTTAACTGGGATGGGAACTTAACACGTTGGCTGCCGGTCTACGGTATATTCGTACTTCGATTTCAGCCTAAAAAACAGCAGTTTTCGGTTGCCTTACCAACGCCCTAGCGTCACTCATAAAAAAACCACACCCCCCAGGCAAAAAAATTTTTTTCGAGTGCAATCTACGAAACTGGCCGATCCGTTTGAGCCATTGAACAGCTCTCTAGCGCAATCCGGGGAGGAGCTAGAGTGTTGGTAAGGCAACCGAAAACTGCTGTTTTTTTGTGAAAATCGCCAAAACCACCCAGACGCCAAGTGTTAAATGGGTGCGAACTTAACTTACATATTACTGTACATGTGTTTGCCAACTCAGTCTAAAAAGCTTTTAGCATTTTATTAAAGATGTAAAAAGTTTGCCCAAAACCCTACGTTCTAGAATTTTGCTCATAGCATTATGACGTAATAATGTATGACAATCAATACGCTTTGAAGAAACCCTAAACCAGTGGTTCTCAAAGTGGTTGATATCGACCCCTAGTGGTTAATTAGACCATACAAGGGGTCGATAAATAGTTACAGGGACAAATGGGGGTCATTGAATGGCCCTAAGTTCTAAGCATATTTTTAGATTATGTACTATTTTATCATGCATTTCAAGTACAAAGCACTCAAATTTATTTTGACACATACTTTCCTTGAATTAGTAACTGTTGAGCTAGGCCACAGGGTCTACAGAAAATTGTATACATTAATTGGGGGTTAACATGCACAAATGCTTGAGAACCACTACCTCAAACGGTACGCTATGCAATTTAGCTTGATATTTGTTAGGCTAAGGTCAGTTTATTGTAAGTGCTGTTTGTAATGATATGTGTTGAAGACAGTTTTCTAGGTTTTTTTTAAGAGCAGAGTAGCAGTACCGTGCTGACAGATACTCACTTATGCGATCATTTTAACTAGTAATGTGCCCTTGTAAATGGTAAGCTGCTGGTTTTGATAATCATGCTTGTCAGCAAGTTCATAGATGAGATAGAGTCCAGGCTCTGTTGGAAGCGGAAATGGTAGGTGTGGAGGCGGAAGCGGATGATGAAATAGCCGCTTCCACATCCCTGCTGGAAACAAAACCATTCCAGATATCCAAAACAATGCAAACTTCTCAGTTACAAAGTGGGCTGATCTAGTTGATCATAAGTGCTGAAGTGCAGAATCTCAGAACTACACAAAAGCGATTTCTAGCCATTGTCTACAGAATAAAATGCCCCATTGTTCATTTCAAAAACTCTGAATATAAATGTTTCTACCTCCATATGCTCCACGAACATAGAACAATGCAATAAATGCCTGCAGCTCAGTGAAATTTTGCAAAAATCATTTCCAAGAACTCGGTGAGCTGGAAAAGCAGCTTCAACTTCTGTGCAGCTTTGAATATGGGAAATTATCTTGTTATCAATCAGTAATTGAAAGGTACGCAATGGAGGAAATGCCAAATATAAGATGTACTGGTATGTAGGATTGTGAAACAGCCAAATATGTGAGATAAATATCTTTTGTATATAGCTGTTTATGCTTTACATACCAAAACCTGTTCTATTTGATGTCTCCTCTTCACACTTTTGGAGCTGGCCAGGTCTTGCTTTAAAAGGTATAATTTGCGCATATTGGCCAAGTCTTTGCAACTCTATAACTCGCCAGTCAATTGTGCTAAACAGCTGTATAAACCCTCAAAAGACTTAGCGAGTCTTCTATTTTGTAATGAAAAAAGGTTTTTAGGTTTTAGGTTTTTTGTGGGTGACATAAGTGGGGTGCGTTTAGGCTTATTTGGCCCTGGTTCAAAAGTCATGGCCAAAAAACACAACATTAGCAATTTTACCAAAAATTGATAATTTTATAATAACTTTTGAAGGAGAAACATTTGAAAGTCAATCAAAGGCTCAAAAGACTTGGATTTTAGCCTAGTTTCCACTAAAAAGTTAAGCAAAATACTTCCATCTTGCAGTTGGGGACCTAGGGCCCAATAACCTCAGCCAAAAAGGCCTAAACCTATCCCATTTATGGTGTCACCCACCAAAAACCTGAAACCCAAACCTAAAAATTTTTTCATTGCAAACCAGAACTTGAGGGTTTGGATCTAGTTCTCTAGCACAATCAACTGGTGAGTTATGGAATTGCTAAGTAGCATGACTAGCTCAGTATTAAAGTGTCCGCCTCTCAATTGGAAGGTTGGGTATTTGATCCATGATCATTTACCCACTTACACTGCACTGTTATTGAATTCACGTGTGGGCGATTCGTCGCCCTTGGCTTACCTTCATGAACGCACTTGCGAACTCGATATTGGGGCGTTTTTACACTGCAAGGACTCAAAAGATTTGCTTCGTGCGCTTGGCCTATGGTATTGCAAAACCTGGGGAATAGGTGAAAATGAAAAGGTAAAAACTGATTCCACTGCCCAAAGGTGCTTTTTGTAGGTGTTGTTGGAATCGCCAAGATGTGATTTTATTTAGTGTAGTCTGAAAAATAACAGCCAGCAGAGAAAATCATGGAGCGCTGCTGGGCGATGAGGTCATAAAAACCGCGTGGCATCGTAATTGCAGTCTTTACTTAGAATTTGAACAACTTCTGCAGGGCAGGAAATGGGAGTTAGTTTTTACATTGCAAAGCCACTTTGTTGATTTCAGTCACGATCATTAACCAGTCTGTTCTCTGCAGTATAATACAACAAAGTAGTAATCTATGAACAGTAGGTAGGCTACTGCAATTCTCCAAATTGCAATTGTAACCTATTCCACAATCTTCTATGCCACATTTTATGCTACTCCATGTGTTCCATTATGAACTGAGGAAATCATAGCCACATAACTGGGATAAAAAGTTCAAACTGTAGCCTATTGAAGTTACCACTTCCAATTTTAGGCTACATATTTTGCACAGAGGTTGAATCACTTTACTATAACAAGGTGTAATGAAAACCTATTAATCAGTATTGGGGTAATAGTTCTTCAGCCCAAGTATTGGGGTATTAGCTCTTCAGCCCAGTATCTGATGTCTTGTAACCTACCGAATAATCTTCCAGTTTGCTTAACCAATTCAATTATGCTGTTTTCCTAACTAGGTATAGTTAACCTACAGCAGTGCTCTTCAACTTTTTTGTCATCGTGGAACCTCTGATATATTTTCGTATTTGTGATGGAACCCCATTAACAAATTTTGAAGAAGACGAATTACGTGTAAGAAAATCAAATATTTCGTTATTACACACTTCAACAAATACACCATTATTACAGAAGTTAAAAAGCAAGAAATTTGAGACCCGGTTGTCCTTGCATTTCTGGAATGTATATGCTATATTCAGGATTTGGCAAAAAAATGTGTATCTCAAATATCAATCGTCCCATTTTCTAACTTTGGCAATTGAATTACATGTGGTCCGATTTGGATTAGGTGCGTCTTTTAAATTTGAACTACACTGCTCATTACCATCCACACCTCTGTTGTCATTATCTAGTTTCACATAAAATATATGCTATTTAGCTTCATCTAGCTTGACTAAATAGTAAAAAGTTGGTTTCACACTGCTTTTAGTTCATTTCCACAAAGGCTGAACAGCAGCTCTAGTCCGTTGTCTACTCTCTACCATTCCGATGTACAGTACTGTGAACAGTACATCAGCAACATCACTCAACCTCCTGTACAACTAACTGGTCTACTTGGAGTCTGAATGCGGCACTGTAATCTAAAAATTACATACATAATGACGCATCAACATACTGAAGCAAGAAATCATTACCCATATAAAGCGAGGGACCCTTATAACTCACAGAACCTCACACATGTTTTGTGGAACCCTAGGGTTCCGTGGAATCCCTGTTGAAGAGCACTGACCTACAGGCAAATCTGTTAAATAAATTAATCTGTCATTTTTTGCTACAGATTAGCTTGACTAGCTGATCTGTTCCACGGTAGTGGTTTTAGCATCAGACAAGTACAGAAGAGGTTACACAAGACTTATCACAAACCACCCAACCTCTTTTCTGCTCGAATCCCTTATTATCGGATTCCCACCTACCTGTGATAGTTGGATTCGCTGAATTGGGTATGGTTGAAAAAATGTGCCCTCAAGCAGCTCTGTGAGATACTCACGGTCGTGCTTGAGTGATTTATGGGATTCCTAATCCAACGCGAATCCCATAACAGTGCAGTGTAAAGAGGGTAATTTCAATCAGTTAAAGCATTGATCCATGTTGTCCAGCAGTATATTTGGTTGCCTACACCAAATGTGTAGATCCAGTGGCATGGCAACAAAATTTTTAAGAATGCCATTGCTAAGTAGTTTATAGGATCCTGAAAATCTAGTACATATCTTTGCGGCTCCATAACTATTTGGTATGGCAGAGTGCTAGCATAAGCATGTTAAACTTTATACGATGAAATCATAATTACATGCAACTCCCATTCAACAATGCCTCATTTTTTAGGAAAAGGAAAGCCACCTCTTTTTGGTGATTATGAAGCCCAACGACATTGGCAGGAAGTCACATACAACTTGCCTGTTTCAGAATGGTATAAAAACTCAACATCTAATGATCTTATGTATTGGGGATTGGACTACCCACCTTTGACAGCATATCACAGCTTGCTGTGTGCATATGTGTAAGTGTTTTCATTTGTAGGTTGTATACTAAACTGTCATTTGTATTCTTGTCTTACGTGGACATTGGCATCGTTTGTTTGTTGCTGTTTATTGTTACTACTGTACTAGAAAGCCCTACCAATTTTTTTCTCTTCGAGAGCTCATGCAGAGTTACCATTCGTAATTAGGTTATCATCTCTACTCAATTCATAATGTTTTGGGCTTGGCTAGTGTTGCTATTTGCAAAAGATGCAGTGATAAATATATACTATCAAAACAAATATGCATTGGGATCAGTATGGTGGCCCATGCATGCCACCCTTAAAAAATTTTTGTTTTTGGCATTTTTTTGAAAAAAAAAACAAAAACAATGTTTTAAAAACAAAAAAAATTTACTTTCGTTTTAAAAACACTTTCATTTCACAAATGTTTTCTAAATGAAAACATTTTCGTTTTAAAAAAATTTATTTTTATTTAGAAAGACTTTTACCTTTGTTTCGGAAACACTCATAAAACAAAAAAAAATCGCACAGTATTATGGTGGTGGCCCATGCGTGCTACCCTCTGTTGAGGGCCAATGTTTCCACTTGAGAAGGTGTGGTTTGCAGATTCTCCCATGTCGATGTTTGGCTCCAGTAGCTCGCGATCGTATTGCGCATATGTGTAGACTAGTCTGAGTCTTTCCTTGTTGTGATAACCTATCCTTGGGGAAATGTCTTTGGGGGATTTGTGACATAAGACATAACTTGTGGCTTAGAGTAAGTGAATGGTATCTTTCTGGCCAAGAGAAGTGGATGGATTGTACACATGGGTAGCGGTGGTTGTGATTCAGTCAGTCAGTACTGGAATATGCTGGCCTGTTGCCTTGGTTGAAAAGTTAAAACCTGCTTCATGATTTTAGGTAGCCTAAAGAATTTTATTGGGGATCATTTGTCAAAGTTGCAATATGTGCCTGCCAAATTACAACGTTTTTGGCAATTTAGGTAGAAATTGATAACCAAAACATTGAAGGGTAGCCTAATTGCTCCAATTTTGATAACCTCTAAATATGTAATGGGCTCCCTGTGGCAAAGTTTTCAGCACAGTTCTGTGATACTGATAGCGAATGTCGATTTTGCTGATTGGCAGTGACGCTTATCCAAGTAAATGCACGGAGAAGCACATGGAAAACACTAGTCAAATAATTGTTGCGAATTCACCAAATTCATGCCTCCTAAAAGAAAATCAATTGTTTATTCTGTATCTGCCATATTTTGGGGCCGTAAGGTACACTTAAAAATCCTTCAATTTTCTCAAAAAACAAAAGTGTGCCTTACAATGTGTTGCACCTAATGTATAAATTGTGCTTTTCTGGTTGTGCTTCCTTACCTAGAACCAATTGTATGTGGTAAACAGTGCTATTTATTTAATTACTAGTTGCAGCTTAACTATAAGCACTGAATGTGTGTGATTTTTGAAGATTGCCATTAGGCAAGTGACAGTTTTGCACACTGACTTAACAGAGTCTTTCACGTGCATTCCAAATCACATTTTTTATATAAACAAGCCATTGCATTAAGTAACACGCTAACTACAATTGCAATGAGCAGTGTAGTGGTTCTGTGAGTAGCTACCAAATGCCTTAATGTTGAAGCACAGATCATATTACTCTGTGAGACTCTTGACTATAATGGCACACACTGAATCAAACTTGCACACAGCTTTAAGTTTATTCTATTCGTGTCTAGCAGATAAGACAGCTGTGACAGATTAAATTCCCTCGTATGTGATGTGCCAGACTGAATAGAATAAACTAAAAGCTGTGCGCATTCTTCATGCGAAATCGTCAAACTGTTAAACTCAAATACTAAAGATGCAGAATTTGATGAATTTATGTTGAGGAATAAACTGAAAAAGTGACTATATTGTTTTGTATGTTGTGTCACAACTGAACAATGTTGAGAGTGTGAAAGAGTTGAATATATTTTGACTTATCTGAAATCTGCTTCATTTAATGCGCCTTATAATCCAGTGTGCCTAATGACCTGAAAAATACAGTAACTTGTGGGATGCCACAAGTCAACCTGAGCAGTGCAGGCTTTTGACCCACATCAACAACTTCTGAGTTAGATTCAGAGTCCAGTTCTGTAGGTATATCTGATGAGTCCGCTTCAGTCTTTTCAAGGTTTTAATCAGTGCATGTTTTGGTCAAGTTTTCTAGAGACGTCTGAACAGCAACAGAATCGCGAGCTATTTGTGGCAAGATAGCAAGTCTCTGACTGATACTGTCAGTTCTTGTCCATCTGGAAATATTATTCTGGTGTTGGTCAGATTCACATGGTGTGTCAGTTTAACTGCCTCCACCAAATCATCATCCTTGTGTGACCTGACAAATTTTCAAAGAAAACCAGATTCAGGACACCCAGGCTAGCAAATCATTATTTGCCATTTGGAGATCATCACGTGTAACTGAAGAATAACTTGTACAGTGTCAAATTTATCACTGTGCAACATAGGGATCTTATGGGATGAAGGGCATAAGGCAGCATGTCCTCACAACCAGAGACTGCTGGATGACATAATTTCAGATTGAGTCTATTGGCTTTCCATTTCACCCCATTATTTCATTCAACTTGTGACAGAAACAACTCAGTGTAGTGAATGATGGCAAACAAGTTGCTCTGTGGTTTGCTCAAAACACAAGTTTGCTCAAGAAGTGAAAGATACTAGAAGGCATAACTTCAGAACCAAGTCAAATCTTCACATACATGGTACACTGCAGTGTGAAAGCCTCCAGCTCTCGCAGTGAAAAAATCCAAAATGCAATATTGGGATAATTTTGGACATCAATTATTGGCAAGCCAACAAAGTGTTCTGCAAACCATCTGGTGTGTACATGGCAAAAATCTAATATTGCTAGATACGGCAAAGACGAAAATAGTGTCTTGTTCAGCAATGAGATGGGAAGACTCTTTCAAATATCTTGTGAACCTAGCCAGTGTCATCAATGGACACACAGTCCTGAGGTGCATTTGGGGAGGAAAATATCATTGATGCAGCCAAAACCTTCCTAACTTTCAAAACACCAAAGGCTGCAGATTACGCTGAAATCTGACTTGAAATGCTCAAAGCCTTCAATTAGGGTACCAAAAGGTTAGGGAACTGGGGTATCATCCCTATGCACACTAAGGGAGGCAGGAGAGAAAAGGCTAACTATTGGTCCATGGAAAGTATAGGCTATGCCAAGTGCCTTGGAAAATATGCCAGAAAATAATCGAAGCAAAGCTAGAGGATGCCCAGTGCAGTTTCAGTCCTGGACATAGCACTACCTACCAAACTTACACATTCTGCAGCAAATTTTCAAGAAATCATAGGAGTATGCCAAAGATGTCTACACTTGTTTTATTTTTAGGAAACATTCATGACCAAGCCTTTCATTAAAAGTTTTGGGAAGTGGTGTGGGAGTACAATGTTGACAGCCGCCTGTTAACTGATTGTCAAGTCATTGTATCCCTGTTTAGAAGTTTGTGTCCCTGTTGGCAAAGTTAAATCACATTCGTTCAGTGTGGGCATTGAACTAAAACAAGGGTGTGTTGTGTCACCACTCTTCATTGTCGATATGAAGTGGACAGATAGTTGTCCCAGTCAATGAGGATGGAACTAAACATGGAAGAAGATAATTTGATACTGCTTGCATTCTCCAAACAGTGCTTTCCAAATGCACTTGATCAGTTTTCAAGTGCATGTGAACAAGTTGGAATGAAAATCAACACAAAAAACGAGCTTTTATGTCTCTCCAGAAAACCAGTGTATGCTGCAAATAAACAGTAGGCTGGAAAATTCTAACACCTTCGGGTGGTATGTACAAGTGACCAAGAGCAGAACAAAGAGATTGATGCATGGATTGGGAAAATGAATATGGTTCTATATGAGTTTTCAAATTGGTCTTTGTTCCAATCCTTACCTATGTTCATGAATCTTGAGTAATGACTGAAAGAATGCTATTTCAAGTACATACAACAGCGTATAGGATTTACACAGAGTTCATGGTGTGACACTTCGCATCTGTGAAATTCATGAAGCCCTGAATATTGAGTCACTTTTCCGAATGGAACGATCCCAGCTACAATGGATTGACCATGTGACCAGTATGTCCCAAGGAAAGTTGGAAAGGTAAGTCGTGTTGACCATGCCAATGGGAAAGCAGCCCATAGGTCAACTAAGAACCATGTAGTGTGATTACATCTCTGACCATGCTTAGTCCCATCTTCATGTGAAGTGCAACGCAGAGCTGGGATCTTTCCATTCGAGCCAGCAGAATTATCTGAGATTGTTGTTGACTGTGAGGTATTTCATGTCTTCCTAGAGTTGCCTACTCCACAACCTTCCTCAGAAGAAAACCGGGTATGATAATGAATGAACTTATAAGTTTGTTTCCCATTAGATGATAAGGTGGTGACCTGATTGTTGATATTCCTCACTTCATACAGTATTCTTTAATATTTTGATACAACGTTGATTGTCTGATTTAATGAAGCTTGTTATTCCACATGAAGAAAACAGCTGATTGAAGCAGTTTACCACAGTTGTGGAATGCGTGTTAGGACATGCGAATGCATAAGGAAACCTTAAACTCACTGATGATTGTTAGTAGGGTATTTGGTGTTTCATGATGAAGTTGGCAGAGGTCCTTTGAAGTCGACACTAAATAGCAAGCGAGCTGAATGTTGGATACAGACTTCACAAACCACATGCAGTTTGTCATTCCATTACCTTAGGCCAGCCATGTCAAACCTGTGGCCCTCGGGCCGCATGGCCCAGTGGAGGGTTTTGTGCAGCCCAGTTTACGTTTTCACTGGAGCAAAAGTATCCTGCATACTGACAACCTGTCCTTGTTTTGATAATTGTGAATTTGACATTTTTGTTGTGGGTGATCTTCAGTGCCATTTATCACGTCTGTTACTATTGTAGTTATGATTTGAACACTTTCAGTATATTCATATAAGCTAAATTTAGTTTGCTAAAATCAAAGTAAACCATTCAATGTGCGGCCCTCAGTATAATGTCATTCAATGTGCGGCCCTGGTCAAGATAGTGACATACGTTTTGGCTCAGTAAGCCATTTGGGTTGGACATAGCTGCCTTAGGCCAACATTACGTCACAACATTCACGAGAACACGAAGGCTTGTGTTGTATATTGATCTACATTAAAATTCTAGCATTGATGATTAATAAATATCCACTCATGTTTATATTGCCAAACTGGGATACAGGCCTAATGCGGAGTGCGAACTCACGAACTGTAATGGTAACATGTAGCTGAAACTTGCTTCTTGGTATCTCATGAAATAAGTTCCATACCCTTTCTACATGTTAGTGTTAAGTGTTCTGGGAAATATAAATATGTTTGACATCAAATAGAAGTATGGTGAAATGCAATTTATGGACTTTTTCAGAGCCAATGCAATTGATCCATCATGGGTGAAGTTGTACACCTCAAGAGGAACTGAAAGCTACCATCACAAGCTTTTCATGCGCTACACTGTTCTGTTTGTAGATTTACTAATATTTTACCCAGCTGTACTCTTTTATCATTACTTCAGCAAGGCAAAGCATCGTCATGTAACAAAACAGAGTATTTTGTTGCTGATCTTATTTTATCCTGGACTGATATTGATAGACTATGGACATTTTCAATACAATTGTGTCAGCCTTGGGCTTTTCATATGGAGTGTAATTGCTTTTGAACATGAGTATGACATTGCTGGGTCTATAACATTTTCTATGGCATTGAACTACAAACAAATGGAATTATATCATGCTTTGCCTATCTTCTGTTTTCTTTTGGGAAAAGCTTGGCAGCAATCATGGTCCAAATGGTAAGCTACAATTTACTCATTTAACATTTTGTACATGGTGTAAATTTTGTAGCACAGTTGTACATGTTCATGCGACTTCACTATGTCATTGTTAAATTTCAGGTTTTCCCAGTGTGTTTTTACTGTATGGTTGAATGATGAAAACTACTTTGTTAATTTACCTTTACTGCTTTTCTGTCAGCACTCTGTTACTTAAAAAGCATTGTTTGTAATGTCTTTTCATGATTCCTTACCCTACCCTTAGAATTAGATGAGCCAGTTACTTTATTGTGACAAGTTTGCCATCAGTGTGTCTGAGTATCAAGTTGAAATGTTAATGTTCCTTAATCCCATTCACAGTACATATTGAAATATAGTTATTTAATCATAATGATGTTCAATATGTACTTTAACAAAGGTGCAATAATAAGCCAGTTGAATCGCATTTATTTCAGTTAGATAAGTCAATGCTGTTTTGTATATACCAGACCTACCATTGGTTAGTACCAGTACTTTTAATTCTAGCTATATCAGCAGTATCAGGCAACACTGATCAAGTAAAAAATAAAAAATCACTTATAAACCAAAAATGCATGATTGGAGATAGTCATATGATAGGTCACTGTTGTTGCTACTTGCTGCGATTGGAATTCTTGACTGTTATGATTTTTTTAGAGATAGACTGATATTTTGGTTTCACCGATATATTGGCCAAAACGGCTGATTGTATCAGCCTTAGTAGGTGTTCACAAAACGCTGTTATATTCCTCACGCATGCAGACAACTGGCGGAAGAAAGCACAGTGAACCAAGTCAAGACAGTCATCTTGCACCAACACTAGCAGATGCGTTTTCATAAAAAAGCAGACAAGATGAATCATGGAGCACATGTCTACTGTCGCAGCCAAAATAAAAGCCTCATCATTAATCAGATTAATTAAAACTCATAGCAAAATATTGAAATTGTTGCAATTTGAAAAATTTTAGCTCATAAATCCTGGTTTTTGAAGTTTTTGAAAAAAAGGTAAGGCATAGAATACATTATATTTTAGATATGAAGCAGAAAACTAGATTTAAAAATTTTGGAAATGTCGTTTATCGATATCAGCTGTCAGTCCATGAATGGGCAATGTATTGGTATCAGGGAAAAAAAAACATATCAGTCGATCTCTAATTTCTTTTCTCATGAGTCAGCTGTATTTCAAAAAACTTAAGTTTGCAAACAGTGCATAACTAAACAAGTGATTCATAAAAAATACCATAAGTTAATGTTCTTACCTATGCTAGATATGCACTAATTTAACAAGCTTACATAGAATGCAAGCAGTCCTGTGATGTTCACTCACACTCGTATGTGTCCAACTGTCCAGGTAACTGAGAAAAAAGCTTTTGAAAATAAATATGCCACAGTATGGTTGCAGGCATGGGGTAAATCTTTTTTCCTTCATAGGCCAACGCATAATTGACGTTTAATAGCCATAAAAATCCACCTCTGTTGACCTTGGATTGAAGCAAAACTACAAGCTCTCAGTTAAAACATACAAAATTGAGATTTCTGGATTTTCAGAAATTTTAAATAAAAGCAGTCACCAGGCAGGCCTCCCTTGTTTGTGGCTCTGTCTGTACGGCACGCTAGTCACCACAGTCAGGGACGGATTTAGGGAGTGTGGGGCCCTAGGCCATCTTGGTTTTTGGGGTCCCACGCTGGTGTGACCTATTTGGCCATTTGTCTGAAAAGAGTGAAAGTATGCCCCTCTTATGGGTAGGGCCCCCTCAAAGATCTATCTTTTGTGGTGCTAGACTTTGGTTCTACGACCGCCTTAGATCTTCAACATAAATTGAAGCCTTTCCTACATTCTTCTCTGGAACAAATGGCAATGCGATCTTTTCTTGGAATTTATGACTCTTTCGTGTAGTTCAGAAGTTCTCTTCGGTAAATTTCTGAGATTTCTAGCGTTTTTTGTAGGTTTATTTTTCAGATATATACATTTTCATGCAGGACCATGTTGCCGTCCTCAGAAATATCCTCTAGTTGTCGATCTGATGAGCTGTACGTAAACTCCTTTGTTATAGTAATCACATGTTTTATGGAACAAACAAGCACAATCCATTCAGTGGACACAGGGTTTACTTATGTATGGTGGCCCATGGCTGTCAAGCGCGTTTTCAATTATCATGTACAATTTCATTTTCAATTTCATATTAAAAGTAATTTTTAAAATCATTTTCAATTTCCTTTACAATTTCGTTTTCAATGTCATTTCATTTTCGATTTCATTTTCATACCAATTTCATTTTGATTTTCAATTTTGTTTGCAATATCATTTCAATTTTGTTTTCGATTTGATTTTCAATTTCATTTTGAATTTCATTTTCAAAATCGTTTTCAAAGTCATTTCAGTTTCGTTTTCAATTTTATTGTCAATATAGATTTCATTTTCATTTGAAATTCGTTTTCAGTTTCATTTTCAATTTTGTTTATAATTTCGTTTTCACTTTCGTTTTCAATTTCATTTTCAATTTCATTTCAATTTCGTTTTGAAAGTGAAACACAAATGCAAACGAAACGTGAAGTGATTGCGATGGGTCACCCGCGTGGCCCAGCGCACTCACATCGTTTTGCAATTCACTTTAAATTGAAAAACCAGTTGCAACCCAGCACTATCATCATAGAAATCATATACGTATACATTATCCAACTTAGAAAAACAAATTTTTGTGGTGAATCATATTTCTGCAATTGAATTTTTTTGTTATCAAGTAAATATTTCATAATGTGACACTTGTGTATTTTTAGGCCATAAAAAATGAAATTATCGTAGAAAGTGGATCACTTTGAGAGCCGGCGTACGATATATTCGTACTTCGATTTTGGCCTAAAAAACAGCAGTTTTCGGTTGCCTTACCAACACCCTAGCTCCTCCGCCGATTGCGCTAAAGAGCTGTTCAAGGGCTCAAACGGATTGGCCAGTGTAGTAGATTGCACTCGAAAAAAAATTTTTTGGTTGGAGGGTGCGGGTTTTTTGTGACTGACATCATAAGTGAAGTAGTTATGGGGTCATTTTGGTTCGTGTTGCCTGGCCTAAGGCCCAACCGCTAGGCCAAAGTGTTTCGCTGAAGTTTTCATTGGAAACTAGGCTCGAGTCCGAGTTACTAACTTACATCACAACTTTTGAACCCGAAACCCCAGCAGGTTATCCAAAGTATCAAAAGACTCGGATTGTATCCTAGTTTCCAGTGAAAACCTTAGCGAAATACTACCACCTAACGGTTGGCACCCAGGGCC
>Ga0210059_1003305_pt1 | contig 25710 bp, 19 predicted proteins | sample Ectturendosymbi2_FD_188042 | JGI IMG/M metagenome (GOLD analysis project Ga0210059, IMG submission 188042) | Ecteinascidia turbinata endosymbiont from Florida, USA - Sample 2 (SPAdes) (version 2) | ecosystem: Host-associated > Tunicates > Ascidians > Unclassified | place: Key West, Florida... | reverse complement strand
CTTGGCACTGAATATAAACTAAAATATCAGCGCCCCAAGTTAGGATATCGGAGGAAAATACACTCAACGCTACGACACAGCAGTTCATAACTGCAAAACTATCAGGCTGAGCGTTCAAACAGGGGAGGAAAAAACACTCATCACTATGTCAGAGCATTTACAACTACAATTTTTGCATGAAATCGACAAATTAACAAGCAAAAAGTATGCGGAAACAATTAATCTCCTTTTCGCAGGTAATAAAGTTTTTGTAACATGTCAAACTAAAGTGGGGGTTAACCCCACCCACCACCCTTGCGTACGCCCTTGGCAGACAATATAAAGACAATGGTTTCGGACAAAATGAACTATCGTGGAACACGATCTTAAACATGCTTAGTGGACGAAAGGTCTGCAAAATGTTGTGAGATGGTTTCTGGACGCAGACGATAACCCAGATTCCCACCAAAACATAATTATTACGTTTTTAGCCCATTTACAATGTTCCTTGAAATTTGCATGCAAATATATTCCGTGGTATTTGCATTAAGTCGACAAATTAACAAGCAAAAAGTATGCGAAAACAATTAATCGCCTTGCAAAGGTAATAAAATTTTTGTAAAATATCAAGCTCAAGGGGGGGGGGTTAACCCCAACCCCCCCTGCGTACGCCCTTGTACGGGGATACTGTTGATCTGGGGCTTGGAAGTATTCGTACTTACACATTCAAACTTAAATCTCCATTTAACGTCTCCAAGTCGATTTGATGAGGTTATTACAAAAAGAAAAATTGCCACGTAAATTATGTTTGTTATGAAATCTGGTTTAAATTTGATGAAACTACAAACAGGAGCAAAAATAGAGGTATTTTGGAGTGGTTCCAACTTTCAAAATCCAGTTGATCACAAACCTGTCAGCGTTTCTGGTTTATATACATATCTTTTAACTTTAGCACTAGCTTAATTTATCTTTACTCATTCGCTCTAGTCGGACAAACCTGCGACAACCCTTACGTCTTATTTTAGATTTCCCTTAAAGGCGTGAAAAAATGAACTGCAACACGCGAAAGCTTTCTCTTCGGCCGACTTTTCTCCACAACCTAGAGCAAAAATTTTCGCGAATAGGTTGTAAATTTCAACGCATTAGTTTTCAGAAGCGTTGCGAACAGTCAAAAAAAAACGTAACTAATCATAAAGCTGGTCAATAGCCTTCTAAGCCGACTTACAAAAACCGAATGCAAGAGCCATAACAATCGTGTTGTTTTTAAATAACTTGTGTTGCAAAAAAAGACTGGGCAATATGGTTACCATAAATACATTGCAAATTCAATGGACCTGAAGTACAAATCATTGGCTGCCCACTTAGAGAAGGCTAATTTTGTAAAGGATGACTCCCACAGAGGCAAAAGTTGTAGGCTGGCTTAAAGCGAAAATGCAGCATGTTTTGACAGTTGTCCAAATTTGTTTTCCAGAAATTTGTTAATCACTTCACTGGAAAATTTGAGTTGCTCCTCTAAAAAAGATAGTTAAAAATTTTTTGAAGTTTCCATTCCAAACTATAGCAACTTGCCTTTTTTCCGTCTTGTGCCGGTATCTTCAATGCACTTTTCAGGTGTGGTGTGTATTCGTGCCTTTTTTTGTGATGGTGGGTCCGAGAGTGTTCTGATTTCTCCCTCAATTGTGGGAACTAAAATTTAATGAAGTTAGTTAGACTATTGAAAGTAATTAATTGTGCTTCCGGAGTTACTAAGACGTTTTTCGTGATGCAAAGGTTTTCTAATATATTTGCTAGAACATGAAAATCCTAAAACACAGGTTTGAAAAGTTAAGTACGTTAATACAGGTTAGACTTCGCTAGGCTGAAATCTGGTCAAATTAACCCGCATTGAACAAATTTGCTTTGCTTAATTTAGTTGCATTTTGAGTAAAGATGCTAATCAACAGACGAGAATGAATTCCATTCAGCTTTTCCTCTTCTTCTACGTCAAACAGTTTTATCATATTTGCTGAACAAATGACCTTCACGGGTCAACACACATATGGCATCCATTGCTTACATAGAGTGTCACAAGTAATATCCGATATTCTTATCGTCAGGAGTGTAACACAGAAGTTTCCATTCTTGTTTGCTTGATAGCACCATTTGTGTGCCAGGGTTTTGCACGAGTGACGTGAGTGTAAGATTCAATAAACTAACATGCAGTAGCTTTTTGTAGCGTCCCTCTCAAACTATCCCGCATTTAATGAAATAAAGTCTCCGACGACCATGGATCATTAATTTAATCCAATTCGTAAGAAGACAATTTGAGCTTAGTCCAATATTTAACGCTACAGCCGTTGTCTACAGATCGTTGTAGAAAAAGCCAAGCTCTTTTCTCACGCATTAGTGTGGCCCTGGGTGAAATTGTCCAAAACCAGTAAAACAAATCAAATTTAACCCTTTGCAAACCACAAAGTCGCTTTTGTGGCTTAGACTTTGTCCAGTCAAAACGTGCCGGCCGGTAGAGCTAGAGAGCTGTTTAAAAACCGTCTAAAGCAGGGGTCGGCAACCTTTTCCGCACTGCGGACCGGTTTCAGCCTGGCATTATCTTGCGGACCGACGCTCAATAAAATATTGGATGTTTGTTATTCATCTCGTAAGTTATCACGGCACTGATGCAGTGAAAGATCTAGACTTGCTTTGCCGCAATAAGATGCTCCGACCTATAGGGATTTTGTTAGTCAATGGCACCCGTAGTGTGTTCCTTATGTCAGTCGTTCCAGTCACGTTTGGACGAATTTGGCCTTGGTTCGTCACGACCCGGTAACAGTTTGTTCACGGACCGGCACGGCCCGATAACAGTTTTTTGCCGACCCCTGCTCTAAAGAAGCATAAGGCCTCCTGGGGTCGATTTAAAAAAATCCGCACACTTTTGGGTTTGAACATTTTCTGGTGTGATGCCACGACTGGGAGAGGTTAGGGAATTTTTGGATGATGTAATCAGGACCTGAGAAAAAAGTTCAAGCGGCAATTTACCCATTTTTTCTTTTAAAATAAAGTATGCAAAAATTCGCATCCATAAAAACCATTGATTTGTCATCAAGCATTAAGGTTAGTGGTTGGAAAGTTATGTCAAAGAAATGGATGATTAATCAATCAATAATCTCGAGGTTTAATTATTTAATTGTTATTTTTAGGCCATGACTTGCCAAACACTATCTCTAGATGGCCAATCAAGACCTCTAAAGACGCTGTTGTTCAACAAACTGTTCTGCTCAATCTCACAAACCTGATGAATAATAGAAAAAGTCATGTCAAATATTTCTTGGCTGTACTTTTATGATGACAATTTTTATTGCCTAGCCGTGTGAAAAATGCGAAAAATGGGTTTTCCCAACAGTTCATTTACAGTTCATTCATTTTTCCCAATGGTTCACATAATCCATCATGGACTCATAATTGAAAATCAGCCTTGAAATGAGATTTTTAAACTTGAACATAATCGTTTTATTCTGAAACACATTCTGGTTGTTTTGGCAAGTGCTTCAAGCACAAAAACCGCAATTGCTACAAAACATCTTTTATTAGCTTTCAAAAGTTGCATTCATGTTGCCATATGAAGAGAACTGAGCGCCTTTGTGCACGAAAGCTTGCATTGGCGCTGGTTTGTTGATTTCGTAGTTCTTACACTTAAGTTTACGTTGATCTTTGTAAATAACAGTGGTGGCCGTGGTTTTAGCCGGGAACTATTTCCACGGCTTCTTTTCCAAGTGGGGTATTTTTTCCATCAACGGCATGCTACACTCAAACGCATCTCAGTGACTGCACACATGTTTACGTAAATGTACCTTGAATCCGAACATCATTCTTTTTCTCTCTCGTTCTCTCTCAGCTTGTGCCTGCAGCCTTCGGATCTCGTACGATTTGTTTGTTTTGAATCCATCCCTTCGGTCGACAGCATCAGAAGCATTCTGCAAATGAATTTTGGGAAATCTCGCTGATTTAGTGTAAGGTAAAAATTATGTTTTTTACTTGGACCTGTAGCGGGCAATTACAGCCCAAGAGCGTAAACCAAGTCAGGTTAATTTAACTAATGAGAAACTTGTGGTTAGGCTCGTATTTCTTAGCAAGTATCTCACTTCGCTCATTTCATCTTTACTTGCTATGCTTTCATTGTCTTGTTCCTGTTCTTCACCAGCTTCATTATCTGTCAAATACAAAAGTTCGTGTCAAGTTTCTATTTACTGAGAGTACTTTGTATTTTTTTCAGCATGACCTGAAAAAAGTACGTTTTTGGTATTTCTTCGCCACGTGCGCATGACAATTTTGTCTCTGATTTTGTTGCATCGCTATTTTTTTCAATGTTGCCGTGCAAAACGTTTTGAATTATGGCGGTTACACAGAAAAATACTTTTTGTGTATAAAAAAAACTTATTTTATGCTATTAATTAAGACAGCTTGTGAAATGTGTGTGATTTCAATTGACCTGATTTCTGTTGTTCTTGATCCAGATGTTCTGGTTGGCTGCGCTTTTCAATTTGGTTCGGGGGCAAAATAATGATTCCTTTCTCAGCCAGATCGCGTTTGATGTCGGCAACAGCGTCTGGTTCCAAAACGCCTGATGCTTCCTCAGGTCCCTCCGGTTCTGTAACGAGAAGAAATATCTTAAAAGTGTTGTAATCAAAAGGTACTCTGAAATGGTGTTATACAGGCCAAACGTTTCGTTGTTTGTCATAAACAATTTGCTGATCCTAACTGAAGTTGATAGACGACAAGCCGTGGTAACATGGACAGTCGTGGACAAGGCCGCAACCAGCTGATATTTTCGGTGGGGTCAAGATGAGTTTAACTTGTCGTTGCACCTAATAACTAAACATGATTTTGGAAGTTTTTTTTGGGTAAATTACCTGTTTGTCCCCCTGTTTTTTTGTTAATTTTGGTGACGGTATTGGTGGCCTCGGCCGGAATTGTGCTTCTTGCCAGGGGGGTTGAGGTGAACGCTCTTGCCCAAGGAGCGCTACCGCAAACCACTCAGTGGCTATGGATCGACACCCAACCTTCCAATTGGGAGGCGGACACTTTACCACTGAGCTTTTTCCGCCCCTGGTTGCGGGCATGGCTGTGGAGTGTGGGAATAGAGCGACCTTGCCAAACGAAGAGAACCTTCAACTTTTGTTTCTCAATGCAACCTGAATTCCAATGGGCAAACGTCTCCAAATTAACGTGGATACATCTGCGGCTGCTGGGCTTGCATTTTGTAAATTATCCCGCAAAGCTGAAGGTGATCTTGGAAATCAGAACTTGATGCAAGGTGACTCGATGTGATAAAAAAATGCAGATGAAAAGTTTTTTCAAACTTTTCAAAGAGGAGTACACAACTAGAACGTTACACTGACTTTAGATTTGACTGATTACCAGTTGTTTCCATAAGTTGGGGTGATCATTCTACGTAATGGGAGAAATGCAACAACACTAGGATTGTTCTCGGAAACAAAAGTCGTTGAAATTCTTTGAAATTAACATGCGCCGCAATCACAACAATTATATCATTCATTTTCATTTTTCGTTCATGTTCGTGCCCTCTTTTCCTCTGGGGAGGGTCGCCGGAGCAGCAGCCCGAAGAGGACTAGAAATACGTCACGGTCAATAGCAATCTTAGATATTTCTATGGATCCACACCGAGATTTGGACCAAGCAAGGTCGGAGAAGTTGTCACTCGACCTGGTCCTTGGGTCGCTTTCCCATGGGTTTAGCTAGCAGGACTTGCACTGTCAATGTTTCCTGGGGCATTCTAGATACATGGCCGAACCAACGTATCTGGGATATCTCCATTCGGGAAGTGGCTCGAAATTCAGGCTTTGCGAATGTCACAGCTACTCACTTTTTGGGAAGAGTCTCTGAACTCCTCGCAAAAATCCCATCTTTGTCGCTTTGTTTGGGATAGTATTCTTGTAGTCATTACACATGATTTGTGACCGTAGATGACAAACGGAACAAAGACTAACAGCTTTGCAGTGTTTCAAAGCTTCCGTTTTGTGACCACATATCGATAAATCGCACGCAGAACAGCATTTGCTTTACCAATCCGTGTATCATTCTCCTTATTCCGCCTCCGGTCTCTCGTGAATACCACCCCAAGGCACTTGAACGTCTCCACCTGCTGCAGTGTATTGCCGCTTACTTGCAGCATACATTGCTTTGGGTTTATGGAGAGACATAACACCTCGGTCTTTTCAGTGATAATTTTCGTTTCCCGCTTGGTCGCTTGCAGCAGAAAACCGATCACGTACATGCTGAAGACCCTGAGGATATTAGCAGTACAAAATCGTCCACTTTAAGCAATCGGTTGATCCCGCAGTTTCCAACAGTGACACCCTCGTCGACTCGGCTGCGATTGTCTATCCAATTCATATGGACTATGGAAAGGAATGGTGACAGCACACACCCTTGTTGGAGTCCAACACTCACGGTGAACGGTTGTGATTTAACTCCGCCGACATGGACACTAACTTCTGACCAGGAATACAATGACATAACGGCCAGTAACAGGCGGCCGTCAACACCGTCATACGTTCACTAAAATTTTTGTAGCTGTGATCACATTCCTGCTAAGCAGTAAAAAATCGAAAGCGTGCCTTCTCATGCCAAGAGTAGAAATATGCAGTTATACACCAACTGTGCAGCAATTACAAGCAAATTCTACTTCCAAAATACTGATATTTGTCAGCTCCACTTAAAAGCACTAATTTTTCTGTATGCTTTCGAGGAATCAGTCGACTGCCATCTGCTTTCGTCTTTTTGCGATGATTCAAACTTGCACATATCTCTATTCAAGTATGTACTTTCCACGATGGGTGTAAGCAAGGAATCGAAAAAAAAATTTTTTTGCTGATCGATTCCTTGCTTACACCCATCGTGGAAAGTACATACTTGAATTTGTCAGCTCGTAACTGCTTATAGAAACAAAACAGGGTGTCCATACTTATTAACTTTATTATAAATTCAGTTGATAAAATATCTTAACCAGATTTGTTTTATTTTAATCAGTGTTTATTAAAAGTTTGTGACCACATGGCGATTTTGTGTTTCAGGTATTCTTTTACACGTGTTATGTTAAATTACTGTTGAATGTAACCAGGGATGAAGTGTTAACAAAAAAGGTGTGGGAACGCATCCAAAAAATAGCCGTTTTAAACAGCTTCCAACTCATTTTAAAGCAAAATGTGGAAACGCCGTTCCTACGCGTTCCCGCCCCACTACACCCCTGAATGTAACCCTGAAAATGGCTACTGCTCCTCAAGAGAAGGCACAATGTGTCTTATGGTTTATTGGGTTATTGAGACAAAAGTTTTATCTGAAGATGAAACATTCCTCAGGCGAGTTTGTTTTAGTGTTCAGGCAATCTTTTATGCTTCAGGGAAATTAAACAAACACAATGTTAGAATCTGGGGATCGGAACATCCCCGTGTGACTAGAGAGCTTCACAGGGCTTGTCCAAAAGTAAATGCGTGGTGTGGAATCATGCGCAACCAAATGTCCATTTTTTTTCCAAGAGGCATCAATTACTGCGGATATTTAACTTGACCTTTTGACCGAATATGTGGCACTACAGCTGAATGACTTTCAACCAGCCATCATTTTCCAGCAAGATGGTTTACCACGACACCGGGAACTGCATGTTCGTGAGCTCCTCCATAACATATTTCCAACCGGTGGATTGGAAGGGATGGATGACCCAATCCCATGGCCACAACATTCACGAGATATCACTTCTTTGGACTATGGGGTTATGTGAAAGATATCGTGTGTTGAACAAAGATACGTGACATTACTGACCTGAAGCAAAGGATGTCTGATGCCATTGCTACCTCTGATGAGAATATGCTACAGTGGACATGGCAAGAAATCGAGTTCTGTCTTAATGTGCTTCGTGCAACTAATGGTGCCCACATAGAGGTGTATCAAATGCGGTTAAAAAATCTTTGACAACCACTATTTACATTAGACCAAACCTAGTTAACAAATCTTGTCAACTGCCTTGTAATAAATTTTTAAAACTGTAAAGAGGTAATGTATATCCTGCTCACCGACTGGGTAAGTTGGAAAATCCAAAGGCTTGATGATAACCGATGTATTTTTTTCAACCTCTCCGTCTGCACTTCGTGTGTCTTGGTCGCTCTCATCGCTGCCACGTGATCCAGGCTCTGGTTTTGCTTCAACGTCGCCTTTAGCGGATGCTGATCCATCTTCTCCTGTCAGTACAAAACTGCTTCATCTCGGAAATAGCCCATTAAACACGTAACAGCACGCAGGAAAGTTCGTGAGTGATATAATAAAAATTTTTGGTAACTTATACGATTAATCCACAGCTAAGCAAGGTTTTGAAGTGTATAAAATAAGCTTTTAGGTTATGATTTCGCAACTAATATGTGCTGTGTTTCTCTTGGTCGCACTCAAATAGGATTTTAAGTAAGTGTGAATTAAAAACAATCGCCCATTTAGACTTGCGTTGCACACATATTTCATGAAGAAAAATTCTTGCGGTTGGATATTGAAAGCTTAAAACAACTTTTGTATGTGTGTGTTGGAGCGCACACCTGCTGTACGTTCGTGCTCTAACATTGTTTTCAGTTTTACAAAAAATACTGTAGATTACTTGAATATATACTTTTTATCGCAAACTATATACAATATTTCGAAGTTTCTGTAAGGATGTTTACTATAAATCCACCAAAATGCGTGTTTTACTTTTGCATAGGTAATGCACTTCAATGCAGCAATAAACTTCATTAAGACGACACGCGAGTTGGGTTTCGAACCACTGCTTCTCAAATTTGTGGCCGTAGTGCGGGTTGAGTGCCTGGAACCTGTCTGACTTTCTCGAAGTTTTTTTAATTGTTGGTGAAAGACGAAAACTTGCGACTTCTTTCAAAAGAGCGATCATCCTGTTTTCAGACTTTCCATCTTGGTTTGCAGCACACGAATAGCGGTGTTTTTACATTTTCCCATGCATACACTTGCTCACTTATGAATTGAGTTCTGTGCCGATGGAATGATGTTCTGTCAAGGACGGAAGGGAGTCTTCCGAGAATTCCACACCATGGATAACCCGTGGATTGAATTATACACCGATACTGGAAATGAGACAGTGCGTAAGAAATGCATACTCTCTGCCATCAAGCAGTGAGGATAGTTGGGTTATGTTCGTATAAGGTAAGGTTGAAAGCATCATCGCGATAAAACTCAAGTCATCGCATGTGTAAAATTAGCAACCTAACGTCATTTAACTACAGGAGGAATTAAGCAAATTACCATCACTTGAATTCTACTTATTGTTATCACTTTCTGCCTACTGTGGATAATTATTTGAAACGAGTCAAAAAAGAAAAAAACGTCTTTTTTGTTCATATTCACAATGACCTGCGACGTCAACAAATCTTAATACCTTCATCCTTGCGAAGAGATTCAACTTCGTTTTGTTCTTTTATTTTGATCTGAGTGTTGTCACTTTCTGCATCTTCATCAATATCAGAACCTGCAGGTCGAGAAGTTCGCGCTTTTTCACCACCAACATTGTTACTCTTTTGACCTGCATGTTGCCCGTCGTTTGCTTTGCTGAAAGATTCGCGAGTGTGTGTTTTTGTTGCTTCTCGCACTAGAGATTTGGCTTTGATCGTAAAGGGGAAGTTTATTTGTCGGGCTGGAATTTTCGGTCCTGAAGGTTGACTCCCCATTGTTCTTGTCTTCTTCTCCAAATTCTTTTCCTGGTTGGCTTCTGAATCATCCTTGACGGTCGACAGCTGCGTAATGTTCATGAAAAAATGTTATTGTGGAATTGGTTATACACATTTTTTAAAGTTTGATGTTGATGCATGCGGACTTTAAGAATTTTCACAAGTACTGCATATGATCGTGGGTGCATAGTTATGTATCAAAAGAAAAGTTGAAACTAAACAGATTACGAATAAGAGAGTGCCCTGTCTTGCAGTGCCCTGCAAGAAAATATATTTAAGTTGTTTCATGTTGTGTTTTGATGGCGCGTTATAACTACAGTGGCCTTGTAGCGCCACGAGTGATTTTGTACAAGGTCTGGTATCGTTTGCCTCGGTTTGTTTTGCATTCTGGATTGTCCCTGCAGCTCTTCCACACAACGTGCGCATGGTTAGAAGGCTACAGTACCAATTTGTAAGATCTTGGTAAAACCCGGTTGAGAGTCGAACTCCTGACCCGTAATATGCAGTCGTCGCCCGTGTGATCAAGAACCGCGTTCAAGTTTTACAGCCAGAGGGGCCCGTGCGAAAAATTCGAGGTACTCCCCCCATCACCTGTCCACATAAGCTAGTGATTGGTGTAATGTTCTTGTTTTACCCCTTTTCTATATTACTTGCCCGCTGTGTATTAAAACTAGAACACACAAATCGATTAAGGTGATAGCTTAAAATAACTGTACTCTTTTCTCAATATCCTGTTGTGGATTCATTTCTTGTTAATGCCCGTCTCTTATCCTTTCCATGAGCTTATAAAATTGAGACTTGCAGTAACCAACAACATCTGTTTTATAACAAACATTGGGGTCACTAACATAATATTGATTAGAGTCATGGTATTCTTGTTAACCAACGGATAACATATGATCATACCGTTTACTTATACAAATTCATGTATACGAACACTGAATCTGCCATAAGAATGGCAGTATAAATCTTTGATGACTAACCGTCATATTTCCTTAAATGCTGGTTCTGTTCTAAAAACCCAGATAATATTCAATAGGTTTTTACCATAGTTTGCAGGCCTCCCTGTCTATAAGAGTTTTAGTCAGTAAAATGATACCTGTTCATGCCATTTCATAATTTGTTTACTTGTCCAGGAGAACCTGTTTCACTAGGCACCTCTCCTGCAATGTATGACAAGATGCTTCCAACCGGACCCTGCCTTTCACGGAAGTTCCAGGGCATGCTCCAGTACAACAAGCATCTTATCAATACAACAAGTCCCAAGTCAAAAATCAGACTGATTCTCTCACAGAGAACCGCACTATTTATAGGCTTCCTTGCCTTCATCTCTTCAACCATTGAGGTTGTGCATAGTATGCCATTCTTATGACAGTAGCTTCACATATAACATTAAATGCATGTATATACATTAAGTCACTGCATGCTACGCATTGATTTTTATGCACTCTCTGCATGAATGTCTGTTAGGTTTGCACATCATGCATTATACTTTATGCACTTGTTACATGAACATTTATCACATACTTCATGCATGTTAATAAATTCCTTTCATAACAACACTACATACTTTGCGTTATAATTCATCCATTCTACCATGTTGTAAACTTCATGCCTTTAATATTTCATACTTTAATATATTTTTCTTAACATGATCATCATACATTGTCATAATTATTCATACAAATCTGCACAAATCATACAATAAACACATTACCGTTTATACTGTGCATTATAATTCATGAAACATTTACATATTCATACTACATATTAATAAGACGTATTAGTGTTAATAAAACGCTTAATAAAACGTATCATTATGCATAAAACGTACAAATTTTCATATTTATGACATTATACATATAATGCGTTAATATCTATTAATTTTATTAAATTTATTATTAATGCATTTTTATTAAAACTTTAATATTTTTCCAAATTTACTTTAATATTCAACTTTCACCAATTCGGCAATAGAATCATCATAATCCTCTGCAATCTGCCAATTCAGTCTTTTTGCTCTTTTTGCACTTTGTTTCAAACTCAACGCAGTCAGGTTATGATAGCAGTCAGTTGGTTTCCAAACATACAATATTTTGCCGTTCCATCTATCTTCCTTTTTGGGTTGAGTAACTGTCATTCTCGTTGCATATATTCTAGCAATGCTTGTGTATGTCGTTTCTTCTGTATGTATCCTTATTCTGAATTTGTCGCCACTTTTACCTTTGTTTGCCATCCAATTGAGCATTAAAGCCAATACTGTCTTGTCATCTAATTCCAGAAATGGTTTGGACAATGTTTCCACTTTCTCGGCACCAAATTCTTTAAAAGTCTTTCTGGGATTTCTATTTTCCCTGGCTACGCTTTGTATAAGATTTACCAGTTCCATCTCTTACTACAGGGTGCTCTTTGTTTTGCTTGCTTCACTTAACTGAATCATTCAGCGTCCTTATGCTGCAGTGTCAATAACCTGGTAGACGACCGCTTCCCGTTTCCTGTTTTATGCAGTCGGTGTTGATGTATCATTTGCTGCCTTCAGCAACACGCTCCGTCGCTTATTTAATTCATCATCGAATACAGTGGCAAAAGATTGATCAGTCCTTTACTCTTCTTATGTGCAGTTTCTTAATTCCAAGGTGATATTATCAACAAACAGTTTCTTCGGAATCTGAGAAATGTACATCTTCTTCTTGATCAATGTTGTGATAATTTTTATCCACAACATTGGGAACTAAAACATCAGAACATCACGTCACTCACAGGCAAGGACCGAGTTTCATATTTGATGACGTCACCATGTTCACTCAACCGTAGTACTACCTTTTGGTAAAATTGGCCAAGCGGTAGGCAAATTATGGAAATGATATATTTTGGGAACCATGGCCCAAGTGCCCCCCTGACAACACCCATGAAGTTATGGCAGACGCATACTACTGTGCTAGTATTTGACAATGATTTACTTGCACAAAACTTTAGTATTTGTCAAAGTACATAACACAAACTACTTTGACACAGAACTATCCTGCCAAGATACAATACCTTAAAAGTAGAATTTAGGAACATGTATCTCTAAGATAGATTCAAATAATTGGCAGAGATTCCATTAACTGGCATGATTGCTCCCTGCATTGACCCGGAAGTACGTCTAAATCATACCGTTGTGTTTGTCATGTACATCGGGATAGTTTTAAAATTACCCAACAGTACGACACCTTGCATCATTGTTGGACCTCACAAATACCTTGGCAATATTTTTGCAGGATAATTTAATTCATTTAATATAATCCGATGTACATGACTGCTAAAAAAAACCACAAGATTCTCACTAGAACCACTAAACCACATAGATCAAATCAAAAACCACAAGATCTTTTGGTAAACTACTAGCAGTGGCAACCGTGTTCTATGTATTGCAGGCGGCCAGGCGACAGACCAGCGCAGGAATTCGACTTACAAGAAGTCGACACGAATCAGTCACATGATTGAGCGACGTTTATGAATACACTGGTTCGGTTAATTGATATTAACCGACACAATTAGCAACAATCATGATAAATCAGTTTACATAGTACATTTTTTTTGGACCAAACTGTTCTGGAGCCGGAGCCAAAAATCTCAAGATGTTGGAGCCGGACACAAAAAAATTAGATGCCCGGAGCCGGAGCCTGAAATTTGAGTACCGGCTCCTCAGCCCTGCCCTCGACCTCATTAAATTCGGTCCGTGTTCAGTGGAAATGAGCGCAAACTGGTCGAAGATTTATAGCTTTGTTGTCCTTCTATTTGCTGCCATAGCCAAAAGCTGCTTCCCAGTCTAGGGCTCCTGAAAGGTATTTTTGAATGTACCGTTTACTTAAATCCTCAATTGACCAACAACAATTGGGTTCTTTGTAAAAGACCGTGGTATTCTACACGGTGGTCTTAAGTGTCTGCTTTGTGTGCGCAACAATAAAGCTAACGCTGCAAGAATTATCGACTCCACTGAGTAACTTTGTCCTGTTGGAAAATACACTCTCAATATTGGCTTGTCGAAACGATATGAGCCGCGAAGACAAAGTTTGCCAACGGCTACCCTGAGACACAGTTCTGGCATGTACAAATACAGCTCGAAATTAGTTATGAATATATAATCTTTTCACTGACCATGTAACAAAGTATATGATATATTTAGCTGTTACACAAAATTCCGTATGAAGCCAGCTTTAAAAAATGGCAATATACGTCATGCATAAAGCAGGAGCAAATCACGCATTTTTTCAAAATTCCCACAAACCACACAAGCAGGGCCGGATTTAGTTGATGCGAGAACCTTAGGCTAATCCACTTTTGAGGCCCCATCTTTCACTGTTACGATGGAAAAATGAAGTGCTAAGTCGAAAATGACGATATTGACGCTCTAAAAGTACGGTCCATAAATAATTTATAAATGCTTACTAGAGTTCCCCACGATCACTGCGCTTGTTGCTACTTTGACGCAAAAGTGTTCAGTGGCACGGAATTGTTGAAATCGTGCTTGGGTGGGGGAATAAGATTATTAATTTCGACAGACGAATCAACCAAAAACGTCACGGATAAATTTTTGACAAAAGACATGACCTACGTTAACTTTCACATCTCTTTTTACTTAATCGAAAATATACGATTTCCTAAAAACTAAATACACTGCAAACGTGTGTGGCAGCAAAGCTCAAGGGTGTGAGTACCACGTTGCGACTCGCTTGCCACGGCTGCAAAAATCTCGCACACACGAGCAAGACACGTCGAGTAAAACGCACCCAAATGGTTGCAACTGCTAGGATCACGAGTCGCGTGTTTGTTACGTTTTTACTGCGAAGAATCGAACGCAACGAAACCGTCGCGCGAAAGGGTGTGAGGTTTACACTTCCCTTATGCTGTCTTTATTGAAAAACGTATTAATAAATAAAAAAGCTCCATATTATCGAACGAAGCAAGACTGAGCAGAGCACAGCAAATAACTAAAAAGGTTTTGTCTTGGCCTTCTTCATAACCATATCATCTAGGAATTCATTAAAATTTGTTTGCCCGTTTTTGTCACTTTTAATACACCGAATGTTTAGCGTGGACACCCTATCCATTGTGACCCTTTAATTCAGTTCTAATTCTTTTGAATCTTGAAAACGAGCTTTCTCCTGAGCGGTTACTGACCATCAAGCTAAGAATAAGGGCCCACGAGTTTGGATAAACCAAGAACCACTAACCTAAGGCATCAGGCCCAAACGCGGTTGTCGTTTTCTTACTCTTTGTCTACTTGGGGTAGAGTTCTGTGGATGCCATTTGGCAAAGTGACTTTTGCTTGTTATTTAAGCTCATGAAAATCTCTTATTTGCTTAGCATGGGAGCAGTACAAACTTGCACAAGCACTCAATAGCAATGTGATTTCTGATTGACTTTGTTAAAGAAAACTAAAATGAAAAAAATCACATCTAAAAATATTAAACGAGCTTTAATTAACAGAAACGCTAAAAAGCTATTGTATTGCTCAAGCTTAGAAGAAGCAACCATGTTTTTATTGTAGGATACTGCTAGCCTTCCGCATATCTCTTACCTGCAGTATAACGTTAAGTTTTGATCAGGTGCATATGTATCAAATGCGAACAACCACAGGTTATTTCGCCTGATTCACACGTAATAATCGACACGATTCACCAAACGTAGAACACAGCCAACTTGCTTTTAGTACGACGACACTACGTAATCGGCATGCGGCTTGACCAACGGTCATATTGATGTTCATAGAAACTCGTTGGAAGGCCCTGAGTGGCGTTATCAACACGACATAAAAGATCAGGTAAACAAAACTAACTTTCATGAATAATTGAGACATAAATTGTTGGCGAATATTTATCGAACTGATCATATCCGGGCAATTGACTCTATGCGTGCTAAAGTTTTCTGGAAGCTCTCTTGCATCTTGAGGCCCGGGCCTAGACTTAAGCCTACATAGCCTATTGGTAATTCCGGCCCTGGTAGGAAGCCATTGACCCACTGCTTTGACGTCTTTGCTCGTATCTGTGTTATCAAAAAGAAACGCTAATTTTTTTGTGTCACAATTCAATGCCGTACCTGTTCTGCTTCGCCGTCCTTGTTTTCAGGATTAGGATTGAAAAAAGCTTTCGCTGCTGCTCCTTTTCTTCCTTTGCTGGGATTTGTTGCTGTTTCAGCTTTTTTCCAAATCACCTTCACATCTTCTTCTTTCGAGATCTTCTCACCTTCTTCGTCGGCGTAGGTTAAAGTTTTCTGCTGAACGTGGACTGAGTTCTCCTTGTTTTCAGTTCCGTCTTTATCTGATGAAACTTCTTTCCTTGTCTTTTCTTCTTTAAGGCTAAGCATATTTGAGTTTGAGAAATTATTAATATGTTTCAAATTTGCAATTAGTTTATTTGCAACACTTTTAACAATGCTTGGGTACACCGTACCACAGAAAAGTACAAACTTTAGCAAAAAAATCAGTGCACACGTACATTTCTCGTACAGTGGCACACTTCGCTGGGTGCCTGATTTACACAAGCCAGATGCATGTCTATGAAATTTCATTTTGACCTGAAAACTAGAAATCTGTGAACTTACATAAAGACCTATGGAAACAATTGCGTTTGGACGGCATCATCAGATCTCATTTCCATTGGAGTTTAGCATTCTGATACAAACTGATCATGTCTTGGAAAGAAAAGTGGTCAGTGGACACCAATTCATATGGCAACCTTGCAACGAATTAACAAAAAATAAGGAAGAGCTTTAAACTCCAAGTAGTGATTTCGTGAATAAATTGCATCTACCAATAATTATACGCCTTTCACTTACGGACAGCCAACACGTTTGGTTTTATGAAATTGCGCGGTCTTCAAATAAAATCTGCTGTGAAGTTTCATCTAAACAGAATTTACCTTTAACTTAACCGCTGGTGCAAGTTTGAAATTAAGGCGTGTATCATTATTACCGCGGAACTTTCATATAAAAACCTTAAAAACTTCTGTTATTTTTCTGTTTTGCTTAGGAAAAACAGGAGAGAGCTTGCCAATTTCAAGTAAGGCTTTCATTTCAATCTAAAAGTTGTGATTGCTCTGACGCGTCGTTATCGGGTTGCTGTGCCATACCAGGTTTTTCAAACCGTCACCCCTGTTTTAGTTTTGAAATGCTTAAGTATATACATTACTACGGCGGTGTAAGGTCATTGCAATTTACAAGTTTTACCAAAAATTTTTAACGCCAATTATTTCAAACTTTTTCGTTACGGTAGGGTGAGGAAGACCCCACTGAAGTTTCGCTTGAGTCATTAGAAAATGGGTGGCAGACTGCAGACACGGAAATGATAGACCTTATGAACATTTTGAGGATTTCGAAGAAGATTACCGGAGCTCAAATGACTTGCTTCCAACATGTTATGACGCATATGCGATGGCCTTGGCAACAAGCAACGCGCAGAACACTTCCTATGAAAACTACTCCCGATTAGTAGGTTTTAAATATCTTAAATATCTTTTAAACTTAAGTGTTGGGTTGACAAACAAAACTGCTAATCAGTGAAAGTAATTACCCTGATCTAATTAAAATAAAAAATTGCTCTCGCTACTCTTTGCAATACGACTTTAGTTTCTACTGTTTTTAGGTGGTGTGTGTAGCCTTTTCATTCAAAGCTACATTCGCTTTGCCGGTTTGCAGATTTAAATAAACCGTTGATCGAATGGGCTTCACGAAAGGAAATGGCCTAAATATTAATTAGACTTTCTCGTCAAAAACGAAAGTATGGATTGCATCCAAAAAATAAACAGTAATATTGAATATTTGAATTGCCAAGATAAAGTATTTTGATGTACTGGTGGTATGACTGGCACTGCGCCAAGCAGGTTGTTCATCAAATAAGGTCTATTTTTTTTCGTATGTTTATAATCACGGGTCAAAACCGAGCTTTTCCCTCAACTTTAAGTTTCTTTGCGGGCTTTGGTGGAAAAAAAGTTTGAAACCTTAAAAGTTCAGAAAATACAAAACTCTAACATTTTGCAACTAGTAAAATACCTGAACCTTGTATAAGTCTAGCTATAGGCACTGTCCAGTCAACTGCATCAAAGCCTGCTGCTAAGCCCGCGCATTATATAACGTACTTGTCAACCGGAGCTGCTTTCTCAACGTCTGGAGCTGGAACGACACTGTGCTTGAATTCACCAACGAACAACGAGCGGCCGTGAGTCTTCTTGGGATATAACGTACCTGGCAGCATGTCCTAGGATCGAATCAGCACAAGCTAACTTTGCGAGAATCGTAGATGATACTACCAGTCCAACCTTGCGTAATCAATGCAAGCGAACTTTGGCAAAAATGTTTCCGAAACGCACAGTGTTACCGATGCTGAGCTTCAACAAAGCACGCAAGTAGTATTTCATTTTTCCTCGCCTTTTCTTACCTGGAAATTCGAGACTTGGGAATATAATGTGCGGGCTCTGTGTCTATTGAAAAGCTATCAGACGTGAAGCAATATAAAGCAAGCACACTCACCCAGGTGATTGCGATTGTTTTTTTGTTTTAGCGTGATTTACTGCCTCCATTTGTAGTGTTGCACTGCGAAAACCTGATCATTAAAGAGACATCCAATCAGCATTTTGTTTATGCTTAAAATAAACGAAAGTTGGAATGTTGTTTCCGTGGGTTAAACTCCTGAAATTCTATGTGGTCGTTCTTGAAATCTAGCCTTTCTGGCGTACTCCATGCTGGACGAGATATGGATTATAGGATTAAGTTAGCACTGTCCTATATCAATGTCCTAGATTTGGTTGATCCACACGAATGCTTACTATTATGATAAGATTAGTACACAGCTGTTTTGAGTTTGGGGGTGTTTATACCCTCTTAATGTGCAATTTGGGTATTTTCGAGGGCTAGTGAAAAATCTAGTAAATCTGAAGCGTGGTTGTTTTCATGCCTTTGGAGTTTGGATCTCAACATTTTGAATCTTGCTCCAGCAGCTTTTGCGGTAAGAGTTTTGTCGGCTGCATTTCTCTAGAAAAATAGCTTCTTCATGAAATTTGTTGAAGTCAGTTGAATTGCACTTATCTGCGTTACACGGAGAAATAACAGTCTTCTTGTAACAGGTGTGTATAAGTGGATATACTCTGTCAAACACTATGTGCCGATTCCAGAAAGAGGTCAATATTAACTTGACGACCTAGAATGAAGGCATTGTAACGTACTCCTGGACGGAATGCCCAGTTGCAAGATGCTTCCTGGAGTGAAATGACTTTTTTAGTCAAGAAACCGTAAACATTCATGATGACATAGCTTCTAACATCGACCATCTCCAAATTGGAGAAGATATGCGGATCAGATTTGTCTTTGCGAAGCAGGAGTCGGAAACGTTTTAGACAAAATTAAACACCGATCTTTCAGTTATGTCATAAAAAGGTTTTAAACTCTATGACTCTATATCTTAATTTCTTTCAATAGTCCTAAACCAGATAACACAAATATTTTCTTTTAACCTTTGTTATGCTTCTGGATTTTCTGTCACGTCTCAACTAAAATCCGATACTAAACGAGGTTACAGCTGAACATGACTTAAAGCATTGGTCCTTAAAAACGTCCTCAATTACATAACCTGATAGCTTGGCAGTAATATCCACCTTTGCTTCTAGTTGGGAGTGATATGGTAGATAGGTGTTTGTTGTTTCCAAAATGCGAGTCACAGTTTATATGCTTGCAACGACCTTATTCTTCTAAGATAATGTCACAAAAGTAATAAGTTCGTTTAGATTCCCATTTGGGTTAAACCAAGGTTGACGAGGTTGAAACCACTGGCCTGTAGCAAGACAGAGCTATTGGGTATAGCTGAGAAACGACCATTACTGATACAGGGTGTCCCCAAAATTGAAACACTTCCCAAACATTGAAACACTTTTGCGTCTTTATGAAATCTTTAAATTTGAGTGCACTTTATATTGCTTTTCTCCAGTGATTGCATGTATCGGGGTGTTTTACTCCTGAAAAAACGAAGTCATAATCTTTACTCAAAGTCTCCTGTTTCGTGACTTTTCACTCTGAGCACTTAGCGTCAATCTCGGTAGTGAATGGAATGTTCGATATGTTCTCCGTTTCGATTCACGCAGGTACTGAGTCTGACTGGTTTAATATTGCCGTCTGACCGGCCAGTTTGCTTTTTGCCTGCTCTTGTTTTGTTTAGGTTATCCACAATCCCGTGTTCTCTGAATTTTTCCGCCTGATGTCGCATCGTATATACGACGACCGGATGGTGCTTTCATGTCAGCATGTGCCGCATAGCGTTTTTGAGTCTTCACATATGACTATAGGTCTCATGGTCATTCTGCAATTTCTGTCGGTTGCTCAGTTTGTAAACCATCGTGGCCTAGATTTCGAAATGTCCGCAACAAACAATCTCCTACCCTTGGATAATCACAAATCACAAAAAAGAATTGTTAGAACAAAAAATAAAAAGTAGAGATCAAAACAAAAGTGTCACATTTTTGGGCGCTCTGCAGGTATGGCCACCAGCTTTAGGGAAATCCTTAGCTTTGCACGACGTCCATCACTAATCATTCTTTTAATGGTGAAGGCAAATTAATACTTAGAAATTTAGGAAAGATTATGAAAAAATAAGCAATGAAACATTTAGGTAGGCAAAAATACGCACATCGTACTGGCCTTGTTCTAAATGTACACGACTAACTGACAATGGCTCCCAATCTGGTATTCGCGAAGGCAAAGCAGAAGGTCCTCCAGCATAGCCTCCTCTTACAAGGTAATACCAATCAACGCCATTGTGTATTGATTACAGAATCACCTTCGCAAATTGTTTTTCGTTACATCAACACGTGCGCTGTTTGAGAAGAGGGAAGAAGAGACTTTCTGCTAGCAGTCATTTACGACTGAAATCTTGAGGGATTTAACTGTCTGCACAAATATTCGTGCTGTTGTTTGAAAAATTGCCAGGTCTTGTTTCGATGAATGCCGTATTTATTTTGTAAACGATTCCGCAGTTTTGAAGGAACCAAACACTGGTTGCCATATTTAACATTGCAAAACATGCATCGGGGAGGCGGCTCGTGGTTTGGTTCTTCACTTTTGGGAAGAAAAAAGCCATGCTTGCTATAATCATTGTCCCACTTTCACCTTTCAGTTTTTGAACAGGGCTTATTCTCGACGCTAAACTTCCTTTTTGAAATTGGTTCGTTCTTCAAACTGCGAAGCTAATGGAGGTGGCGTGTCCTGATCCATTTCACCTATAGATTTACATTTACTTTCATCAAAACAGTTTTTGCTACGTATTTCTTAGACATTCCAGGTATTATTTTTGTAATAAACAATAATGTAGTTGCACAAATTTCATGATTACATTACTGTTAGAAACCCCCAACATAAAGCCAGGGAATAAAGAAGAAAAATGGACATTATCACTGGATTATCTATAAACGCAGTGTACAGAGTTATTGTGCAAACTGAATTATCATGATTGTTGATAATTGTGTTGGTTAAGTTGAATTAACCGAATCAGTGTGTTCATATATGTCGTTCAATCATGTGACTACTTCGTGTCATGTTCTTGTGAGTCGAATTCCTGCGCTGGTCTGTAGGCTGCAATACACGGTTGCCACTGCTAGTATTTACCAAAGATCGTGTGGTTTGTTTTTGATTTGATCTGTGTGGTTAAGTGGTTCTCGTGAGAATCTTGTGGTTTTTAGTAGCAGTACATTTTATTTCGGAACTGCCCAAATTCGAATTATCACGATTTTTTAGCACAATATATTTAAACCCAACTCTCAGAATTAATGTATTTTTATATTAAATGCAGTGCTAGATATAGCACCATTGTACAGTACCAGTTGCTATACCACCACCATGGGCGTAGCCAGGGGGTGTTTGGACCATGGTCCCCAAAACACATCATATCCATAAAATTTAATTCTAAAAAAATTGATTTTTTAAAAATCCCAATAAAAAGTCCTTTGAAAAAACGAAAGAATGACAATCGACCGCAGACTAGCGAACATTACTGGTCCGTTAGTTCGAGGTTTATATTGCCCCTCTCAAAATCTGATAAAAAAGTCCCTGCATGAAATCACGGTGGTCAACGCTATCGTAATCCTTTGTCTCCTATCGTTCGATTCTTGTCAACGCCCCGGCACATCATTACATCACCCGACACCTAGGCAGTGATGACAAATATCATGCCATTGTTTAATTTTCATTGGAATATTTTCAAAAAATGCCACAAGCTATAGCCCAATCCAGTGTAGTCCAACTACAGGCCCACGGGCCACATATGGCCCGCCGCAGCGTTATCAGTGGTCCGCAGATACTTTCAGGAAAAACCTTCAAATCTGAAATATGTTGAAAAGCGTGTGAGGTTACATTTGTCTCACTGAATTGCTCGCGCTGGATAAAGTGCATTTGTACAAGAACAATGAATAATACCTTTTCTGTGTACCATTATTGTTTGTGTTTTATTTATTTATTTTACGATCAAATTAGAAGGTAGGCCCCCCGCTAACCTTCCGCTGGAACACATTACTGGACAACCTCTGTGTTTTTCGTTGCCTCGGCTTTTCGTTGTCTTGAAGAGTATATCTGGCGCAATGAACTCAGTGCCGCCAAATAAATCCGTCTATCTATCTGCTAAACGCGGCCTTCTCAAAGTGGTCCCCTAATCAAATTAATTACCCATCCCTGCAATTAGGCAATTTTAATTAGAACAAGCATAATGCATGCATTTTATAAAAATGGACAATCGTAACGGTGATAGAGACTGTAGATATCTTCTGGAAATTAGTCAGCAAAGATAGATTTCCCAAACTGAACCATTTCGCACTAAAAATGCATTCGACGTTTGGAAACATATACACCTTTTTTAGTTTTAAAACTGCTTTATAGCCTAAATCATTTTGTTGGAAGTGGTCCGGAAGTTGCCACGTTTTTGTAAAATAGCCCATAGGTGAAAAGTAGTTGGCCCACGCTGACCTAGTCAGTGGGTGGGCTTATTAACATTAAATATTGGCAATTGAAGTGAAGAACTCTACAAAGGTAACGTTGCTCAGTTTCAATAGGACTGCTGTTTTTCTATGTGACCTAATGGTGTTGGAAAATGCAATTCTTGAAGCGAAATGGTGCAGTTGATGTTTGCGTGTAGCTTAGAGTTCAGTTTGTAGGTTTGAACTGCAAGTAGAGTGAATCAGAGCCAGCCAATAGGCATTGTGGGTTTCGTAGAAGTCTCCTTTCTTCAACGGTACACGTAACATTTGCAGTCATAGAAAAAGCCATTTCAACAAGACAAGCTTACAAAAAGAGTTGCTCTCATTTTGATGAATTCGAGACATAAACCTTGGTCTGAAAACCTAACAAAAAGGTATGTTTAGGTATGACTGTGGTGAAGGCTTTTATTAAAAGGGGCGTTAATCGAAACAGTTGCACCGCTTGGCAATGGCTGTACTGAATAAAGTTGCTCAGCCCAATTACCGTAGAACGTGAGACGTTGTAATCACTGCTGAACATTAAAAAGGCCTATGCCACCTGGCTGGTTTCGTAATACACTTTCCCAAATAGACGCATGTTGGCAACGAGCGAAGGCAAGTAGTAACACTATGCACGACTAATTTGATCAAGCCTAGCAGCTAGACCAAATTTGCAGGTCACGATGAAGGTTGCAAGCCAGCGCTCAACCAAAGCCGATTTTAAACCTTTTTCACCTATTTCATCAAAATGGGTCCCGCACCTTTAGAGGGCCCCACGCAAGTGCCGACAGAGTTAACATTTGAATTTTTTTTTATATTCTAAGGGAATTAAATCCAGAGATGCCGGAGAGCGGGCGCATGACGGGGACATTTCTCCCCTACCCTTTCATAAATGGGGCAATGGAGGCGGCGGTGCCTTTTTATGAAAATGTCATAGGTAATTTCATGGTTTACCATGTTCGAATTGAAACAAATTTATTGCACCTATTCGCACACCCAGAAATTTCAGACTGGTTTTCTATGTTTTCTGGTATTATTTTTGAGGTCAACATCGTTGCTGAACAGAAACAAGCATAGTTGGTAACGATTTTCTTTTTATGAATTTATATTGCCCTCAACTTTTTCATGGCCTTCCCCTGCCCTGTACCACTGTTCCGGCATCCCTGATTAAATTCACGTGAAGTAAACAATGATGTGTTTTTTACATCACTGAGATCATATTATGACATTTATTATTATAGCCTGCTTTATGCAGTACATATACTTTTTTAGTTAAAGATGGGGATACTACGCGAAATATTAACATAAAGAAATGTTTAAATCTGCAAAGTACAGTAGGTATGCCGCCATCGCACCTCAACTTTTTTGTTTGATATCCTGGAATGAGGAAACGATTAAAGTTAAGTGGTGGGCTTGGCGGACACTAAAACCCAACAGGGTAGAAAATTTGACGAAACATGCCAGTTCTGTACATGTATATGCAAAGGAAGAATAGGAAAAGTAATTATGAGGAAGGTGGCAACAAGCAAAGAAAGCAAGACTCATATGATCAAAAATGAAAAACAAGACCCATTTCAGTTTGTGAGTGTTTGATTGTGATCTTCACGATGCTTTATTAATCCTTATATCTTTAAATAAGCACGAAACATGGTCTACTTTCTTTCTGAATATTTGCTAGCAAATTTTAGGGGTGAAAAGGGCGGCAATTTTATGATAGACCCCGGACGGCACTTGGCCTCGCTACGCCACTGATTGCAAAAGACACTGGGTTTCGATGAGAGTGAAGGCAAAGCAACATAACGCAGAAGAAACAAGGTTAGCAACGATTTATTAGATAAAAAGCTGCGGCAAAAAGGTAACATGCAACATATGAATTTACTGTATGGTTTCTTGGAAAATTTCAATTGGAAACACCCTTTGAAGTAGTTGGGCTCAGCGAAGAAAAAATTCGTCGTAAAATTTTGTCCTCAAAAATATTGTCGCAAAATGTTTTTTTTTTGAGAAAATTTTTTTAGTTTTGAAGAACTTGTCAGTGAAGATAATTTTTTCAGAAGTAAATGTGTTGTTTGTAAAAAAACGTTGTTTTTTAATATACCAAAATTTTTACATGGCGCAAAGTGGCCTACATACATGTTTTGAATTTATTGGCGCACAACTTAAACAGATCCATGAAGTGCTGTTCTATTTGCTACTCATGTTGTTTCGTAGCGTTTGCCACCAGGTTTAAAATCAAACAAACAAATGAATAAGCTCTTCTGGTGATTATATTTTTATTATCAGCCAACGGTTCGCCCACCTATTCAAGTGGGCTTCTGCAGGGCAATGTTTTCAACCACAAAATATGTAGCATACCAATAACAAGAAACAATTAGTAGTATGACGTACAAAGACAAAAAACGCAAAGCTGGCCAACTCGTTATAAGAATGGTGGCAGCGTATCACAGATAATACGTGGAAGTGTAAAATGAAAAAACGTTGGAAAATGATGAAGCGCAATAACACAACAAAACAGGGCAAAGCCTACATTGGAATTTATAAGAAACCGGTTAAATAGCGTAAAGGCATATGGTAAAATAAAGAACAAGTGTAAAATAGCGAACCAATAATGTGTAAAACTGTGTGGTGAGAGTTGGCAAATCTATAGGCACAAAGGTGGTCAATAAGAAGCAAAACTCAAAGTCTGGTAACGGATAAGCTTCACTCAGGGAAATTTTTTCACGGTGTTAAAAATGCGTTGAGAGATGATGAAGTAAAACAAATAAAACAGGTCAATACCTACATAGGAAAGTGAAAAAAACTGGTCAAATATCATAAGCTAAGGGGTAAAATAGAGAACAAAATGTGTGAAAAATAGCGAACAAATGTGTAAAACTAAGTTGTGAGAGTTGGTTAATCTACAGGCACAAAGGCGGTCAATAGGAAGACAAACTCAAAGTCAGGTACAAGGGTGACCCAAAAAGATGTGTACCCATGAAAATTTCAATTGTGACTTTGATTAAAAAGCTATTTATTTCAAATTACAACCACACATTATTCAGTTTATGGAAGAC